>Ga0307515_10012708_pt1 | contig 15808 bp, 12 predicted proteins | sample 17_EM_MG_FD_194513 | JGI IMG/M metagenome (GOLD analysis project Ga0307515, IMG submission 194513) | Populus trichocarpa ectomycorrhiza microbial communities from riparian zone in the Pacific Northwest, United States - 17_EM | ecosystem: Host-associated > Plants > Roots > Unclassified | place... | reverse complement strand
GGTAAAAGATGCCCTAGGGTCAGGCCCAGATCAAGTTAAGGTATGGTCAAAAGGGACCAATCATATGTCAACTTATTCTATTCAATTTTGTGTAGAATTTTTCGAAGTTCAGAGGGGCAAATGGATTGAATAGGGCCAAGTGGGATCGTTGACCTAAACTCCATGCCCAGAACGAGTCATCAGCATGACCTACCATGTGTTGGTTTTCGTACCGTTCAGTCTGAAACGTGATAATATCATTTTATTTTCAAAAAAATAATTTATTTTTAAATAAATCAATTTAAATAAATATATAATTTGATGAAACTCGATTAAAAAAATATTTTTTTTTAAAAAAAAATACAGAATTACCATGAATGTTTCAACTTTGATTCACGGTGAAGTCTCCCTTTAATTTCATAATTTCTATGGAATATTTAAGAAATTCAAGTTTGAGAAGAACAATAAGTTGAGATTAGATAAATTCATAATTATAATAACAAGTAGTAGGTTGAATGGATTGATGATGACAAACTCAAGTTTTTTTTAAAAAAAATTAAAATAATATCATTTTAATAAAAATAATAATTTATTTTATTACAGATCTTAAAATTGACGGTTCTAAAATAATATGATAGACCGAATCTTAAAACTATAGATAAATTTTTCCTTTCTTTATAAATATATTCGAGTTTTAAATAATTTTGATGTAAATAATTTGTATGAGAATCTATTCAACTTCAAAATCAACAAAAACAGTGAAAACTATTTAATCAAATGACTTATTTTGTCACAAAAGCTAGCTTTAAAAGTGAAGAAAACATTGAGAAAAAAGTAAAAGTAAAAGGAATTAAAATAGCTGCATAAAATTAAAAAAGGGAGAGGAAAAGGGGCAAAGTGAAGAGACAGAAGGACACTCACCAAGGCAACATGTTCTTCTTCTTTTGGTGGCATAATATCAGATTCTCATCTCTCTTTCCCTAATTAGAATAAATAAATTCCAAAACACTAATTTTTTTTATAAAAAAAAACATAAAGTATTTGGCTTAAAATTGAGAAATTGTTTTTTGTTCTTGTGTAAATACAAAGAAAAACTCTCATCTCCAAATTTAAAAGGAAGTGTTTTTTTTTTACTAAAATTATTTATATTCTTGAACTAATCTTTGTATATCAAAATTAAATTATTTATTTTTTTATTTAATTAGCTAATAAATTCATATACTGTTAAAGAATCAATTTAACTTAATAGCTTAAACTGTTAGGTGATGTTCTAATATATAATTTACATTATTCTCTAACACACTTCTCAAATGAATAAATAATTCATATTATGACTCACATTACATTGTGCTTAATTTTTATCAAATAAATGAGCATTATGAGATTCGAATTCATGATCACTTGATCATTAAGGCTCTGATATCATGTCAAAGAACCAGTTCAACTTAAAAGCTTAAGATATTAGGTGAGGTTCCAAGATATAATTTATTTTATTCTCTAACATATAATATATTTAATTTCTCTTTGTCAAATGTGGGGTTTAAATTATAGTTCTTAAACCTTACTTGATGGGTTCAATTAGCAAACCATCAATACAAAATCTAGTCTAAGTTATTTTTATTTTTTAGTCAGAGTGGATTTTTACCTAGTTAAAATTGATTGATCTAACAAGAAACTCGTGATGTTGTTGACTTAACCAAACCAAGTATAACTCAATTGAGATAACTTTAAGAATTGTTTTTTTAATTTTTTTAATCTAAAATTACATATTTTAAATTTTTTTATAATTTTTTTTTTGAAAACAATATCAATTTAAAATAAATATAAGTTAATCTATCAAACTTACCAGCATTGTTTAAATAACCTAGTTACCAAGAAACAACTTTTATATATATAATTCTTACAAAACTTGATATATGAATAATTGAATTAATAAATTTAAAAATAATGGTTTTTTTTTAAGGATTCAAACCTTCTAACTTGCCAACAACTCTTGGATGCAAGCATTCAAGATGTTGAAATTCCATTATTATAAATCAAAAATAAAAGAAAAAAAGAAAACAAAATAACACTAAAAAGTAATATAAAAAAGGTATAAAAATAACAAATAAAAAAGAGAAAACAAATCTCCCCCATCTTCCTCTTCCTCTTCCTCTCTCTTTTACACATACACACAACACGCAGCAGACCACAACGAAAAAGATATATATATTTTAGGATCCAACAAAATCACATATTTACAGAGAGACACACACAGAAGAAGCATCCATCAATGCCTGCCGACAACACCCCTCCTTCTTCACCACACAACGTTAATCCCCACAATGAAGAACAACAACATCAGCAGCAGCAACAACGAGACTTGTCTGAGCTGTCTCCTCCTCGACAAAACGGTCATCCAACTGACCAAGAACCACACCACCTTCAAAACGGCCAGCATCAAGAAGAAGGGGAAGAGGGAGAGGAAGAAGTAGACATCAAAGAACAAGAAGTTCAAAAAGAAGAAGAGGGAGTGGAAGGAGGAGGAGGAGGGGATGGGGAAGAAGGGAAAGAAGGTGCTTTCTTTTTCTTGTTCTTGTTTCTTTAAGCGTGTTTAAGCGTTTCTTGACGTGTAATGTGAAAAACAATTGATTAATCGAAGCTATTTTTTTGCTTACTTGTTTTTTTCAGAATCTGATGGAACCCAGTCTTTTTCTTCGTCATCTTCTTCTTCCAGTTGTGAAGATGAGGAAAAGCCTGAGTATGCTTTCTTTCTTACACGTTTCTTGCCTTTTGTTTCTGTAATTTAGTCAAGTGCATCTTTTTGGCTGTGTTTCTTATATGGGTTTTTGAGATTTTTGGGTTTGATTTGGTGCTTGATGGGGTTTTAGTTACAAGGGGATTTGCTTTCTTGTTTTGGAGGTTGATGGGATTTTTTTGGAGGTTTAGTTTCGGAGTGATTAAATGCGTTAAAGGTTGGTTGGTGCATGCTCACGATCTATGTTTCTTGGTGGGGTTGAAGTCAAAGGTTAAATTTTTACGAGGAATTTGCACCAATTTGATAACATTTGCAGTATTGCTGGTTTGCTAGTGTCTTTTAGTGGTATTGGTGGTTCCTAAGTTGGTGACTGAACAATGAGAAATGTAGTTACCTTCACATTTTTGAAACATTTATGTAAGATGATGAGTTAGGGGTCGAGTTTAGCTCAACTGTATTCACCGTCTATACATGTCTGTGATCTTAGTGAAGCTTTTCTGTTTTGGAGTGTTTGTGGAATGAATTTGCATCTGCGAGCAGTATGTATCGTGATGCACAGTGTTGGAATCTTCTAAGTAACGTAGCCTTGTATGTGTAACTTGGCTATGAAGATCAAAGCCAGCAGTGTATTGCTGGTTGGCCTCCATAAGCAGTTGTCAGGGGAAATTTCTATCCACAATTTTTCTTTCTTTGGGCTAACATTTACTTACTCATCTGCCTGTAAAGATGTGCATATGCACATTTACTGCATATCTTGATGTACTCCGAAGTCCATATCTTTTCAAAGTTATTTTCATCTCTATGAAAAGAAAAGAAATGAAATAGGTATGTATATTCTTCCTGGAAACAAATAGCATATGCTCTATTCCAACAGCTAGCTTATGTTTGTGTTCTACTGTACTAGTATATATAAATGAGCGTGTTTAGAGGGCCACTCTCATCTTATTTTGTTTGCAGATTTGTCTTTGTGGAACTTCCGGACATTCGTAAAGATGTGCAGTGTCCCATATGTTTAGGTACTCTCATTGCTTGCAATTTTTCTTCTCTTTTCCTTTTTGCTAAACATGTGTCAAAATGTTGTCAATATTCTGTTTGCTAGATGTGATTTAAATTCTTGGAAAAATATTTTAGGCAGAGGCACATTTTTTTTCTTGAGAATAGAGAACTCCATGGAAACCTATTGCCATGATCCATCTGACTCATAAAATTTGGCTTTATTAAACTGTGATGAATATAGTTCCATGTTCAAAAGTATGCATGGCAGCCCGAGGAAGAGGAAGGTATGCTTATAACCCTTGCTCAGTGTTCAAAGCAAAATGTTGGTTGGTTCTATGGCCTGCTTTCATAACAATCATTAGGTGCCATGTATGAAATTCTAATATGCAATGCAATCTATTATTCCTTCAATTTTCAACAAGGAGCCAAGAATGCTCAGTTCATCTCCTATATGTAACTCAAGTGATGTTTGGACTAGATTGTGTATTATCAATTGACCAACCTCTTTGTGGTCAGCTTGAAGATTTATTTGTGGAGGGTTGCAGTATTTCCTTAACTTCTACAAATTTTCCAATTTAGTTTATAATCTTACACCAATTCCATACTCTTACAAATTTCCCAACTAATGTTGGAAAATTTTCCAATTAATGATTTATCAATGCATTCACTTTGTTTGAGATTGTAAAAAAGAGCATGGATCGTGAATACTGGACTTTGTGCTTTTATTTCTACCATATTTAAGGCTGTATACTTATGCAGTATACTATTTTGTTTGATATGCTATCTGCTACATAGTTATCTTGTTCAGGATTTTGATTAATCTGCAATACCTGCATTATTTGCACCTACAAGTTGCCTTGTTATCCATGGTTGGCTGAACTTTTAGTAAATTATTCATGCTGGTGGCTGAACAGGGATCATAAAGAAAACACGAACTGTAATGGAATGCCTGCACCGTTTTTGCAGGGAATGTATTGATAAATCAATGCGAATGGGGTATGTACAACTCACTCTTTTCTTGATCTGTGTTTTTTGTAGCCCGACATCATGTTTCATTAATTATGCCATATTTTGGGCTAATCTTGTGATAATTCCATATTCCGTGTACCATCAATATTTCTTACTGAATTGGTAATATATTGCAGGAACAATGAGTGCCCTGCTTGCCGCACACATTGTGCAAGTCGGCGGTCCTTGAGAGACGATCCGAATTATGATGCCCTAATTGCAGCTTTATATCCAGACATTGATAAGTATGAGGAGGAGGTAGAAGTGATTTTGCTTATCTACTTTCATAACTAATGCTTTTGAAAGTATTCATCTAATCAAGCAACTAGTTTGATTGGTTTAAAAATAAAAGGACAACTGGTTTTCTGAGTCAATATTTGGTCTCAGGAATTGGCTTTTCACGAAGAGGAAATGACTCGGAACAAACAGGTGTGTTAATTTGTGTTTTATTCCCTTGCCTGCATGCGTATGTAATAACCTTCATTTTCATTTCACTGGGAATAAAGTTAAGAAAAACAGTGATTAAGATAACTATGATGATGTTGCTTTGTAGAGCCTTTGATTGTCATATGCTTGGAACGAAGCATACAGCATGGAAATTTCACCTGACAGTCCACGTTGATTTTTTTCGTTAATTCAATTTCTGAGTTTATGGTCCATGAGATGAAAATCCCAGAGATTGTTGCCCTTTGAGTGGAGAGTTTTGATTCCATAATGCAGAAGACTACTGGTTCTTTTACAATGGACACTGTTGGCTCACTTACTTTGTTCAGCAGACCTCTAATTACATGCATTTTTTGTCTTTAAGGATTGTGATTTGTAGAATTATTCAAGCCACTATTGCTTTAGGACAGAGCCATTGTCTAAACTCAATATGCTGTCCCTTGTTTCTGCCTGCTGTTTTTGACAGATTCAAGCTTCAATTGCCCAAATAATTCAAAGACAGTCAGAAGCACTAGTTAAGAGACGCACAATGGGTAAAGAGTCAACTTTCATGACACGAACACGTCGGACTATTACAAGGAGGCGACGGAACAGTCGGAGCAGTGATTTTCAAGGATCTGAAGACATTGAGGATGAAAATGATGACAATATAGGCAAGGATTCATCTTCTGCTGATGAGCGCTCCACTGAAGTTAGGCATAGGAGGCCTAAGAGACGGTGGCCCTCCCAGCCTTCTTCTTCAGCAGTCAATTCAGAGGGTGGAGGTGCTGAAAATGATTTAGATTCAAACAGAGAAAACAGGGGATTATCTCCTGGGCTTGCGTGGAACACAGAAATGCTTGCTTGGGGCAGGGGTGGTACTCGGAGTCACACACGATATGGCAATCCTAGTGGTTGCAACAACAAGAATTCACGAAATACTCGCTTATCCAAGCTAGTAGAATATCTCAGAAGCTTAGATGAAAAAAATGACGAGGTATGTTGGATGCTGTTCACTTTTATTGATTTGTGTTAAGATCACCTTTTTTTGCAATGTGAAACATCTTGCATGAGTATGAAATTGATGTAGGAAAATTTTTTGTTGTCTGTCTACTTGTGCCATTCTGTTAGGCTAGAGATTATAAAATTTGGATTTTCAGGATAGACTTTATTGATGAACAGTTTGGGTTTGTAGCCCAGAGGATGTGCAAGTAGGTATTAGTGGAAACGAAAGGTCCAGATTGACGGTTTGGATCTGGTTACATGGATTTAGGGATTTGGAAAACTTGTTTGAATGTGTTAATTTTAACGATGGGAAGGGTAAGCAAAACTATATAGTGTTTAGAGGATTTGGTGGTGTCAAGTCACTGCTTACAAGATAGTCTATAACTTCGAAGTCCAAGTAAAGACTGATCAAAATGCTAAACTGAAAACGACATGAACTACATGGCAATAATTGCTTCTCCAATGGAGAAAATTGCCTGAACTATTAAAAATGTCAAGAGTAATTTCAATAACTGATGGAATTAAGCACTTTTTTTTTTGCTTTCATTCATCACTGAATGACCTAATTAGTGTCAAACCCCCTCAAGCCCCTTTTGCCTTTTCCTCATATGCTATTTGGGCATTCCGTATAATATAATCCTGCTATGTGTTTGCAGTTGGATATCCATCTCAAGCTTATTTCCTTGGGCAATCAAAGTACACCAAGCTTGCAGCAGCCCTACCTTTGTTGCCGGCCCAGTTTGTCAGTTAAACACCTATGTGAAGTGAGATTTCTCTCTCACCACCTGAATTCTTTAAATAAATTTTTTTCTTGAGAAGCAAATTTTTTAAGTTATTATTCCTCAAATGGTTTGTTTTCTCTTATAGAACACTATAATTGTAATTCTCCAACTTGAAAATCAGTTAGTCAAGATAGATGTTGTTTTTGGTAGCAGTGGCAGGCAAGCCTCATTTTGTCAATAATTATTCTATTCTATGCATCAGTGGAACATAGTAAAACTGGCTAAATTTGACCATGATTCTAATCTGCTATGCTGAATGACCTATGTGAAGCCCAATTAATGTGAAATTCTGGAAATGTTCAAGAGTGCCTTCATGCATAAGCATGTTGAGCATGATGCTTCAAATTCCACCATGGGGTTGTTACAATACTCAGAAGTATTTGAGCCAGAACGATGTATGACCTGCCTTTTCCTTAGCCAATATTGATTTATAATCTTGAATCGATGCCAGTAAGTCGTCTTTGTGCTTAAAATTTTTGCTAAATAGCATCGACATGTGATCTGAACTGAACTGTTATACGGATCTCTTTTATTGGCCTCGATTTCTTTACATGCAGAGGCCCATCTTGACAATATATTTAGTGTTTACTGAATTTTTGTGATGCTATCTGATTTTGTGGTGTTAAAAATGCTGTATGCAGTATGTTGCTCACCAGACGACTTTGCAAGCTGAGGAAGTTGAACTCTTGTTAATTAAGGGGAAGGCTGAAAATTTGTCAGCCAAACATTCTCAGATCCCTATGGATGAGCTGCAAATTTTGAAGGGACAAGAAACAGTTGCAGGTCTTAAAGCAAGTTGCTCTTCCAGTAGAGATCATTTGGTGAGTGCTATTCTTGCTGCATGGCAATCTTCTACACATATCATGTGTTAAATAATATTTATGTAGTTTTATTTATTAAGGGTAGAATAGTACTTTCAGTTTAACCTATATATACTTTATTTGTATTTAGGTTAAGACTAAGCATTTATAATATACAGATTGTTCAGCATTCTAGCCTCTTTTTTGTATTTGATCTCAATTATTTCAACATGGTATCATGAACCCTAATTTATGGCTGTGATTGATATTTTCCCAATCATCGTGTGCAAAATTTCTCCACTCACTACATGTTTCTTTGGTTTTGCAGATACTAGCATATCGGCAGAAGGAGATCATCAAAAGTTGACGTTATGGCTCCATTGGAAGAAAAACAAAAGGCATCTCATTGGGGGAGATTTTGGACTGCCAACATTGTTTTGTTTTAAAGCAAGTCTCGCTGCTGAGAATGGAAATCTTAGTTTTTTTTTTTTTTTTACCTTTTCAAGTTTTTTAGATTAGCCTTTTAATTTATTCCTACTACTTCCTTTCCTGAACCCAAAGCCCTGTATACGAGTTTTATACGAGAAAAGTTATGTTTATTGTTAGCAGATAGGTTCATTTCATCTGCAAAATTCTCCTCGATTGTGTCTCGAAGGAGGTTTCCATGCCCAACAACAGTAATAACCTAGCATTTGGTTACTGTCTCGAGAAGACAGCTGTCGACATTGAAACGACATGTTCGGGGAACATGTAAAAAAATATATTTGTTGTCTGTTTTTGTTCAATCAATATTCTGTGTTGAAAGCAATTTGGTTACCATGAGAACATATTTGGGTATATCCAGGAATCCGAATACAACTGTTATATTAATTTTGAGGAATCCTTAAAACATCTTACTCACACCGAATCCAAGTTCTCTCATCTTGGTAAGAAGGGTTATAAGTTGTTTGTTTTGGTTACATTCCTGAATTGATGTTACAACGAATGATTAGCAGCGCAAGGATGCTGAAAAGAATGAATTAATGTGGTTCAAGGGTTCTTGAACAGCCAGCTGCTTTAACACAGGAAAGAAAATCATCTCATGCCAGAAGCGGCGGCAGATGAAGCAGCGTTCACCATCATCATCTTCCTTCTCTCTCTTCTCTGGAGCACTCTTAAATTAGGTGACTTTGCCTTTGTAGCTTCCTTGGATGACCTGTAACATTAATCAATCATCACCGAGATCTTTGGTTAAAAGAAAGAAGAGAATGTGAGTGATTTATTTTCATACTTCTGGGGGCAGAATGGATGGTTAAAATTCGGCACTGGCCGGGCATGGGGAACCATCGTTCTCCGCAGCTGTTTCAACGCCTTTTCCTCCTCCATCTGCAATCAGTGGATCAATTAAGCAATCCAGTATTTGCAGCAAGAGAATGCAAGACAAAATAAGGTACATACCATCTTTGCAGTTTCGCTCTCCTCTCTGTATCTCTTGTACAACATTTCTTTCTCCTTTACCTGAAAAAACAAAAAAAAGGTGCTTTCCTGTTAAAATCTACCACAGAGAGGCCAGAATCTACCAGCCTGCTGTGCTAGGCTATCGGATGTTCCTACTCACCTTGTGGTCAAATTCTGCCCTTTCAACAGCCCTCTGATCTGCATGGAGATTGAATTGTTGAACCTGTGTGAGTGGTTTTCGCGCTTTCTCTGGCACTGGAATTGGGTCCCTGCATGAGATCATGGGAAAGAATGATCAACTTGTACATATTAATAGGCACTGGAAAGTTTTGCGGTCTTCCACATTGCATACTCTTTAAGGACTGGCTGTGCTCTGAATATCCTCATCTGGGCCTCTTCTTTTTCCTTCCTTTCTCTTTCTTCCATTTCCCTTTGCATTTCCTCCTCGTGCCTTACTAAACTCTCCAATTGGAAAGGTTCTGGTTTTGTGCATGGTTTGGGCTCTGGTCTTGGTGGAACCTGTGTGTGATGAAGTAATTTTCAGATATAGAACCATTATTTTCTGCATAAAAGAGCTTATGATGTTTACAATGAGATGCATATTGTTGAATTTCTTACCACAGGATAGTCAGTGGTATAAGGATAAGGATTGGCCCTAGGAACTCTTGCTCTTTCCTCTTCCATCTGTTTCTGTACAAGTTCCATCCAGAATTTCCTCTCTTTTTCGGCCCCTCTTTCCTGGAGATAAAGGAATAAAAAATAATGAACGAACAGGTTGTTACCTGATTTTGCTCCATTGACCAAGGAATGAATGCACATACCTCTGTGTGGAGATGGAATGGATTTGGCTTTGTGTTTCTTGGAATCGGGTTGTCAAGGATAGGTTCTGACCTCAGTGAGAGCTGAAAAGAAGACCAACAGTATGATGAGATGCGGCTACAGCTTTTATTCATATGCGACAGCTACAATTAGTTGTAGGATCAACGAGATGTATCTACCTTGTCAAACATATCAGCAACAGCAGCTTGTGGTGGAATCCTCTCGTTTGTGGCAAAGTGAAATTCTTGAGGTACGGTGACTTGCTTCTTTGCATGGCAGAAAATCCCCATCGCTCCTTTACTTTCAAATATCTACACGAGATACAATGTTAATTTCATTTCAAAACTATGGTTACTACTATAAGCAGCAGACTGAATGGCTGATTAAGAAAACGACGTATAGTTATTACCTTCTTATTCAGAGGTCTTGCTTTAAATTTAGGGAACTTTTCTATCTCCTCTTTCTCTAGCTCTAAAGAACTTTTCACCCTTGCTGGACGGGCCCTTAAAGATGTATGAAGAACAGGGGTTTTGGGCTCTGTAAGATGATGAGGTTTCCATAGATTACTCTGTCGTAGAAAGTAACAAAGGAGCAGTAGTGAGTAAATCTGAACTAGTGCTGCTGGGACAAAGAAAAGGGCCACGTATGAAATGATGCTCCAACCTGATGAGACACTTCTGTTGAAGCCACTGAAGTTGATTCTGCATTCTGATTTGCCCTTGCTGCTGTCTCTAAGTGAAACTCCTACAGAAATTAAGAAATAATAAGCCTGCGACTAATGCCATCTTGAGTAAATTTTTTATTGACCGTTATTTCTTATAGCTTACCAGGAACTCCGGTGGCTGTGGAGTGCTTCTTGGCAATGCAGGTAATGTTGCAGCTTCCAGAATCTATATCCAACAAAAAATGTTAAAAAACAAGAATATGGCAAAAGAAGCAAGTTGTGCTGGACCTAGTAGGACGGAAGAAGTCATAAATAGTTTCCAAGCAGGAAAACCTTCTTGTTCAGTGGTCTAGCTTTGAACTTGGGAATTTTGGCCATCATCTCTTCTTCAATCTCAGCAGAACTTTTTATTTTGACTGAGCGAACGCGCTGAGCTGTTTCAAATTCAGGCTCCTTAGGCCTTGTCAGTGTGAGCTTAGGTTTCCTCTGGATAACAGATGCAGGACCATCCTGAATATTAAAGATGAGGGAAATTTGAATAGGATAAACAATAACGAAGGAAGGAAATACACACATTTGGAGCAGCCAAATTTCACAAAGCATGAGTAAAATGGGCTTTTGTTATTACATGTGAGATAGAATTGTTAAAGCGTGGCATTGACAATCCTCTAGTATTTGATTGAAACTTATTCATCATTTCTGCCGTTGAAACAAATGGACCTGGAGCTGCTTGTTCCCGAACATAAACCTTTAAATAAATATAACACAAGTACGTTCAACGAGTTAGTACCTTGCAGTTTCAAAAGAATAGAATGGATTAAGAAGCTTGACAAAAGTAACATACCTTTCTCTCCTCTTTCTTCATTTTATTAGCAACAGATGAACACAAGTTAGAACTGCCACTGCTAAGTCCCAGTTTGGACTTGTGTGTCAATGGTTGTGGGGGCTTGGCATTAAGAATCTGGATTTTTTTTTTTAAAAAAGGAAAATGTTCAGGTAAAATGCATCACCAGACAGCTATGGTTAAAAAAGAGGAACGTGGCAATAGTAATCAATCACCTGTCTGGATCTCCCTCCCTCCAGCTTCTGTTTCTTAATCGCCTGGTTCTCTTGGGGTAAATTGGTAGTCCCAGCAACATTTTTCACATTACGATCTCTACAATAAAAGCATGTCAGAAGGCCTCGTTAATATGGTAATTACAAAACGCGTATATTTCAACACAGAAATTAACAACGAAGTCAGTGTACTTTTTGACACTTGCTGGTTTGATTCCCTTAACTTGTGAAGACTGTGATTGACTCTTTGGCTTCAGCAAAGATGGATTCCTAACCAAGCTAGCTATGTGTCTAGCTGAGTGGTTCTTCTTGGAATCAGTCAACGGGCCTCTGTTCCTAGAAGACATTGGTGGCTTAGGGGTGCAGTAAGCTTCATTTTTACTGCTCTCTTTACCATCAGCGTTCTCAGTTTGCAGAGAAGAAGTGCTTCTGATAGAAAAACTGAAGTCAGCAGAAAGGAATGCAACATACACACAAAATCACATTAAGCTTTCAGAATAACAGCATAAATTATCTTCTTCACAAGTGCACTCATCGTTTTATTTTTCTGTGGCCATTTTAGTCTTGAAAAATCGACAAAGAGAAGAGTAACAAAATAACACACCTTTCATTTCCTTCAGCACATGCAAACCCCACCTTCTTCTCTTTTTCACAAGTAACCTCACCAGCAGAAATCTGAAATACGCACAACTTCATGAGAACACATCAAATTCCCAAAAGACAGTATCAACAGGTGAGAAAAATGCATCAACTACTCACTACATTGACAAGGTTAGCATTGTTTTCTTTGTTATCCTCATCAGAAGTTTTTTCTTCTTTCCCCGTTCCAATAGGTGCTGCTGCTTCTGCGGGTGGTGGCATGACCTCTGATTGAGAGCTACTGTCTGAAGCTTTTGAATCAGATGATTCTGCCACCTGCAATTCAATGTCAATGGGAAAAATTCACAAAAATAAATATAGATACAGGAAGTAGTAATGGTTTAAATGAAAAGAGCAGTCATTATTTTACCTTGTGAAACTGGTCTGCTTGGCTAAAATCACATAAGGTCTCTACCTTAAATGATCTACCAGTCTTAATTCTAGGCATAAAAGCTGCAACATATCAAACAAAAACACAAAAGAATCAATCATCCACTAAACTCTTTAATCTCTAACACACACACAAGAAACAAGAACAAGCAACAACAGTAGCAGCAAAAACCTACAAAGATTCAATTCAGTCCCCTAATTTGCATTATTAATTAATTAGCTCCCTCAAATTATAGTTATCTCTTTTTAATAACTTAATTAATCGAAATCAAACACAAATTCCTCAACTCCTCCTAATTCTCCATTCCCCCCTTCAAAAACCCTCAAAATCATGATCAAGCTTCTCTCCCCTCTCTAATCTCCCTCAAAATCCCAAATCACCAATTAATACACAACATGGCCCTAAAAATCACAAACAACCACTCTACCTTCCCTTAATTGCTTAATTCCACTCCCGAAATTCCTATTCAGAACCAACAAAACCCTAATTTAACCATAAAATCGCAGAACAAATCTAACAAAATCCTAATTACACACAAAAAGTAAATTAATCCAATAAAAAATAAAAATATCATCCTTCTTCAAGATTAAAATCACGTCTAAAATAGAAATAATCTTCAATAAAAACCTAAAAAATAAAAAATAATCCTCTTTTCAGCGTCTCGACTGTGAATCAAAACTAACAGAGAATAAACTAAAAGAACTATGGACCGGTCAATCGAGAGAGAGAGATAGAGGCATACGAGAAGGAGCGTAGGACGCCGTAACATCGAACCAAAGCTCAGCGTTTCTAGAATCTTCATCCGATTCTCCTTTCACAAAATCATAAAACTTCGGAGCCGAAAACTCGTACGCCTCATCTACAAACATCATCAACGTCGTCGTATTCGTCATTGTCGTTGCAGTTGAAGAATCCTCACTCTCCGCTGCCATTTTTCTAACCGCAAAAAAGTCTCTTCAGTTATGTTTTTTCTAGAGAGGAGAGAGAGATTGGGAAATTAAGGTTTTCTTTTTTTCTTAATGAAGAGAGAGTGGAGATCAATGGAAGAGAGAGAGGAGTATAAACGATGAGAGGTGATGAAGGGAATGGAGGTTTAACGGTCGGATTGTTTGAAATTTGGTCACTTGACTAATCAGGAGATGGCAGGGAAGGCTCTTCGCTTTGCTGTTTTTCTAACGGCTATATTTCTTTGTAACGGTGTCGTTTTTATGACTTTATTATTTATTTATTTGTTTGTTTTTTCCAATTTTTTTTTAATTTATGACCCCTTATTTATTTCCATGAGTCGTTTGTAATAAAGTGTGTGTATTATATTAATTTAACTTTATATAAAATTACTTGATTTATACGACAACATGCTTATATTATAATGTAGAATTATTTTAAAATTTAATTTAACAGATTAATCTGAATAACCTGATATCTGCTGGAATGAGTTTCAATAAAAATAAAAATAAAATTAATGGTGTGATTCATTTAGAAACTCAAGTTGTTCCACAATTTGGTTAGCTCGAGAAAAACTCGATCAAAACTTGGTGATTTTTTCATTTTTTTTATTTTTTTTTAAATAAAAAAAATTTGATATAAATCAACCCACTTGATCCATGACACAGTACTTACTCTAGGTAGATCCACATGTCGGATTACACGATACTCATTTAATGAACACTAAACCCTAAACTTTAAATTTATAATTTATTATTCTAAAAATAAAATCTAATAATATTTGTTCATTAAAGATTTACAATGTCTTTTAAATATGCTAGAAAACCAACCTAGATTAGGTAATAATATTATAATCCTAAAACATATAAGAAAATAATATAAAATTTAAAATAACAAAAAATATCCAAAAAAATCAAGAAAAACTTGCGAAAACAAGGATCTGGTGAGCCTAATTTAGGAAATGGGTTTCTGAAATCTTCTATAAAAATTTAAACTCGATAAAAAATTATAATATTTTTAAATTATTATATTAATTTGACACGACCAAAACTTCTCTTTGGTCTAACCTTCTCTTACTAGTCCAAAAAACGTATGATATAATTTGTTGGAGACAGATACATGTCTAGCCATTTATACCACTGATCCTTATTTCCTGGTTTCCAGACTAAACAGTTTCCTTGCTTCTTAGTTTGTTTCAGTCACAGTGAGTTGCTCCCGCAAGTATATAAGCCAGCAGGTTCTTGCGTACAAGCAGCAGATTCTTTACATGAGAGAATTCTAACCAGCAAGAGCAGCAGCTCATGATATTTGCATGACAATGAAGCCAGGTAAAACTCCTATTGGATTCAGTGGTATAAATGGCCACGATATCTTTGGCATTTCCAGCTTCCAACAATACCAGTTAACTCCTGCTTGAACCAGGAATGCTGCGTATCGCTGGGTGCTGCTTACTAGTCCTTCTGGCTTCTGGCCTAGATATTGCTTATTCGGAGAGTAAATGCGAGCCTGTGTTCGAGTACTTCCCATACTGCCTGGATTTTCTCACAGGCTATTACAATAAACCATCAAAAAGATGTTGTGATCATATCTATAAACTCAACAGATTAGCGAAGCGTGGACTGGGAGCACAGTTGATCTGTTGGTGCATTGAATACATGGTGAGGGGCACAGAGCCTCGAATAAGGGCTGATCGGATAAGTGAACTTCCTACCAAGTGCCAAACACATCTTAGTTTCCCCATTTCTGAGTGGAAGGACTGCAATACGTATAGCCTCTTATCATTTTCATTCAGCTTCCCTCACTCCTAAACTTTTTACTGACCAATTGTTCTTGGATCGATGCAGGATTGAATAAGAGGTTGAAGATCTGAGGATAACAGGACAGCATGCCTTCTTGATTGAGAAGCATAAACTATAAAGCCAGAGTCTTAAATGGTGTATGTTAAACAACGCAGTCTAATGATATCAGATTGGTATATCTCAATAAATTTTCATAGCAGCAGAATTTTGATTACAAGAACTACATGTATGTTGTGTGGTCCCGCACCATGTGATGGGGGGACCACCACATTAATTAAGGAGGCAGCTGGCTGCCTCTTTGGTTTAAATTAAATGAAACGGTTACTGT
>Ga0307515_10012707_pt1 | contig 15809 bp, 9 predicted proteins | sample 17_EM_MG_FD_194513 | JGI IMG/M metagenome (GOLD analysis project Ga0307515, IMG submission 194513) | Populus trichocarpa ectomycorrhiza microbial communities from riparian zone in the Pacific Northwest, United States - 17_EM | ecosystem: Host-associated > Plants > Roots > Unclassified | place... | reverse complement strand
CGTTGGGTCAAACTTCCCAATGGCAGTTCCACACCGGTCACCCATATTGGCACAGTAGCCTTCTCTGAACACTTTGTTCTTCATAAAGTGTTTTGCGTCCCACTTTTCTATCTCAATTTAATTTCTGTGAGCAAGCTGGCATTTGATTCATTCTATATTACCATTTTTCTCAGACAAGTTTGCTTTATACAGGACCTACGATCGGGGAAGATGATTGGGACGGGCACTGAGAATGAGGGTCTTTACTGCCTCAATTTGTCATCGACAGCAACGTGCAATGCAGTATACATCAACACAGACAACTTGTGGCATCAAAGACTTGGTCACCCCTCAACTAAAATATCTTCATTATTTTCGTTTATTGCCAATAAAGCATGTATTTCCAGAAATTGCTATATCTGTCCTTTAGCCAAACTCACTAGGCAGCCTTTTCCATTGAGCACTATACGTAGTGCATCATGTTTTGATTTAATTCACATTGACATTTGGGGTGGTTATCATGTTCCATCTTCCACTGGTGCAAAATATTTTTTTACCATTGTTGATGATCATTCACGAAGCACATGGGTATATTTGATGAAACACAAATCTGAGGCACGAACTTTACTCATTCATTTTATTCAAATGGTTGCAAATCAGTTTAGCAAGAGTATTAAGGTCATACGTAGTGACAATGGCTCAGAATTTAAAATCCCTGAATTTTATTCATCTAAAGGCATTATTCATCAAACCAGTTGCGTCAACACACCACAACAAAATGGTGTGGCTGAGCGCAAACATAGACATTTGCTGAACGTTGCAAGAGCCCTACTTTTTCAAGCAACTCTTCCAAAACACTTTTGGGGGGATGCCATACTCACTGCCGCTTACTTGATCAATAGGACACCGACTCCGCTCCTTAAAGGGAAAACACCATTTGAATGCCTTTTTCACACAAAACCAAGTTACTCTCATTTAAAGGTTTTTGGATGTCAATGTTTCGTGTCCACACACCCCACTCATCCCAGCAAATTTGATCCTAGGGCTCATGAATGTGTTTTCATTGGGTATCCACATGGCCAGAAAGGGTATAAGCTTTACCTTTTAACAACTAAAAACATTCGTGTTTCAAGATATGTGATTTTCTTTGAGCATGTGTTTCCATTTCAACCAAGTCCTGTTCTTACCTCCCGGTCTCATTCACCAAAACTCATCCCTACAATTTCTCATACACCTTCCATGCATATCTCCATCCTTATCCTATATCCTCCAACTTCCCAATCTTCCGCTGTTCCTTACTCTCATCATCCTATCCTATCACCAGATTTAATTTCTAGCCCACCAACAGACAACAATCCCTCCATCCCTTCTGCCTACAATAACACACCTGACCCACCTCTTCCTCTCATCCCCTCACCCCTACCAACCCAACCGTTACCCCCAAACCCACGCCGATCTTCTCGAGCCACAAAACTTCCCACTGCATTGCAGGGCTTTCATATTGATGCAGCCCTCCCCTCACGCCCTGATCGATCAGACTCTTCGACCGAGGTCCTTTCTCCAGGTCAGGCTCATAGTCTCTCCAATGTCCTCTCTTATGCCAATCTTTCTTCCCCTTACAGAACATTTACTGCTAATATGACAATTCCTAGAGAGCCTCTCTCTTTTTCTCAGGCACTTCAGGACCCCAAATGGAGAGACGTCATGCAGCAAGAAGTCCAAGCACTTCATGCTAATAAGACTTGGAGTTTTGTTCCCCCTCCGGCTCACAAACGCCCCATTGGTTGTAAATGGGTTTTTAAAATCAAGTATAATCCCAACGGCACAATTGACCGTTATAAAGTCAGGTTGGTAGCCAAGGGATTCAGTCAAGTTGAAGGGATTGATTACCAGGAAACTTTTGCGCCGGTTGTTAAGCTCACCACAGTTCGCATCTTACTCAGTCTTGCAGCCATGCAGAATTGGCATCTTCATCAATTGGACGTCAATAATGCGTTTCTTAATGGAGACCTTGATGAAGAAGTTTACATGCAGCTCCCTCCTGGCTTCAGACGAAAGGGGGAGCATCGAGTTTGCAAACTACACAAATCATTGTATGGCCTGAAGCAAGCTTCACGACAATGGTTTCTTAAACTTTCCTCAGCACTCAAATCAGTTGGCTTCACACAATCATGGTCCGATTATTCCTTATTCGTCCAAAACCATCAAGGGATCTTCACAGCCTTGTTGATATATGTCGATGATGTTATTCTAGCAGGGAACAATTTAGACGACATCACAAAGACCAAACGCTTCTAAAGGATATGGGACAATTGAATTACTTCCTTGGGATAGAGGTAGCAAGATCTAAGCATGGGATTTCTTTGTGCCAAAGGAAATATGCATTGGAAATTTTGGAAGACACAGGTTTTCTTGGTGCTAAGCCTTCATGTTTCTCAGCTGAACAAAACATAACACTTACACAAGAAGATGGGGACTTACTAGAAGACGCCTCTCAATATCGGAGATTGGTTGGACATCTCATTTACCTAACTATCACACGGCCAGATCTTGCATACGCAGTTCATATACTTAGCCAGTTCATGGACAAACCCAGGCAGCCTTACTTAGAAGCAGCACACAAGGTATTAAGGTACATCAAACATGCACCTGGTCAGGGGATTCTTTTACCGTCCAAAGGGCCATTGGAATTGAGGGCATATTGTGATGCAGACTGGGCTCGCTGTAAAGACACTAGAAGATCAACAACTGGCTATTGTATTTTCCTTGGACATGCTCCCATCTCATGGAAGACGAAGAAGCAAAGCACAGTGTCACGTTCAAGTGCCGAAGCTGAGTATCGTTCCATGGCCACTACGTGCTGTGAAATAATGTGGTTGCTATACATTTTAAAGGATTTGAATGTTAAGCATGAGCAGCTAGTTAAATTGTTCTGCGACAATAAGGCAGCAATACATATAGCCTCCAATCCTGTCTTTCATGAAAAAACCAAACATATAGAAATAGATTGCCATGTGGTGCGAGACAAAGTGCAAAAAGAATTGGTTAAACCAGAACACATAGGGACCAAGGAGCAACCAGCAGACATATTCACAAAGCCACTGAGTTCGAACCAGTTTGCCACATTACTAGGCAAGTTGGGAGTGATCAATATACACTCCAACTTGAGGGGGAGTATTGAGGGAAAGAATCCCGAATAATTAGATGATATGATGTAATCAATGGGATTGAATGTTTATCTCCTATAATAACTCTTAGAATATCTCCTAGTATAGTGGATCTAATTGTATATATATGTTGTACATATGCTGTTCTTGTTTATCACGAAATAAACAGAGAATCAATTATATTTCCATTCTCTCTTTAGTTTCTTCCCATGAAGGGCAGTTCCAGTACTCGCAGGGATTGCCCTCTTCGTTGTTATTGGTATTGCATAAGTCCAGGTTTAGCCCCTTACTCTTGGGCCAGATTGGTCACACCAGTAATGAACTCGGACTGAGCTTGGGGCTTGCAACACTCGTCACCAAGTTTTGCCGAAAAACACAGGTCAAGTTCCATCAAAATCACTGGCACACAAATTAATGGGCCACCAATCCTATACGAACCCTCGAATAAAGGAGTGTTCGGAAGTTTGATAGTGGTTGTTTTTTAAAATAATTTTTGCTTGGAAACATATCAAAACAATCAGAAAATATATATAAAAAAATAATTTTAAGTAAAAAAAATTGACAAATCTTTGTTTGGACCGCACTCCCAAACAAGGGCTAAGACTACTCTCCTTTCTCAGGTTTGGGTGTTATTCAGACCTTTGATGTACTAAATCCAGGAAGGTTAAGGAGTGTCCAAAAAGCATGGTTGCCCTATTGTCATAGTTTTCGAGAAGCTCGGTTTACCCAATTGACACGATCTTCAAAGAGACTCAACTAACCTAACTAGTCCACTACATGTAGACCCTTGTCTAGGCTCAAATAGAAATGAGCGAAACCATTTTTTCCTCACATGGGAGCGCATGTCATAAGTTTTATAAAATATACATTTTGATCTTTAAACTTTAAAAATCACATAAATTATACAATTTTAGTACCTCAACATTTTTCCAATTCAATTTTGGTATAAAAAGTTCATTTTTTTTTTATCTTGTAGTGCCTGGTTGAGAGAGAAGAGAGAGAGGTCATTAGGTTCCGGTGGTAGAGAGAGAAAAGTATCGTTGCCACCGATGTAGGCCAACAAAACTTTTTTTCCTAACATGGGTGGCGTGTCATAAGTTTTATAAAATATACACTTTGTTCCTTAAACTTTACAAATCACACAAATTATATATTTTTAGTACCTCAGTATTTTTCCAATTCAATTTTGGTATAAAAAGTTCATTTTTTTTTATCTTGTAGTTCCTGGTTGAGAAAGAAGAGAGAGATCATTGGGTTCCGGTGGTAGAGAGAGAAAAATATTGTTGCTACCGATATAGGCCAACAAAACTTTTTTTCCTCACATGGGTGGCGTGTCATAAGTTTTATAAAATATGCATTTTGATCCTTAAACTTTACAAATCACACAAATGATATAATTTTAGTACCTCAATATTTTTCCAATTCAATTTTGGTATAAAAAGTTTATTTTTTTTTATCTTGTAGTTCCTGGTTGAGAGAGAAGAGAGAGAGATCATTGGGTCCCGGTGGTAGAGAGAGAAAAGTATCGTTGACACCGATGCAGGCCAACAAAACATATGATATTTGTGTCAAATGATTCCATTCGATGAGGAGAGTTCATATTATGTGTTTTTTTACCTTTAAAGTACGTAAAAAAAAATAGATCTGAGCGTGAGTTGATTTCAGTTTTTAAAGTGGTGTTTTGGGTTTTTTTAAGATCTTAAATAGGTTTGTTGTGGTTCCTACAATGTTTTAGTAGGTGTTTTGGGGTGAAAAAAATAGGTTGAAAACAGGTTTTTAAGTAAAAAACTTGAGCATGATTTTCTGGCCATCACAGTGGTTGGAATCTGGGCAAATTAGATGACGCGTCGTTGGCCTCAACAGGGAATTGTTTTTTTTTTTTAAATTGGGTTGAACGACATGTCGTCCACGCCCAGTTGCAAAGAAAAAAAAAGGTCCAGTCGCGTGGGCCCTCACAAAATGGGCTAGGCATGCTGGCCTAACTTGTTAGGCCCAGTAGCGCCTAGCCTTTGCTTTATTTTTAAAAAAATTTTAATTAATGATTTTTTAATGGTTTTTTATCTAAATTTTTTATTTTATATCTAAATTAGTACTCATTCATTCTTTGATTTTATTAAATTGTTTTTAAAATGATGATTATTATTTTAGTTATGCATTTAAATTTGAAGAGTTTTTTTTATTTATATATAATTTTTTATTTATTTTTTGTATGGATGAACTTTAGTTTTTAAAATAAAAAAATATTTTCAGATAATATTTATAATATGTGCAGTCTTGCATGATGTTATTTTCCCTTTTTATTTTGTTCGATCAATTTAATTTGTGTTATTATTTCTATTATCATTTGCATGAATAAAAAAATATTTTAATAAATAAATTTAGCAAACACAACCGAGTAAATGTCTTATCTTTCGATATTAAATATCTTTACTTACACATTTATCTTAATTTTTCAAGTTTTATTTTTAAGTATCGTTAAGTATTTTTTATTCATTTATTTGCATATATAATTCTTGATTTATTTGATTATTTTCATATATAAAAAAATTTACCTCAACTTAAATTTTTTAAATTATAAAAATAAATTAAAAAAATTTGTATATAAAACTTTATATATAAAATAAACACGAGTAACCTAACTAATTTGATGATGGGTGAAAATCAATGTTATCATTGTTTAATACAGGCAATGATATCACTAATATGAATGCTTTTTATGGCGTTGCTTCGTAATGCAAAATATCTAAGAAATATTAATATGAATAAGGATTTTCAGCAAAATTATAAATGAGATTTTTTAAAATATCTAGGAAATATTTGTTTAAATGTTTTATTTGTGTTTGACACATGGGACCTTGAAGAACCTAAGAAGTCTTGTACTAAATAAGAATAATTTTTATTTTATAAAACATGTATGATAATTAATTACACCTTACTTATTTTTGAAGAGTCCTTTTCTTAAGTGGGGCCTTGTGTCATTGTTTAAACTTTAAATTGTCTGCATGCGAGGACCGGCTCTACCACAGCGAGGAAATACAAAAACTTGATGTTTGCTTTGCGTGCCTGGTTGTTGAAAAGTTCTCATGCCGCAACCAAATGATTTGATTGGTTGGTATAGTAAATCTCATAATTATTGTTCGGTATTATTCCATGAATGGGACCCTCATGAACACCAATTCTCAATCGACACCCCTTTCTTTTGAGAATTACCTGATTAAACCCTACCTTAAGACTTTTTTCACTTAATGGATAATGTCATAAAAATAAAATCATAAATTTTAATTTTTGGGGTTATGAAACGGTTGATAGAGAGAACCGATAGACAGTTTATTTTGTCTGGGGACTTGGTTGAAAATCACATTCAATTTGTAGGACCAGATGTGTGCTTTGTCCTTCTTCTTTTTCAAACTATAAGGGTATATTTAAGATTATGGTAATGATAACAGTTTAAAATATTTTTTATTGAGTTTTTAAAATCCGCTTTGGCGTAGAAGGGAACTCCTTTTCTTTTCCTTTTTTTTTTTTCTCGTTTTCTTTTTCCTTTTTGCTGTTTTATCTGGCCATGGAAATTTTGAAACAGGGGTTGATGACCCTTCGCATTCAACCGGGGGCTTATTTTGGTCACCGGCGGTGGAGGCTTTTTATAAGTGACGCTCTTGAGCCAGCAGTGAAGTATCATTATTCTGGTGTTAATTTACATAGAGCACAATTGCACTGACCATTACATTACGGGGCCGCCAGACGGATTGTTTCTTTGATTTGCACAAATTTCCAGTTCTTCGACGCTAAATGAGTGATGGTGAGGGCGGAAAAGAAATAAGCTCTAGCCTTAAAAATTTGGCCTGGTGATTCAGAAATTGATCGTGTTCTTTGGATGCGATTGTCGTTTTCTGGTGTCAACATTGCAACTTCAACGATAACGTCGCGTAATAGATTTTGGTTTAGCTCAGCGTTGTGTTGTATCAGATCATGTGATGCCGTGATTGTTCTGCATACTTGTGGGCCTGAGGATCTTAACAGATACTGTTCACATAAAGTTTGATCAAATTGGAAATCTGGTAATGCAAGTTATTCATCAATGTTTTTTTTTTAGCATTTTTTATTGTTCACTCTCTCTAATTCACCATTGATTGTGATAGTGTATCTTTTTCAAAATTTTCAATTTGATTCTCAATTTTTAGTTTTTACATGATTGGGCATTTTGAGCCTAGATTTGAAACTAATAGCATGTTTTTTTTTATATATATATAATGAATGTTTTTTTTTACCTTGAAGACTATTAAAAAAATATATTTGAGTTTGTAAATATTTTTAGTTTTCGTTTGATTTAGGGTTTTGAGGATTTTTTTTGATGTTTTTAAAGGCTATGAATTAGTTTAAAAAGGCTCATAGAATATTTTCTGGGTGTTCTAAGTAGAAAAAACAAAAGGTTCAAAATGGGGTTTTGGATGAAAAAACCATAAACTCCATTTTTTATAGGCTACCAGTGGCCAAATTTAAGGAATTTCAAATGATGTGTTGTTTTTTTTTTTTTTCCGGTCATTCGCCTATTGAACTAAGAAGAAAAACAAAGGGCCGCGTGCGTGGTCTTAACCTAGGAAGCACGTGCACGGGTTTTTTCTTGATGGATTAGCGCTTGGCCTAGCTTATTAGATCCAACAACGTCTTATCTCTTTTTTTTCTTTTTTCAATTTTAATTTTTTATTAATACCTTTATATATTTTTTAAACATAATTTTTTTATTTATGTTTTAGTTAATACCCCCTTCTCCGTGATTGTTGTGTGGCTTTTCTAGCTTTTTAAAAATAATTATTATTTTTTAATTATATTGGGTGTGTTTAGTTTTTTTTAGGAGGTTAGTATAATTTATTTGTAATTTTTCTTATCTATTTTATATAAATTAAATATTTATTTCTTATAAATTTATAAACTTTTTAATATGTACAGCCTTGTAAAATATTTATTTTATTTTATTTTATTTAATAAATTTTATGTATGTGTCGATTTCTATTAAAAATTGATTTTAATAAACAAATTTATTAAACACAACTAGATCAATAATTTTTTTTGTTTTTGAATAATTTTTTTTAATGTTACCGTGATTGTTTTTTTTATATTTATATTATTTTATTTTTTATCATTGTTTTTTTAATATAATTCAAATAAAATCAATTTATTTATTTAATTAAAATTATAACCCGAGGTATTAATTTTATATTTTTTTAGATAAAAAAAAGCACTTGCCATGCCTATATATTTCACCTATCAAGTCTGATTCTGATCGTGATCATAAAAAAAACAATTAGACGAAGCATGCCATCTACTTTCCAAATCTTAGATTCAGCCAGCAATTTATTTTATTTTATTTTATTTGTCCTCGGACAATGTGAGGACCTGCTCTTTGGGCTCTGACCCAGGTGGGCCGACTGGAGCAGGTTATTAGATTAAAAAAATAAGATATTAAAATAAAAATTGGAGGAAAGATCGTGGATAATAAATTGAAAGAAAAAAATATAAAAAATAAAACTATAAATATAAAAAAAAAGTCAATAGAATGAATGTGATATTTAATATAAAAACAAGAGTACTCCTTTCGTCACACAAAAATAGGAAAATTAGATACTGAATTCCTTGAATATTTTTTTAGAAAAAATATACCTTCAGAATTACAATAAATATCGGTATTCATGATGAAAAAGAAAAAAATTAAAAATGATAATAAAAGGTGTTTTTAACCATAGTAATGAATATTTTTTAATTTTTTTATTTAAAAATATATTGAAATAATATATATATATATATATATATATTTAAAATTTATTTTTAATATTAAGATATTTAAATAATATAAAAATAAAAAAATAATTAAAAATTTTGAAAACTCACACCCTCTCATTAATTATTAATTAATGTGCCCTCATGTGCACAAGTCAGAATCGCCAATTACCGACCAAACTAAATTCCACTGTCCCCCTCCTCTCTACCTCCCCAATGGCTCCACCGGAAAGTGACTCCGTCGAGCCTGTAACTCCGGCAGGCAGACTATTCCTCCTACCAGAAATGAATACCGTAATCCACTGTGTATTTGGTGTAAAAAACAAGATAGACATAGACTCCACAAGATCAGTAATCAAGAATTCTCTCATGCTCAAGCACCCAAGATTTTGCAGCCTCCTAGTACGTGACAAGAATGGACGGGAGCACTGGAAAAAAACAGATATCGATATCGATCAGCACTTCATTATTGTAAACAAAAAGACATGTACTGATGATGATGATGATGATGATGATGATGTTGATAAAGCAGTGAATGAATATATAGCTGATTTATCAGTTAGTACTCCACTTGACATGAACAAGCCTTTGTGGGAAGTCCACGTCATGTTGGAGAAAAAGTGTGTTATCATGAGGATTCATCATGCGTTGGGAGATGGGATCTCTTTGATGTCAATGTTTTTGGCAAGCTGCAGGACAGCGAGCGATCCTGAGGCGATACCTACTTTGGTCACTGGGAGGAGGCCGGATTGTGGGAAGGAAGGGAAACAGCAGGATTGGAGAGGGGTTATTTTGAGACTTCTAAAGATGGTTTGGTTTGGCATGGCTTTTAGTTTGGAGTTTGTGTTGAGATTTTTGTGGGTTAGTGACAAGAAGACCGTGATTTCTGGTGGTGATGGGGTGGAGCTGTGGCCGAGGAAATTGGCTACTGCCAAGTTTTTGATTGAAGATATGAAGACTGTGAAAGGAGCTGTTGCTAATGCGGTAAGTGCATGGGCTCTTTTACCTTTTTCTGGGAAACAAATTACAGATTTTGTTATTATATATATTGATGGAGTGATTTGCTTGTGAATTTGTGATTAGCCATTGAAAGGTGTCTTTGCTTTTAGCTTCACAACTTAGTCTATTTGTCTTCCAACAACATATCTATGCCTTCTTGGAACCACTCAGTTGCTGGATTAGAAGTTTTTTTTTATAATTAATTACGGGTTCATGTAAGTCTGAGGTTTGTGAAACCTGAATCGGTGATTTCTAGAAGACCTGACCGGTTAAGCTTTAGAGTTCTAGATAAGATTTAATTAATATATATAGAAAGGGGTGTTTAAAAAATATATCTAGATTATTTGTAACCAGGATTCATGCCGTCTTATAATTAGAAGCCCTGATAATTATCTTCTTGCAATTAGCATCTCTCATAACTGTTAGCCACTTCATAACATATCATATTTACCACGTGGCAGGGCTTAAAATCTTTCAAATAAACAAAGTGCTCAGTTGAATATGTGTCAACACTAAATGTTAATAGTATCTCTATTTTACAGTATATGATTATGATATCATTATCACACGATGAAGATAGACCAGGGGTTCTTCGCGTAATCAATGATTAAAGAGCATGCTAGGGTGATTAAGAGAGTTAATTTAACAATAAACCAGAGCCACTTATTGTATCTACCTGCCCTTTTATTCTGTCATGTTTTTGTTTCAGCCAATACTACGATCATGACATCTAAACAACTCTATGAATGCTAAAAAAGTTTGAAATCATGTTTTGTGTTATTAGACCCCCAATGTGATGAGTGTCATATCAACGGGGAGGAAAAAACTAATTGAACCAAAAAGAAGAAGAGAAAAATTAGCGAGAAAACTTGTTCATATCGGGGATTTTCATGATATGATGAAACAAGTAGTCAATAGTCAAGTCTAGCTGGTAGAATAAAGTTATGTGAATTTTTTTTTTCTTGCAATATCATTTGGACTTAATAAGGAAAAACAAACATGGAAGTCAGGAAAAGAGTTGTCTCAACCAACAACATTACTATCAGGCAACGAATAATTGAGATCCTTGGACATTTCGACTGGCAGACATGGGAACAATAGCATGCACGCAGTTCATTTCTGATATAATGACTTTGATTCTGTCAAATTAACGCAGACCATTAATGACGTCCTCTTCGGGGTGATATCATCCGGACTGTCAAGATATTTGGATCACAGATCTCCGGAAGGTAAAGCGAGATTTTGTTTTGGTGCTTGGATTTCGGATTTTGAACAAACATTTCCTTATTATTTATATTGAATTCAATGCCTCTGTAGCTCTGAAAGAGGGCCAGCAAATAACAGGAATGGCCATGGTTAATTTAAGAGAACAACTATCCATGCAGGTGAATTATCCACTTCTTTCACTCTGTCTTCGTTTTTTCAAGATTCCAAAGTAGTAAATTTGGGACCAATGTCTTATCAACACAGCTGTCATATTCTAGGTAACCCCATGTAAAGCTACTAGTTCAAACCATATTGGAAAACATTTGCGAACTTCAGATGACTAGTTTAGTAATATAAAGTAAATGAATAACTTTTTAATCCGAGGATGGATAATTTATTTGTTTCAATCTAAAGAAATCTATAGCCTGTCGAGATAGATCTATCTAGACATTTTAAATACGGTTAATAACATGTTTTCGCTTATTCTTTGCAAGCCATTCAAATGGTTTCCTGACTGACCTGTTCAGGATCTATCCGAGATGTTGAAGAACAATTCAGGATCGCAATCACGATGGGGCAACAGGTTTGGCTTCATTCTCCTACCTGTCTTTTATCGTAAAAGTGATGTCGACCCTCTTCAGCACGTGGGACGAGCCAAGACGATGGTTGACAGGAAGAAAAAAACATTAGAGGCTCACTTCGCGTATCATATCGGACATCTAGCAATGTCTTTGCTAGGACCGAAGGTAAACAAGACATTGAGATATTCTTACCTCATAGTTTTGGTGTATGCTTATATATAATTCGATTCTGTTTGCATTTCAGGCCGCATATGTCCTTAATTACAGGGTTCTTTGTAATACTACGTTTACATTCTCAAACGTGGTTGGACCACAAGAGGTGGTTACTATGTCAGGCAATCCTGTAACGTTCTTAAGGGTGAATACATCTAGCATACCCCATGTACAACCTCTGAACTTTAATGATTCTCCATTTTTCAACTTTAATCCCATTGTTTGTTGGGTGGTAATGCATAGATTAATTTGTTTCTAATACAAGTTTTTTTGTTGGGTGATAATGCAGGCACTCACGATGCACATGGTGAGCTATGCAGGAAGAGCTGACATGCAAATCATGGTGGCCAAAGACATTATCCCGGACCCAGAATTTCTTGCCAAGTGCTTTGAAGATGCCTTGTTTGAAATGAAGGAAGCAGCTGCAGCCACCGTATAAATTACTCACGGAATATATGTATTGTCATTGTCTGATTAATTAATTAGCTCATTGATTTCACCAAACCAATTTAATCGTAGAATGAAAGTACTTGTAATATTTAGTGTGCTATTGGGAAACCACGTTTCCTTTCCACATGTTATTTTTAGAATCTATAATTTATAATTTTTTAAAAGCTATAATCACAATTAAAAGCCATAGCTTTTCTAAACGGATTTTTAAGCACAGATTGGTATTGAAAAAAATGCAAGTACATGAAAACTTGAGTCTAAATAAAAATACTTTATTCAACATGGAAAAAAAAAACTCATCTCTAGCTGTTCTCTACTTAATCAATAACTTATCACCATAATGTTTTCTTTATAACTTGAATTGACTCATCTTCAAGAAAGTGGAGGCACTCATCCTTCATCCCTTTCTATCTCTTGATATCCACAAGTGTGTATGTTGCCTTGTTTTTCTTCATTTCAGTTCAGGCCACATATCATTCATAGAGGATGTAGCCGCTGCTCAACCTCCTCAGCATCTTCATTACTTGCTAAAAATGCTTCCAACTAGAGGTATTGATCATTGCCATAATAATCCATGGTGTTTGAAGAAACCCTGAAAATGTGAAGTGTTTTTTCTTTTTTCTTTCTTTTTTGTTGGTCTATCCATTAATGACCTGCTATTTGTTGCAATTAATTTGTTTGGTTGTAGTGAAACCATCATTTCTCCAGGGGCTAAACAAGGGTTGATACCACTTGTTATTGCTCTATCGGAGAATCTGTAAGGTTAGACGTACATTTGGTTGTACATTGTATTATGGTACACTCATGAGTCATGGCAGTTTAATCGGTAACTGTCAGTTTCATATCATAGATGTGTTTTGCCAATAGGTTCTGTAACTGCACTGCTGCGGTGGCCGACAGCCCCACCAGGGTAAGAAACGTATAATTTTCTTGTTGAATTGCTGTTGATTTTCTACTGTGTTTCGATGTTGTTAATGGCAATTGGAAAAGTTGTTTATTGTTTTACCTATCTTCACAAAATTGGTGCTGATCACATGGAATGGAGATGCCGGTTGTGGATGTTCGCAAGGTGTGGCTTTTAGCCAAGAATGTAACACATTAAACTGTAAGCATGCATCGATGTGCATAGTTAGATGGAGAATATTGTTGTGTGCATAATTATGTTGATTATTCATTATATTAAATTCAATGCCACCTCAAAAGTTCCACTTTTGTGTCTGCGTTGGGCATTGTCTAAGAAAATTCTTTGATTCACTGGACAAGGGCAGCTTATATTCTACAGCTCTTGCAATGCAGGTAGATCAGTATATGCACATAATTCTGGTTGAGGAAGATGCCAACAATTTCAATGAAAGTAATGGTGAACTCTTTCATACTGCCTCAGAAGTTGGTGAGAAACTTTACAGAAGGGGTGATTTTGCTGAATCTCGGATTGCAAACTTTGATGGCTATCTTCATAAAGAGGTAAAGTTCTGTAATTGAGTTTGTAAACGAATCTACTTGTTGCATGGTGACAGTTTATTGTTCTCTCAGGTCAGGCTGTTCCCAGATACTTGACGCGCCATTTTGAGCAAGGGGATCATGTAAGTTATTTATGGTTTTGGCCGTCAATATTTACAATGTTTAGAGCTTCTGTGCTTAACAAATTCTCTCATATTGTGGGTGGAAGGTTTTGGCAATGGTGACAGGGGAATTCTATATAAAGAAGGGTCTGTTTCCAGGATTTGGAAGGCCCTTTGTATCCTATGGAGAGATTTTGCAGAGGTTTGTACTAGTCTTTCCAGAATGCTTCCACATATTTCCAGTCTTGCATCGTTATTTCTCAATCAATCCTTTTGATTACTTTCTTTTTAGGGCTGGACGTACATCGGAAGTTGCTGCAAGGGTTGCTTTAAAATCACCATGGTGGACTTTAGGTTGTGCATAACAGGTATTGACCCTTCTTTAATCTGAACTCGTTGTCTTTTAGATCTAACATTTCTTTCTTCTTATTTTCCCCTTTTCTTCATTTTGGTTAATCCTGATCAGGAAGCGGCAGGCAGTGCACAATGGGAGGATGAACAAATTGAATACATTAAGGAAAAGGTGAGTGAAGAGGGTAGGCAAGAGGATTTGAAGAAGGGAAAGGCAGCTGCACAGGTACCACTTTAGCCGATAATCAAAAACCAAATTTTGATTAGAAACTCTCATCGAATACATGTGGGCTGGTTTTGATGCTTATATTGATTTGGCCTGCAGAATGCATTGGATGAGGCTGCTTTCTTGTTGGATTTAGCTTCTATTTAAGGAACCTGGCATGATGTTATGGAGCTCATCGCTGAATGTTATAGAGAGGCTGGATTTGAAGATGATGGAGATTCATTTTGTACAGAGATTAATAACCGATGAGGAAAGAATCGTTTGGTTCATGGTCGTAAAATTTGATTTCGAAACTATTCTCTGATTTCTATATGTTTCAGCTGTTCTGTTATTGGAGGGGCAGTGTGGAAGTGGTCTGTATCGCATGGTTTTTGCGGCAAATGCATAGAGTTTTTGCAAGCTATATAGTACAAGAAGATGTAAAACTTGATGCATCTGTTTTTCTTTTTAATTACACGTTTTGTAATAAGCAAGTTGAGCATACATTTCATTCTCTCCAGTTAGAGAATATCTTCTCTTTGGCTGTAAGAATTTTTGTGGATTGGCTGTTGTGGATAATAGAGATGATCAGATTATTAGTTTGGAGGGGGTTAGAGTGATCACCTAGCTGGCTTTGTTTCTTATTTTCTTCACACTAAACTGAATTTTTCTTAAAAAAAAACCGAAACCGAACCGAAACCAGTTCAAACCGGCTGGTTTTGGTTCCGTTTGGTTTTTCTAGGACAAAAACTGGTTTGGCTCGGTTTTTTTTTGTTTGGGCTCGGTTCAGTTTTTTTAGTTTTAGGCTTATAAAACCGAAACCAAACCGGTCAGTTTTTTCAAAATTTTAATCGGTTTAATCGGTTTTTTTTCACGGTTCGGTTTTTTCGGTTATTTTTTCTTCCGGTTTTCTTGGTTTTTCGGTTTTTTTGCTCACCCCTAATGTCTCTATAAATTTAGTGTGCTGATGAATGTCAAATTTTTTTTTCAAATTTTTTTTATTTTAAAGTCATGATATCAAAAATAATTTTTTTAAAATAAAAAAAAATTATTTTCATGTATTTTCAAATAAATAAATATTTTGAAAAGCAACAACTACAACACTTTCAAATACCCGTTTAGCACTTGAGTTTTAGACTCAATTAATCACCACTATTATTCTAGATTTTGGATAATACTACATAATGTCAAGTTAAAATGAATCACATATATGCATCAGCAATATTAATGGCAGCAAGGCATCTCCTTCTATTTTCTCAGTTACAGGTGCCACTTTAAGCTCTCTATGTCCTCAAACCTAGATGCATGTACACATCAAGCA
>Ga0307515_10012706_pt1 | contig 15809 bp, 9 predicted proteins | sample 17_EM_MG_FD_194513 | JGI IMG/M metagenome (GOLD analysis project Ga0307515, IMG submission 194513) | Populus trichocarpa ectomycorrhiza microbial communities from riparian zone in the Pacific Northwest, United States - 17_EM | ecosystem: Host-associated > Plants > Roots > Unclassified | place... | reverse complement strand
TATTTACGAAGAATATGCAGGGAATCATAAAAAGTATTATATGCATAGTGCATAGATAGTGTGTGGCCCACGTTCTTACTCCTTGAAACTAAAAATAATACATTGAGGTGGTAGGAGTTGAGAATTTTTCATGCTACTAGTTTGAGGCCAAATAATTTTTTGAGTTCAAAACATAGAAGAGAAATAATAATAATAATAATAATAATAATGTAGTATGTTTGAGCACTAGCCCAAATGCACTGCAAATTTTATTTTTTTAATACACGCCATCATTTGCCTTCTTAAGTCAAACATGTTTGAAAAACTTAAGTAGAAAAAGCATAAGAGAAAAACATTTATAGTATAAATTATAATTTTGTGATCATAAAAATGTTACCTTTTTTAATACGTTTGAATGTCTTCCATTTTGGCCATACTTGTAGATGGCTTTTTATTAATGTTCTTATAAAAGATAAGAGAGTTTCAATTGTCTTGCTTATCAAGAGAGATAGTCTAAAAACAAAAATGAGTATAAGAGGGATCAATGTATGTTTTCAGGAACATGTTTTAACTGGAAAGGTCTTATCAATAATCACAAAGATTGGAGAAGGATCCTTGATCATTTTAAATATAAATGGTCACGAAGGCCTAGAGAAGGATCTTTAAATTTTTTTGGAGACACATATAAAGATTTAATAGAAACACGTTTGGAGACATGAACATCTTGCCGTGAAGATTTTTATAGAGAGACATTTAGAGATTTTAAAGGGGATTTTTGTTAGAGACATTAGAGACATGGAGTAAAATTATTGCTTTTATTAAAAAGTTTAAAAGATAGAGATGTAATTCAAAAGATATCATGACATGTCATCTTCATAATGCTTGTGTTAATCCTATTATTTCTCTATTGAACCTTATAAGAAGTATGAGATGTTCAAACATGTTAAAACTACCAGAGTAAATGAAGCTTGATGATCGAATGCCAAATGTTAATGAATTATTGGATTGTTGGGAGATGTTGTCTTTATAATATCAGACTAACTTTCAAAAACAATAGGGAGATATAACTTAGTTGCTCAAAATCTAGATACAACCTCATGTTTTCAGGCTATGATAAGATTTTAGGATCTAGAATACAAGAGTTTCACTTTTGATATGGTGGACATGACTCTCACTTTTACGGAGTATAATTCTCTTTTATATTGTCTAAAATTTGACTTAGTGCACTTTTATATGCCAAGAGAGAAGGTTCCATTAAATTATACCTAGTTGACCAAGATAGGCTGTAAGATAGTGCATGAAAAAATAACCAAACGAGGTTCTAGTCAGGGTTGGTTCTATAACACATTGAAACATATATTTAAAAAGAGGTTGTATGATGAGAAAAATAAGACTTGTTTGAGGATTTTGACTTGCGTATTTATGGTCTAATTCTTTTTCCATCGGCAAATAGGATGATTGAATTTAAGGCTGATAATGTATTCAAGAATATGGTTGCTCTTAAGATTAATCTAGTAGTTGCAATATTAATAGAGACATTTTCATCTTTGAATCATTATAGAAAAACAATCACTTGAGATGTTGTTTATAATTGTTATTTGTTTGGACAATGAGCCATATAGTAGAATGAAAGATATTTGGAACATTGTGGAATTTGTACTACAATTTAGAGAAATTGATTTAGCATCTATTAAAAGAGTTAGGAAGGACTACTTGCAAGATTAATTTTTTAGCATGAGAAAATCTTCATTTCTTTGGAAAACACGATATGCTTCCTATATTGCATATTATGGTGATTACTTACGGGTCCCATTGATGAGAACTCAATGTTGCATCAGTTATTGACCTAACATGGTCATGCGACAGCTTGGATTTGAGTAATTCATTATGAGAACCACAAGTTTGCCTCAGTTTTACAAAGAGTTCAACACTTTAAGAAATTTAATAAAGCTAGTAATAAGAGCTTAGAAAGACCCTGGTGTGGTCAAGATTGCTAAAAGAGTTGATGAAAGGGTTACTGCTAGATATTTGTTATGGAAAAAGACTAGAGGAAAAGAGTATTAGATTCCACCCTTTAAGGGTCTATAAAGATTGATGGCTTAGATCTTGGAAGATGTTTACTAGGAGATATGGGTACAATAAGAGTTATACAATTCAAGCCTAAATTTATAATTGGAGGAGCTAAGTGCCAATAAATGAAAGTTAGGGGCCAATCTTACAGCTTGAGAGTAGACACTCGCCACTATGAAAGAGAAAAGGATGATTTGCCGACTCAGCTGCAACAATGTAAACATGCTCTTAAGGAACTTTAAGTAAAACTCAACATCATGGCATAAGCTAAGAAGGAGCAAGATTATAGGGTAGCTGAAATGATACAGGTAGCATTCACAATTGAGGAAAGAGTTGTCTAAAAAGAAAAGCCAGATATCAAATGTGAAGTTGTCTAGATCAAGATATATGGATTGGAGCAGACGAAATAGATGCTTTAAGAACAATGCCAATAGCAAGCTTAGTTGATCACACGATTAGATGACCATCTAGGGCAGTTAGTTACCTAGCAAGATGAGTTTGTCTTAATCATGCAAACTCTGATAGATGAGAGAGAAGTTTTAAGAAGGGAAGCACAACATTAGACTTCTGAAACCATGTGCTATCATATGCATACTGAAGATGGCAATAATTATGCCATAAGATTGAGAGGCATAACTCAACAGGTAACATAGGGTCGATCAATTTTAAAAGAGAAATCCTACACTATTTTGGTTAGATTCAAGATTACATTAATAAGGTTGCAGTGTATTCTAATTCAAGGTTATGAAAAGAATGAGAAGAGTAATTTTGTTTAGGACAACAATTTTCAAAAATAGTTTGTATTATATTAAACTTATAAACTATTGTTTCAGTTTAATGAAAAGATGACTTATAAACTTATAAAATAGTTTGTATTACATTCATGAAAAGATGTTTTATCACACCTTTAGATATTCTTTAGATATTCGATGAATTGCTTGATATTTGAGAAATTTTTAAGCCAAAATTCTCATGAGTTGGTGTTCTCACTAAAAACTTTTTAAGAAAATTTAACCTAGTTTATCCTTTAAGTTTTAATATAATAATAAAAAAAATTCAAACAATAATAAAAATACATACCCGAGCTCTTTACATTTTATTTATATTTTTTAGCGTATGCATACAACTTGGTCCATGAAAAAATATTGATAATCCTCCAAAAGTTAAACTTCCCCTATAATGTAGATCTTTTAGTTTTTTTTTTCCATTTCTAATCTAATGATACAATAAAACAATGTTGTTTTATTATAATATGTTTTTTAGCAATATTATAAATGTCTAATGTATTAAATTAATATTTTTTTTTCTTTTTATATATTGCATATCATATACACTAATTTATTATTTCATATATATATATCAATGTATTAATGTCTATATGAAATTATTTAAGAGAAACGAAATGCAAGAAAAAAGAAGAAGACCGAACAGTTCACTTACAGACTTCAAAGCTACAAAAAAAAAAAAAAGATTTAAGGACGGAGTGTAAGAGAGAAGCTCAGGATAATCCACTCCAAAAAAATAAAATTAAAATTAAAATGGCACTCCTCTCTTCTTCTCCTTCCCTCTCAATAACTTCTCCAAATTACCGTTACTACCCTTCCCGTCGACTTTGCCTCTACCCAATCTCAGCCACACGCGTAGTCACTCCACACCACATCGACAAGTCGTCTCTTACAATCTCCGAAACGTCGTCGGAGGACCAACTGTGGGCCGCCGCGTGTCTCCGTGTACGTTCCTTCCACGAATTCAAGCCTTCCACTTTCGGTATCCAAGTCAGTCTTTGATTTTCTCTTTGAATTAGTAAATTTATTTTTGAATTTTGTGTTTGGTTGCCCACAAAATTGAAACTGATTAATAATTGTTAGGATCATAAAAGATACCTAGCAGAGCGTGAATTCGAAGCTTTAAAAGAACGAATTGCTGGTAAAAGAACCGGTTTTAATAGAGTTTCGTGTTTAAACGCGTCGCTTCCGTTGTCACAGTTGTTGAGCTTGCCTGATGATGATTTATGCGCGCAATGTAAGGTTTGTTTAATTGATTTTATTATTATTATTATTATTATTATTATTATTATTATTATTATTATTATTATTACTGTCCGTGTTAAATTTGCAAGTGATAATAATGTTGTCTTTTTTTTTCTTCTTCTTCTAATTTCTAATTTTAATTAATTGTAGTTTAGTGAGAATGGAGAAGATAGAGTGGTGGTGGGGACACTTGATGTAAATCAAAGTATGAGTCTTCCTGATGAAATTACTGGAATGAAACCTGAGGTAATTTTTTTTTTAATTTCTTTAATTGTGGATTATTATTGTTCTTATCTTGATTATAGACATTATTATAAATAGGCAGATTTGGGGGTGTTCAATCTATAAAAATAATAAATAAATAACTGAATTGCTTAACCCCAAATCAGAAATTAATTTTTCTATCTGTGTGCATTCTTTGTTTGCATTATATATACTTACATTACTTGTCTGGAGTAGAGCATTTATTAGGCTTTCCTCTAGTTTCTCTAATACACGGTATTTTTTATTTTTTTTTGGGTTTTCTGGTGCTTAAATGGTCATGTTTTGATGTTACTTTCACAAAACATTTCCTTCGATGAAGATCAAGTATGATTGTGAGGGAATGCTAAGTGGGCTGTATTTTCCTTGATCGACACATTTCTATTCTTTTTTTTTTAGTTTAACGTGGGTGTCCGGGCCAGCTTGCGCGCACCTCGACTAATCCCACGGGCCCTGAAGTTAACGACACATTTCTATTCTTGCTTAAATGAAAACTTGTTTAACTACTTGCTGTTTACATCTGGTTTGGTTTCAATGTCTCTCCTTCCTTGCTTCATGCTTTCGATATTGTTCTGTATTTTTTATCAATTTGGTTCATGAAAAACTGTTCTTTTTTATATCCGCCCAAGAGGCCAATACACAGTGTACTCGTGATCGCTTGTTTTTGAGATCTTCTCTTATTTCACCAGTTTTTTCAGGAATGCTAACACAGCTGTAATTGCTTTTGTTTAATGTTATCTGAAAAAGTAACTTTTCAAAGCTTTCCAATCTTTTTCTTGTAGAATAGTGTAGTATAATACCACAATCCCACTATGTGAACACCATCTTTATGGATAGTACTTAGGAGTACTGTGATATAATTTCTGATCAACCTGGCATGATTTCCTTGGACTTTGACACGCCCATCATGAATTGTTCCTGGCCAGTTCACGCCCAGACCTAAGGCCTGATTACTTTTCTTGTGCATTCCTGGATTGAACAAACCGTAGCTCCAGTTTTGAATACTTTGCTCAGTAAGGTTTCTTATGGTTAGGCCAGGCCAAGAGTCATCTCTCTTGTGAAGAATAGCTAGAATGAAAATTATTCTAATGTGTGTTTTTTATTGGAAATGTATGAATTTCTTTCCCCAAATGTTTTCTGAAACAACAATTATATAAACAATGACAAGAACTTAAAAATAAACTACCACTCATTGTTGCACCCCCAGTATTTATTAGTTTGACAAGGGTTCTATTATGTTGTGAATTTTGAAATATTGTAGTGGTTTTCCATGTTGCTTCAACAGGGTATTGAAGGTCAATTTGCTAGGGGATACTTGAGCAATGTATGTGTTGCCAATGAACTTCATAGGAATGGATTGGGTTATGATCTTGTTGCAAAGTCTAAAGCAGTTGCTCAGAAATGGGGTAAAAACTTGTTAAGTCATTTTCAGAGCAGCCATACCTTCTCTAATCTTTCAGATGCAGTACATGCACATTGCTACATGATTCTCTACACATAGAAAACAAAGGAAGGGGAAAACCGGAAAATAATGCCAAAAATGAGATTGATGTATGTTTGAGAATTGAAGTACCGAATGTGATATTTGCAATTGCTCTATATCGTTGCTGATTAATAATCTTGAATAGGCATTACCTGGATACAGATGTAACTAAGGCTCACGCCTATACTTTCCATCTTGAGTATCGTGCTTTAAATTTCATTGAGATGTTTTTGCCTCTTTCCGAATTCTCTACTAGCTTGTTTAAGTTCTGCTTATGAATAATTTAGTTTAGTTTGGTGAATTATTTTCAGGCATAACCGATCTCTATGTCCATGTTGCTGTCAACAATGAACCAGCAAAACAGTTATACATGAAAAGTGGTTTCGTCTATGAAAATGACGAGCCTGCATGGCAAGCCAGGTTCCTTGATCGGCCACGGAGGCTTCTATTATGGCTTGGTCTCCCAGGTAACCAAAACTGGTGATGGGGTTGATGATGTGCCCTACTTGTTTAATCTTCATATCACTTGATGAAATTCTTTTCCGTGGTGTCAGTCAATGTTAATAGCATTTAAACACACCTTTTTTCTCCTTCTTTTCACTTTAAATTTTAATTTGTAAAGCATTTGGTAACAAGGTGGTCAGAGGAACTGGTATCAGTGTGACAACGAAAAATTATGATTATATTATTGAGAAGGTGTTTGAGCTCAATGACATTTGTTTTCCATGACATTAATATATTGATTATATGAGATTATTTTTCTCTTCACTGCTCTCTATAGTTGATTACAATTCGACGAGTCAACAAGATGTTAAAACATATTTGTAGGTATATGCATGCATGCCGTTCTCTTATAAACTCTAACGAGTGAACCTCCAAAATTTCCTCATCTCTCTATTACCTTAGGGAAGCTACTATGCTTCTCACCCACCTTTTACAGGTGGTTTGAAACTGTTACTGCCCTTTTGGGAAGCAGGATTAGTTGCTTTTTGGAAGCTTATATTGTTTGCCATTTTAGCTAGTTTAGGTCTCCCTTGGTCTTGAATTAATAGACAGCCGCAGGAGGCAGCAGTGATGGCTGAATCATTTATGGACTGGGCTTAGGGTCCGATTTGTCTCCTTTTATTGGATCTTTTAGGTTCAATAATTGTACCATTGCTGTGTAGTGTTCCCCCTTGATTTGTTTGGCCTCTTGGTGGTGTATCATCGAACCAAGAAAATGTTCCAACGAGGTTAACCTCTCTCAACACCTGCAAATCAAGCATTTTCTCTGATAGCCTGCATATTTCCCTTTTCTGCTGTAGCTCGGCATGCCCTTCGGAGCTTATTATGAAACCGAGTGCAAAGACAAACTGTTTGGGCAACTAGTAGTGCAAGACAATAGAGGTGCCAAGCAAGCACTAAATTGGCACTACTATGATGATTATTGCAGTGTTCTTCATTAAATTATAATAATAACTAATCTCTCAGAAATCTGCTCTCGTCATCATCATCAAAGCGGATCTTAGCTTAAAGTGTCATTTTCATATTTTCCAGTTACCAGTTTTTATACATTAAAATAAGAAGAAAAAAGAAAAAAAAATCATCTTCTAAGCATAAAAATGATTTAATACCAAAAATAACAAAAAAAAAAAAAAAAAAACTAAACAGAGAAGTTTGAATGACTGTACTTTACAAGGATATCTGTTGCTGTACAACCAAGACTGAGTATCTTTCAGTGGTTTCCATTGAAGCGAGCAGATTTCCAATAACACCAAGCTCTGGGTACTCGTTCATATAATCAAGACCTGCTGTTTGTATTGTTTCCACATCTTTGCTTCTCCCAACAATAAAGAGGTCATATTTATCGAGGATTGATCGGATTTTCTTTGAAGTTTCCAGTCCATCGCTTACCGTCTCCTCAATGTATTTCACTTCTCTATGCTCTATAGAGCCAGGCTTAATATTCCTCAACCTCTCAGAATCTTGCATTTTCTCCCAATCAGATTTAATCTCACCAGTTGAGAGAACGAAATGGATTATTGTTAGGCTAATGTTTCTGTGCTGAGACATGCGTTCAGCCAACACCCGAGCTTCTCGATCATCTTCGCCTCCGAAGAACATCAGAGCAACAAGTAGGGACTGCTCTCTTGATGAGTCCCTGGAAATGGAATTTACTTGATTACCATGGTCGATGAGGATCCCCACTGAGCATGGTGCTCTCTCAAGGACACAACAATTCAGTGTCCTAAATCTAGAGTCCTGTGATTCAATAGACCCATCAACAAGCCATTTTAGATGAAATGGAAGCACTATAAAGGATGCAAGTTCATCCAACGCAAGTGTGCATATGTCCTGGTGCATGAATTTGGTTGGAGAGATTGATGTGAAGACATTTACAGATTCTATCTCGCAATTGTTTCGCCAGAAGTTACTGAAAGAGAGAATGACATTCTCAGAAATGGAGCGGGCAGAGAGAGACTTTTTCTGCTTTTGGTGGGAAATGAAGAGCGAGGTGGCTCGCCCACTGATCTTGATAAGATGAAGTGCACAAACAGAAACTGGGCTCTCTAGAGTTGGACAAAAGGCTTGGAGAAAATTGATGATGCTGGTCACATTATCTGGCCTGTAAATGCATGCTAGCACACACAGATCTTTGCTATGCATAATGTTCCTTTTCTGATAGCCTGCATATTTCCTTGATGGATCATACAGCCAGTTCACGAAAATAGGCGAGATGGTTGCCGACAATAGAATGGTAATGACCAAAAAGGAGAACATCCCTTCAGTAAATACCTATTCTTGGACACGAATAAGAAGAAAATGAGAGAACATTAGAGCAGAATTAGATATCGGACATGCTAAAACTGATTGGCTAACAATTATGCTATAGAAGTCAATGCATCTAATGTCAAGGGTTGATTAAATACCCCTGATTCTGAGATAAATGCATACGCGCCCAGCTCAACGATCCCTTTAGAGCTTATTATGAAAGCAAGTGCGAAGGCATCCTGTTTTGGCATCCTGTAATAGAAGAGAGTTACCAAGCAAGCTCCAAATTTGGTCAAGCTGACTACAGTGACGACGATTGCTGTGCCCTTCGTTAATTTTTTGTCAAAGCTGATCTCCCTAAAATTTGCTTTCATCGTGCACATGGCCATAAAGAAAGGTACAAGTACGCCTGAGACCATGCATTCGAACTTCTCAACCAGAGCTGATGCAAGAGGAGGTCCTGCTGGTACAGCCAATCCAAAAGCAAGTGACCCAAGGAACATGTTTAGGCCAATAAAGTGAAATATTAGACCAGAAACCAATGCGCCTAGAACGATGGAGTAAATATATAAATCTCTGACAGGCCTTCCTTCGGGTGTTTGTTTGATCACCCAGAGCATTGCCGGTCTCACCACAAAAACAGTCAGAATAATAAAGGCCGTAGTTATTGCTACAATTTTAAGAGCTCCTTGATAATGATACCGGTAAAAAATGCCTACAAGGAGGGCATTACATGCAAGAAATTGGGTCAGTAATTCACTGCTTAATGCTGCAGAGAGTCCTAATCTGCCAAGCTCTGAATGGGTTAGTTCGAGGTCACTGACAAAGCTACAGGTGACAGGAAACGGAGTCATAGAATGCACTAACATCACCAAGGAAAGCGAAAGCTTATCTAGTTCGAGTAGCCCCAAGTAACTGCTGACAATCGACGTGGTTACCGCGCCAAATAGTACAGACATCACCATAGACAGCACACCGCTGCAAAGTGCCATTCTCCCTGTCTTTCTTATCAGGCTTAAATCCATTTTAACTCCATTTAGAAATACAAAGAGTTGGAAACCGAATCCACCAATTGTGCCAAACAGTTGGTCACTGTCGATCGCAAACATGATCCTTCTGTAATCTGCTTGCAACCCGAGGCCTGCCTTACCAAGGATCATTCCAGCCTGATACAAAAATCAATTATACTAAAGTTTGAGCATATGCTCGATTATATATATGTGTGTGTATATAAAATCATACTATTACATCGCAAGATAAATAACACACATTAAATCAAGAAGTTAATGCATTATATATAGCTAAAAAAGAAACAGCTAAAAAAGAAACAAGATCAGACAAGAAACATTACATAATTATAAAATGATCAGAACAATGAACAATACGTACAAGAATCTGAGAAACCAACAAAGGGATGCTGAAGCGCTCAAGGATGAAATGAAAAACATGGCTGGTGAAGAAGATTGCAAACATAAGTAGCTCCAACCTGGGCAATGTAGCCTCCAAAAGGTTACTATCGCCCTGAAAAACACCAGGTGAATTAATAAATGGTGGTATGGTTGTGCATTGTTTTAATTGTGTGATATTGTGGTGTATTTCATCTGAATAAGAACTCATATTGCTATTGATCGATGATGGGGGAAAGCAAGGGGCGAGGGAGGGGATGAAATAAGAAAGCTGAGAGCATAAAACAGGACCTTTCTATTTGTTTGTTTCTTCTCCTGAACAATTTTCTGTCATCTCTTACTCGTCAGGTTGTTTCCTGGCTTGACTACTCGGGATAGAAATTAAAGATTCCAGTTGTCCATTTGCTCTTATCAACAACGAAAAATAATAATAATTATTAAAAAAGAAACAGAAAATCGAACTGTCGAATAACTTTTGAAACAACATGGCACTTAAAATTGCAAGTTAGCTCCATTTGCTATAAATGGACATGCCAATTACTTCATGATACGCTGTTCACAGGTCTAGGAAAGGCTGTGTCAATGTGCAAGTACTTGCGTGTGTTGCCTAACTAGTTATTTATAGTGTGGTATTAAGTGTTCTTCATTAGTAAAGATAATTTGGTGTTCTGATAATATGATTTAAGACCCTAAAATTACAACAAAAAAATAAATAATAGTGAAAATCCAAAAAGTTAAATGGGATATTCGAAATAAAATAATCTTTTTAATACTCACAGATCTTAAAAACTCAACTTTATGCAAGTATATACGTTGCTAAATTGTTACCAATTCAATGTTGAAATAAAAGATCATGACTTTTTTTTCTGAGTCAACTAACTTTTGACTCTCAGCTTCTATAAATAATAATAATAATAAAGGAAGAAAAAAAAAGTAATAACAGAAAAGGAACGAGAGAATTTTTTTTAAAAAAATCCATGTAAAACTGGCCCTAGCTTAGATAAAACTATTACCGAAATAATCAAACTACAGAATCACTTTCCCCCAAAAGGTGGATCATTGGATAAGTAAACCTTCATGTGTTCTTTTCATTCCATCCAATGCACCAAAAGTTTCTTTTCTTAGGTATAGTTTGATTAGTGTTACGAAAAAAATATAAAAATAATTATATTATTGAGATAAGTCTAGAGTGAAACATTGTAGGAGGTATAGAAGGGATATATTTTCTGAGATAATATTTAATATTTTTTATTTCTAAAATATCCTCGGAAAATCTTTCAATCTAAAATTATCCAACTAAAACATGTAAGGATAAAAATAATTATTATCATAATTTTAAAACTCAACTCGAGAGATTACTCGATTCAAGGCCTAGGTCATATGTCGAGAGGGTCATCTTGGGTTGACATGGGTTAACATGTGGATAAAAGTGATTATTATCATAGTTTTAAAACCCGATCCGGGAATCAACCCAGGGTAAAGCCTGAGTTATGGGTTGAGAGAGACAACTCATGTTCATGTAATATATGTATATATAAAGAATCAAAGCAGCCTAGTTTTGACCCTAAAAAAATTCAAAAAAAAAGCCAATAGGTTTCAGACATGTGTTTTATCCTGGGTTGATCGGGTAGCAGGTAGACCCAGGTTTTTAACTGCATGAGATCGATTCAATTCTTTCTCTATTTTTTCTTAAATCCTGACCAATCCAAGCCCCTGGTATGTTGATCCTTTGTCGACTTTCCCAGGTTATTATAATATAGTCTGATTTTATAAGTAAGGTTATTATAATATTATTAATTTCAACATTCAATATAAATTAAAATAAAAAATAATAATATTTATTTATTTTTTTATTTGAAAGTAATGCATATTAAAGGTAAAATTAACTTCTTTTATATTTTATTTTTTCTTGTCCACCATAACAAAAAAAAAGATATAGAGACAATCATTATGTTTAATTATATACCACTATCACACACAATTATGTCTCTGTCTTATTTTCAGTTTTGTCTCCATTTTTTTTGTCTCTTTTATCCCGGAATAGTAACCAAACACTAACTTAGTGTCCACGCTTCGGCGCGGGTTTTGGCAAAAAATGAGGTTCAGGTGCCGAAATAAGGTAAAAAAATTAGTCATAACTAACCTATAACTTTGGTAAACAAGGTTGAGCCAACTAGGGATATTCCACCAAATCCGCAGACCGGGTCATTAGTTTTGAATAACCTGGTAAAAAATAAAAATGATTATAAAGCCTTTTTTATATAAAAAAAAACTCATATTAACTTTTCAAACTCATGACCCGAGTCATTAGACCCAAAGCATCTAATCTAGGAAAACCATGAAGCCTAATTATCAACCAATCAAATGTTAAAAGATGAAATTGAAAAAATAATTTTAATTATACAAAAGGATTTAAAAAACTAGCAATTTAAATAATGAGGATCAAAATTAAAATTAAAATAAATTTTATATTTAATCGAGAATCAAAATTGACAAAAATAAAATAAAAACAATGTTGTAATTAGAGGGTGAAATTGAAAAGAATTCAATTTAGTAAATAGAAATAAAAAATTAAACAATCGAGGATCAAAATTGACAAAAAAAAAATAAAAACAATGTTGTAATTAAAGGGTGAAATTGAAAAGAATAATAATTTTTACAAAAGGTTCAAGAAAAAAAATTTCAAATGAAAACAATGAGAGTTAAATTGGAAAACATAATATTATCAATTCGAATTAAATGATGAAATTGAAAATGACTAAAACTTAATACCATCACGGAAAACAATTAGGTTCTTCATCTACGATTGGACATTGACTGGTATGACCCTGATTCATTCTCATCGCATCCATAATTATATTCTTATAATGATTACTATTGTTAGCTACAACTCTATGCACGTTGCTAAAACTAGAAGTTGACCCAACCATCCTTCCTACCATGGTATCGTGAGGAACTTATGGTTCTCTTTTTGCATACCAACATGTGTATTTTCCATGAACTGTTTTTGTAGAAGATGTGCATCGTTACAACATTTGGATCGAAATTTTTTTTATTTTTATACCTCTTGCATAGACATCTAATACCCCCTCCACTAATATTTCTCGGATTAAATAGTGCGTAATTAATAAAACCATGAACCTCATTATAATAATCCATCATCCGCAATCCTTAGGGTGAATCTCTGTACATTCATAAATGATCATCCATTACTTATTTCAAACCTATATAAAATAATGATCACAACATATATTAATTAACTAAGTTAACTAAATAATTTGTAAAAATATTAATTTAGTTCAAACTTATTCAATCTATTTTAATAGTACTCTTGATTCATTATCAATTATCTACATAAATTCAAATTTCTATATATTTACCAAAATTTCAACTCGGTAATAAAATATAAAATGGACCCGTTAAATAAGTCATTGTTTATTTCATCACAAAACACCTAAGTTAAAAATTCAACATAAGTTTCATCAATTTACAAATAAATACAATATTATAAAATCTAAAACAAACCCTAACATGTACAAATCATAAATTCATACAACAAATTTGTATAAGAAAAACCTATAAAACAAGTAAACACTCAAACAAAATACATATACTGCAAAAAAATCAACATTTTAAAATTGAGTTCAAATAAAAAAAAATAGATTTGCTTACTTAGAGTGGAGAATCCTCAATAAAATTTGAATCAAAATACAGATGCTAACAAATTGAGTGTTGTGGTGGCCAGATTTGTTGTGGGAGGTTGAATTGTGTTGGGATGGAGGGAGGAGGTGGTTGTTTGTTGCAGAAAAAAATGCATAAGAAAGAAGAAGAAATATGGGAGGGGGAGAGGAGAGTCAATCGTCTGGTTATAAATTAAATATCACTGACGACATTATTAATAAAATTATTCCTTCAGTAACTCTGTTGGTCATTATGTCAATAACAATGCAACGACACCATGCAATATGTCTTTTTGAATACCATTGTAATTCCTTTGGTATATACAGAGAAAATTTTTTCGTCGGTATATTTACAAACGTGCTTTACCGTTGATAATATCATTAGTAAAAGTTACATGTCATCGTACTATTTGACTTTTTTTTCATTCATTATTTTTCTATTGAAATTTTCTTGGTATATACTGAGAGAATTTTTTTGTTGGTATTTACCGATAAATACAAAGATAAAAAATTCTATTGGTAAAGGTTATCGCAATATACCCAAAAAAATAATAATTAATGTTTCTGTTTATATTTATTAACTTTTTTAGTATTGAATAAGATGTACGGAGGTATGGAAAATGCCCTCATTATATTAATTAAAATATAAAAAAAATATGGCTGTCTCTCTCTCTCTCTCTTTCAGAAACAGTTGACTGTGTAAAAGTAATATTCCATAAGAACACGCTGTTTTCCTATGATTAGTTTGAGCAAACAAACAAATACCTTAAACGAGAATGAATATAATTTGATAAAAACAGCCATCATTCTTAATTATTTGAACCCATCAATTTTGGCAAAGATTTCTTGCACTTTTTCGGAAACGTAGTACATATTTATCGCAACTATATGCTGTTATTGCAAATTTTGCTGGGTTGCGATCCACCTGAAGAGAGAACTTCAAACCCTGCAAACAAGAAGAAAAAAAAATATTTACTTTACCATTGACATCGCAATAAAATATATAGAGACGCAACAAGAAGTAATTACTGAATGTAGTCGATGTTAATTATGCCGGCAACAGGGTTAGCGATTTGAGTGAAGGCTTCCTTGGAGAGGTCAAGCGTCGATGGACATCCAGGACAGTGATCCACAACCTTCACAGTTACAGTCTTGCCTGTGCATGGATGTGGTACTGGATTCCTGGGACCTTTACATGTAACATGGAACACTTTTCCACAAGCAGCCCCGTTGTTCCATAAACTATCATTTGCTGCTGCTATCATAACACCAAAGCTTTTGTTGCCATAGCAGGCAGATGCTGTCATGTATTAATTTGAGAAAAAAAGAGATAAAAATATTAGATAGTCATCGATAGCCGAAGCTCTCAAAGATCTTGGTGCAAATTTTGGAGACATTGATGGCATACACAATAATATATTTTCAATTGGTGTCATTTACTATCACAGCATTATAAAATTGTCTTTACATGCATTACTATTCTTGTATTTCAAGAAATTAATAATTCAGAACTCAAGAAAAAGAAATTGATTTTTTTTAATGTCAATTCATGAGTGGGAGAGGTTTGATCGGATTGGTAGATACTATTATATATGCAAAATATTCATCATTATAAAACATGAAAACAGTGCTGTTTAAAAACCCTAGTGTTGAGAAGCACCATTTGTCAGAAAACTCACGAACATAGTTTGTGTAGAAAGTAGCGATTCCCGGTATAGCAACAGCTACAGAGAGAAGGCTTGCAAAAATCCCCATCGCGATCAAAATCCTCTTTCCCATGGCCACTTGACTCTTTTCTTTAGTTTACTGGCTAATGTCTACCTTCAAATCCTATGTTGTGAATGGTATAATGTTTTGGTACGTCAGACCAATTTGGTCTCCTCCCATTATATAGGAATGAAACCTCACGACAGGATTTTTTTATGGTAAGATATCAATAATAGGCTGCTTGGATTCAGAGTACCTACGATAAGTTTTTCATGGATATGTTTGCATTGTCAACAGATAATTTATGGAATGAAATTAACTCCTATTCAGTAGTATGAAATTAACTCAGGTATGGTTCACTGCATGTCTACAGATTTTTTTTTTTTTTTTATGGAGATTCGATGGTGTCCATAACTGTTTTTAAAATTGATAACCTTGGTTT
>Ga0307515_10012705_pt1 | contig 15810 bp, 9 predicted proteins | sample 17_EM_MG_FD_194513 | JGI IMG/M metagenome (GOLD analysis project Ga0307515, IMG submission 194513) | Populus trichocarpa ectomycorrhiza microbial communities from riparian zone in the Pacific Northwest, United States - 17_EM | ecosystem: Host-associated > Plants > Roots > Unclassified | place... | reverse complement strand
CGTGTCTATCGTGTGCTATGTAAACACCATGAAACTTTTGAAACTTTTTCACTTTCGATCACTTCAAAGACCTTTAAACTGATTTCTGTTTCCGTGATGCAGCCCTTCACTCCTTCCCCTTGAACCATACTTACCCGTGCGTCACACAGCGGACCTATCAGTGCTCAACAGCTGTCGTCGCGCACAAGGAGCAGAGCGTTGTCATGGCGGTCGACGTGGGTGTCTCAGAGGGACACGAGAGACGGTGCTGAACGAGATCGAGTCATGGGTCAAAGACTTCAACCAGTCTCCTGTCTTCTGGCTCAACGGTCTCGCCGGGACCGGCAAGTCCACGATCGCCCAGACGGCCAGCGAGCGGATCTTTGCTGACGGACAACTCGGAGCGTCTTTCTTCTGTTCGCGCGACTTCGAGGACCGCAGTGATCTCCACTTCATCTTCCCCACCCTCGCCTTCCAGTTGGCCCACAAGTTTCCGAAATTTCGATCCATTCTCGTCCCCCTCCTCCAATTGAATCCGGATATTGCGCACGAGTCACTTTACAGGCAGATGGAGAAGCTTATAGTCGAACCACTTAGATCGGCGGATATCTCAACGGTCATCGTGATCGATGCTCTCGACGAGTGCAAGGATGAGGAGCCATCATCTGCGATCCTCTCCGTGCTTGGTCGGCTGGTCGAATGGATACCGAAGGTCAAGTTCTTCATCACCGGGAGGCCCGAGCCACGGATCAGGACGGGATTTCGTCTTCCCATACTGGTGGAGTTGACGTCGGTCTTCGTGTTGCACGATGTCGACCCTCCTCTGATTAACAGCGACATCCGGCTCTTCCTGAGACACGAACTCTCCGGGCTCGCGGAACGGCGTCGTTTAGGGAGGTGGCCTAGTGACGAACACATTGATCTATTGTGCGGCAGAGCGGCAGGACTGTTTGTCTATGCCGTTGCAACTGTCAAGTTTCTGGACAGCAACATTCATCTCCCCAAGCATCGCTTAAGCACCATTATCAACCTCCCAGAATGTACAGTTCCTGAGGGCAAAACACGGTTCAACCCCAAGACAACTCTCGACTCTCTATACACGTCGATTCTCCAGGCGGCCTTCAGCGAGGGAGACCCGGAGGTGTACCCCAAGGTCAGGTCCACCATTGGCGCTGTCATCCTACTTGTCAACCCCCTTCCACCATCTGCGATCGCCGAACTCGTTGGCCTGGACCCTGAAGAGGTCGTCTTATTTCTCACGTTGGTTCAATCGCTGCTCGCCCTTGGTGAGGATTTCAACCAGCCTGTGAAATCCTTCCACAAATCATTCCCCGACTTCATCACCGATCCATTCCGTTGCACTGACACGAGATTCTACATCTCACCCGGAGACCTACACCTCGAACTTGCCACGAACTGCCTGAGAATGATGAATGACGGATTGGAACAGAACATTCTATTGCTCCCCGATTACGCCTTTAACTCGGAGGTCGAGGATCTCAAGACAAGAATCAATAACCGTATCGGCATCGCCCTGCAGTATGTTTGCCGGTACTGGCATAGCCACCTCACGAGGACCACAGGAGACGTCACCGATATTGTCTCCTACCTACGAATTTTTCTGAAGGAGAAATTCCTGTGTTGGTTAGAGGTTTTTAGCGTCATTGAGGCTGTAGGGGGAGCCATTGTTGGACTCGAGAAACTGATGCCCTGGTTACAGGAGGTTTGTTTTTTGCTTTCCCCATAATGTCATCCCGTGATAATTTACTGTGAATCAGGTTGCCAAAGACAACGAACTTCTCGACATTGCCAAAGACTATTTCCAATTTGTGACTACGTTCTTCGAGGTCATCAATGTCTCCGCTCCTCACATTTATCACTCCGCGCTGGAACTCTGCCCCACGTCATCGATCATCCGACAGCTGTATTATCACCAGCGCATCGCTTGCTTGCCAAAAGTTGTGATTGGGGCCCCGGATTCGTGGGACCTGACTACAGGCATTTCTACCAAGGACAACTATAACGGACTCTGCGCCTGGTCACCATGTGGTCGATTTGTCGCCGCTCATACAGGAAAAGCCGCGGAGATTCGGGATCAGCTCACCCTGGAGTTAATCACCACCCTCCAGCCCACTGAAACAATCCCTCATCCCACGGGTCCACTCGCCTATTCGCCGGATGGGCATTCCATTGCCTGCGCCTCCAATACTGCGATCATAATCTGGGATATCCAAACAGGCGGGGTGGCCAAAGAAGTTGAACGTAGCACCGCCAGCATCTCGCTGGTGTGGTCTTCGGATGGACAGGTGCTTTGTGCTATCGGGTGGATGGACGGGGTAACTTTCGTTGTGCATACATACGATGTTTCCTCGGGCACAACATTATCCTCCGGCACACTCGAGTCAAGAGACAACCCACACCTTTGGATATATGACGAGTCTTTCAGGGTTATGAAGACAGTGTGGGGCAGCCATTGGAATGATTTCATTCGCATCAAAATCCTCGAGGTCGGATCCACTCTCACCGAGATTCAATCATTTGTTTTACCTCTCCAGAACCTCCGCCAAGTCATTGTCAGGTCCTTCTCCCCAACCACCCATCGTATTTCTATTTCGGATGGCGATTCAATTTTTTCCATCTGGGACATTCAAAATTCAAAGCGCTTATTACAAGCCTCAGCCAAACCCGATTCCCACAGCTTCTCTCCTGATGGAAGTCTCTTTGCAGCTTCCCGCGTGGATGGTGTATTTGTCTGGACATATGCTTCCGGTTGTTTCACCCCGTCGAGAAAATTCCAGTGTTGGGATTTTTTCAATTCTCTTCAATTCTCGCCAACTCTGTCGTCAATCCTAGGTCATTCCGGGGATATTCTCCGGGTGTGGTATCTACATGAACTCGCCACTGCTTCCAGACACCATGGCCGGTTATTCGTAGGACTTTCTCGCTCCGGCACTCGTGTCGCAATTGCCCGCGACCTGGGGTATACCATCACAATCGCTGACCCACTTGCACAAACCCCTCCCCAATTCATTGACGTTGGCGCGGAGATAGAGGGACTGGTCATCACCGGAAATGTTCTCTTGGTGCAGGGTCTCCAGGAAGTCGTAGCTTGGTTGCTCACCGAAGAAGGGCTGGTGGACGGTGTCGTTGGTGAAAGAAGGGTTGAGCGGAGTGATAGTATTTGGACCATATCGCATTTGCAGGGTCCATACGAGTTCCAGGTTGAAGATCAGGTTGGGGTCATCGAGCCGGATGAGGGTGGTTCCACGCACGTCTACCACACGGAGACCGGAGAGGTTCTTCATCCCACTCAAACACCTCGGGACTCTGACGGCAGTTGGGTCTCTCTCACCAAGGCGCACTGCGGCCAGGACTATCTCCACTACCACAATGTGTCTCAGTGCGATACTTCCCCCAGAGACAGCTGGCAATTTTTGCAAGCCACGTTGCGAGAGGGATGGATAAAGGATCCGGAAGGGAAACACCGGTTATGGGTGCCTGTTGAGTGGAGGGATTACTGGAACCCTGCGGATTGGCGTCACGATGTTACGATACAGTTCAGCTTCATAGAAGGCAAACCCGTTCTCATCAAGTTCTAGTTACTCTATTGTGATCTCACTTGCTTATGTTCCCCTCAGGTCAAATCGCTTTGTTTCTCTTGGAATTTTATCGTACGACAGTGTCACTACGTCACTATGTTTGTTTGTTTAGTACTTGAGCAAAACCACGAGAGATCCTGTCGTCGCGACCGATTCTACTGGGCAACCGTTTCGCAAGCGCCGCTCCCCCCGTGACTCGCGGGTCGCACAGCCCTGTAGTCCACTCCTACGAGATGAAGTAGTAACGTACATCCTGACAACAACTCTTCCGGTTTGCACCAGGAGGCGTTGGAGTTGTGGTCCCGGTCGCAGCTGGATTGCAAGGAATTTCCCCCATTCCAAAAGATCCGTTTTCGACAAGTGACATCAACGTATTGAACCTGCACCATAAGGGCGAGAACAGACAATCAGATTAGGTGACCTTGCCACTACCAGGTGGTTCTCGTTTCCAGTTCATCGATATGGAAGGCTTCGTTGTGATAGTCTACATCGGACAGAGGGCATGGCAGCGGTCGTCTCCGAGTCGTTCAAATATCGGTACTATTAAGCAAACGTCGGTGACAAACCCAGAACGGAATGTAGAAGTGAAACTGGCCGGCGTACCTCGGGGTTCAGAACGTTCGATGACAAGAGTTTGAAGACTCACAATGGAACGCGTTCAAGGCTTCATCGGATTCCCTCATGTACTGCCGGGTAACCAGTGACTTCCTGGCAATAATATGTATGTTCAGCGCACGAGTCTCCCGCTCTCAGCGGGTCACAGAATTCATTCAGGGCGGGATGGAAGTTATGGTGCGAGGATTCGGGTTAGCCTCGCTTCGGCAGTCACCGGGCCTGAGATCTCCGAATCAAGAGATGATCCCAGCACCACCCAATCGAGCCGAAACTCCTGAGCCCCGTTCTCCATCTCAATGACTCACCCACCCCCCAGACGACCGAAGGAAAGCCGGTCTACAGGAATTTGGGGCGAGAGGACTTGAGGGATCTCCGGGTACTAGATTGTGTCTACGGATGGTGGAGAATATCAGTGCTAGTATCAGAGTATCCATGGCGAAACGGAGGACCGAAGAGGCTTACGATGGGCGTAAACCTCCCAATCCCGAACGGGGGCGGCGATCTCATGGTGTGTGCTCTTCTTCGTCTCGTTCACCTGGGATGGGGTTGTTAGGGGTTCCTCCTCCCTATTTGAATCTCGTAACCGCCTTTCGGCATAAGAAATGGACGTGCAAGGTACGTCGTTCTCCATGTACCAAAGATCTAGAAACAAGGTGGTACAAACAACAGCATTTCCCTAGAACGACAATTTCGGGCCGTACAGCGCCTGGCTCTCACGAAAAAAAGTCAGGCACCATCCTCCCTCCCCTAGAAATCCTCCTCGGGAGGAGCAAACTTGACCTTCAACGGCATCTGAACCCCCTTCTCCTCTTGTCCCCTAACCATAGCAACCATCACAGACGACGGCACTCGTTTGATATTGCTTGAGTCTTCGGTCATCTCGAACTCAAAGTGGTTAACGAGCTCGACAAGGAACGCTTGCATCTCCAACACCCTGGATATTGACGTTGTGATAAAAAGGGGGTGAAGATTTGTGAGGGTACGTACGCGAATCTGTATCCGAGGCAGGCACGATGTCCGCCACTGAAACTCAACCTAAGTGGGGATTAAGTGAGTCCTTGGCGTAGGAGGAAGCCAGCGATATCTCACATATTCGCAAAGATCCCGACGTTCGGTCCCTTCCTTGGCTGAGCCTTCAGCCACCTCTTGATAAACGCGTTCAGGTAGGCCATTCCCTCATGATCCGAGTGCCCGAAATCGATCTTCCCCCTCAAACGGGCGGCGGCACGGGTAGCCCTGATTTCATCCCGAAGCTTCTTCTGGACCTCTGGGTGCTTTGCGAGTTCGAGGAAGGCGAAGGACAATGTGTGGGCACTGGTTTCATCTGAGGAAATCGACTAGTCAGGAAACGTGATGTGGGCTGGAGTTGTGACTGCTTACGTCCGGCAATGATAAAGGTCCTGTGATATGAGCCAGTCAGTGTTAACCGGGGATCTTGCCTCATCTGATCAACGAGTCCGATGTCGCTCGACCTGTTTGTCTCGTCGGAAGACCTGCTCGCGTTGATTACAATACTAAAGGTCAGCTCATGCCGATAGGGAACCATGAATCGGACGCACCGAGCAGCGTCAAAACATCTCTGCCAGATTTCCCACCCCTAGTCTCCCGAATCTTGGACTTGACCAAATCCTCGGCGGCTTTGACGGCGACTCTCCTGTTCTCTCTTGCAAGGGCAAGACCCTCACCAGGTAAATAGTCATACACGAAGTCGAGGACCGAGAGGGGGAGGTATGGGGACAGGGCGATGATGAGAACCCGCAGTTTGGATGGAACACCGAAGGCGCTTGCCACTAGAGTTGATTTAGAACTTGCAGTCGTGAATGAAGGAGAGTGAGGGATGCTAATACCGAGGTTATGGTAAGTCCAGACGAATTCGTTCTCTGCATTGTCCAAGGCTCCGAAATGGGTGCCAAAGCCGGCCAGATAACCAGACTTAGTAGATAGCATGACGCGACGGTAAGTCCACTCTCACCTTCACCGATAGCGTCAAGGGCGACACGAGTCAACCAGTCGTTCACATTGAGGACCTCTTGGGATTCTGGGGCCCCGGCCAAGATATCGTTCCATTTTGTCGTGACCTGCAGCACACTCAGTACACCTCCAAGACACGGAGAAGTGAGGAGGTGGTACTGACGCGTTCGATGCAACATCTGAAGTTGTTCTGGTCTCGGCGACTCCGAAGGCGGGCTGTATGAGTCTCCTTTGACGTTTGTGGGTTTCGCCTGGTGTTCCGTTAGCACTTCATTCGTTCCAATCGTTGAAAGGACCTTACCGTTCACCCACGTAACTGCTCGACTGCTGGACGTTTAAGAACTGAGTACGGCTCTGATGCACACCATCGTGGGAAATGCGCGCATGCCGGATTAGACCTCTCGATCGTCCTCGCTGGTGATCTGGCCTTCCCCGGCCGACTGAGTAGGACCTTGGCTGCATCTCGCGGTCGGTGGCCCCGCCTTAAATACCGCGAACAGGATGGACGCAAAAACGCAACCCGCCTCCCCCTTCATCGAGGGACTGTGCAAGGGACACGCCATCATTTTGTCTGTTAAAGCTCGTCATACAAATCACTTTCTTTCTCTTGGAATTGTATCGTACGACAGTGCCACTATGTTCGTTTGTTTAGTACTTGAGCAAGACCGCGAAAGATCCTGTCGTCGTGACCGATTCTTCTGGAGAACTGTTTCGCAAGCGTAGCTTCCCCATAACTTGCCGGTCGCGCAACAGAGGGCCAGGTTGTTCGCTCCAGCGAGATGAAGCAGTGGCGCACGTCTTGGTTCTTCCGGCTTGCACCAGGGGGCGTTGAGTGTGGCCTCAGTCGCAACTGTAACACAAAGGATCTCCCCTTTTCCAAGAGATGCGTTTCGACAAGTGACATCCGGGTGTTGAATCTGCTCCGTAAAGGCGACAACATACAATCAGATTAGGTGACCTTTCCACTAGCAGGTGGTTCTCGTTTCCCATTCATCGATGGGGAAGGCTTCGTTGTGATAGTCTTTCCGTCAGACTTCACTTCCTTCACGAACTTCCCCTTCACTCTCATTTTGCTCCGTGACAGCCTCACGCACGCGCTTCTTGATGCGTTTCCCAACATCCGCCACGGGGTCGGTTGAGGAGAACGGGGCAATAAAAGTATCACTCGATGCATATCAGATCTTGCATTCATATCGGTTAAAGATCTACTCCCCACTGTAATAGGTCGGGTCAATCACCCCCCGAGCTCGCTCGCAACCCTTGAAAGGATCAAACCAGGTGATCGAAATCCGATGCCGGATAACGCCACCCATGAGTAATACGTTTGCTGACATAGGACGCGAATTGATATTCGCCAAAGATCGAGTTGTCGCCTGAATTGCACGGCCGCCTGGAGCATGGTGTAGTCGGCGTTCGATGTGCCGCAACGAGAGGTGCAGACCTGGCAGTGAAGCGTCACAGTGAGAGCGAAGGGGTCGTAAGAGGCGGCTCCAAGGAACACAGAGGGTGCCCATGACCCCAGTGATGGCGAAACTAAATCACTGACCATCCAGAGATATCGTGCCAGCGCGTGCCGAACAATAACAAGGCGAGTGGAAGGCCATTGCTGGAACAGTTTTTCAACGACATGGTGGAAATGACCCGATTCCTCAAGCTTCTGCCGTCTGTCATGACTTTGCCCACAGCGGGACCGCCACGGTTCTTGGAGTACCAGTTAATCCAACTGTTTTTCGAGGATCGTGAGAAATGCCGCGAGGAATGAAAGACTGGTGTAAAGCAAGAGTTTGGCGCTGAACGGTGACGACATCGGACAGAGGGCGTAGCACGGTCGTCTCGCTCAAATCCGGTACTATTAAGCATTGGTGACAAACCTAGAACGGAATGCAGAGGTGAAACTGGCCGACATACCTCGGGATTCAGAACGTTCAGCGACAAGAGTTTGAAGACTCGCAATGGAACGCGTTCAAGACTTCACCAGATTTCCCCGCGTACTCCCGGACCTGCCGAGTGACCAGCGACTTCCTGACAGGAATACATATGTGAAAAAAGATTCGGCGCACGAGTTTCTCGCTCTCAACAGATAAAAGAATTTTTCCAGGCCGGGATGGAGGTTGTGGTGCGAGGTTACATACCCTCGCTTCGGCAGTCATCGGGCCTGAGGTCTCCGAATCGAGAGCTAATCCCAGCGTCACTCGATCGAGCCGAATTCAGAGGCGTCGTCCCCCCTGTACCCTCCCCGCCTCCGAACTTGGGGCTGAATACGAATTCCAGCCTAATCGAGCCGAAGCTCTTGCTCCCCATCTTGTTGATCAGTAACTAGTAACTTGTAACTAGTAATCGATAATCGCTCAATGACTCACCCATCCCCAGACGATCGAAGGAAAGCCAGTCTATAGGAACTTGGGGCGAGAGGACTTGCACGATCTCTGGGTACTAGATCGTATCTGCGACGAACCGGATGGTGGAGAACATCAGCATCAATATTTGCAGCGAGACGGAGAACCCAAAAAATGCAACGGGCGGAAACCTCCCGGTCCCGGTCGACGGGAAAGAAGCGGGCGGCATCCCACGGTACGTGCTCTTCTTCGTCTCGTACACCTGGGATGAGATTGTTAGGGGCTTCACACGGCTGCTCCCTCAGTCTTCGAATCTCACAACCGCCTTTTGGCATAAGAAATAAACATGCAAGGTACGTCGTTCTTCATATACCAAAGATCTGGAAAAAAGGTGGTACAAACAACAGCATCTCCTTAGAATGGTAACCCCATGCTACCTAGCACCTGGCTCTCACAAACAGAGTCGAGCACTATCCTCCCCCTCCTGGAAATCCTCCTCGGGAGGAGTAAACTCTACCCCCAACGGCATTTGGACTCCCTTCTCCTCTTGTCCCTTAACCATAGCGACTATCACAAACAGCGGCACTCTTTTAATGTTGCTCGAGTTCTCGGTCATCTCGAACTCGAAGTGGTTACTGAGCCCGACGAGGAACACTTGCATCTTCAATAGCCTGGATATCGTTCGGGATCACCGCGAGAAAATAAAGTGAGTTGTGGTCGAAAGAGGGCGAGGTTTGGTGAAGGTACATACGCGAATCTGTACCCGAGGAGGCACGATGTCCACCGCTGAAACTCAACCTAAGTGGGGATTAAGTGAGTCCTTGGTGTAGGAGGAAGCCAGCGACATCTCACACACTTGCGAATATTCCAACGTTCGGTCCCTTCCTCGGCTGAGCCTTCATCCACCTCTCAGGCTTGAACTCGTACGCGTCTTCACCCCAGAGGGTCTTATTCCTATCAGACCCAAACCAGCGGCTTCAGTGACCAGGGCAGGAGAATGGTACGTGGGGCTCACCAGTGACGGAACCGGGGCCTCGGTGAGAACCTTTTCGGAGACGGTCGTGATGGGGTTGAAGAGCGGCAACACGTCGTCGTTGACAGCCTCCTTCAAGATGTTGAACGTCGCCGGGTGGATCCGCAAGTTCCCCTGCTCGCACGAACCACGCGTCAACGCGTCAATTCGTGTCAAGAGTCTGAGAGTGAGTTCCGTGAACCTTGGTAAACGCGTTCAGGTAAGCCATTCCTTCATAATCCGAATGCTCGAGGTCGGTCTTCCCCCTTGCGCGAGCGGCAACAAGAGCAGCTCTGATCTCATGCCGAAGTTTCTTCTGGGTCTCTGTGCTTGGCGAACTCGAGGAAGGCGAAGGACAATGTGTAGGCACTAGTTTCGTCTGAGGAAATTGACTCGTCAGGGAGCATGATACGGGTTGGACTTGTGACCGCTTACGTCCAGCAATGATAACAGTCCTGTGAAACGAGTGAGTTAATATTTTCAAATTCGAGGTAACCGGGGAACTTGCCTCATCTGATCAACGAGCTCGATGTCACCCAACCTATTTGCCTCGTCGGACGACCTGCTCGCGTTGACTATCATCTAAAGGTTAGAAGCTCACCTCGATAGGGAACCGCGAGACAGGCATACTGAGAAGCGTCAAAATATCCCTGCCAGATTTCCCGCCCCTGGTCTCCCGGGTCTTGGACTCGACTAAATCCCCGGCAGCCCCGACGGCGACTGTCCTGTTCTCCCTCGCGAGGGCAAGACCCTCACCTGGGGAATAGTCGTACATAAAGTCGAGGATCGAGGAGGGGAGGTATGGTGACAGGGCAGTGATGAGAACTTTCACCCCGGATGGAACGCCGAAGGCGCTTGCCACTAGGAAGTCTATTGAGAATGGGCGGTCGTGGATAAGATGGAGTTGCTGCTTCAAGTGTCTGATAAAGGCAGTCGTAGTGAGGGGTTGTAGTGAATGTGAAGAAAGTGTACAGGTGACTTCGAAAGCGCGAATGGACCGATGACCCAGGCGATGGGGCGAGTGATGGTTCAGGGGCACAGCGACAGGGTAACCCCTGGCAGCAACAACGCAAGCTGGAGCACTACCGGAAGGCTTTCAACGGTGAGTCGGAAGTGTCACTTCGAGTCCATCCAGTTTCCACTGTCTGTCGCGGCTCTTGTCGGTAGCAGAACACCACGGTTCCGGATATATCGATTGACCCACTGCTTCCCAAGAATTGCGAGAAACACGGCGAAGAGTGAAGTCGCAAGGCTTGCATAAAGTAGAGACTGGATGGTGATGATCCCTACAGGAGGTCCGGTCCAGGTGATGGAGCTTGGGTCCGCGTCAGGGAAGAGTGAAGTGTTCACGGCGTGGATCAAGATGGGTATGTAGGTGGCGATGATCTCGTTGGGATCCGGCTCGAGCGTTGATTGGACATCGACGATAAACCCTGAGCTGACGAGAACAGACCGGTCCGTGCACGTCCAGGTTCAGTGACGAGCACGGCATATGGAAACCAAAGGACTCACGAAGATGAGGAAAGTATTCAAATACTCGTCATAGTTGCCCGCATAATCCCTGTCAAACTCTCCGGATTCCCTGCGGTACACGTTAAAAAAAGTCGGTCCGCGAGTCATCGGTCCTCGGGGGGGGGGGGGTCGAATAATTCTTTAAGGGCGGAATGGAGGCTGAAGTGAGCGGTCACCGGTAATTTTCTACCCCTGCCACCGCCGAACGAGGTGAGTGCACCGCTTTGGATCGAATTGGGTTTTCGCAAGCTCTTGATTCCCTCCCTGAGGTTGCGGCGGAAGTTGTATCATCCCTGGCGGTGATGTTGAAGGGAGGAGCACAACGCTTGGTTGATCGGCCGGCGTGCGAGTTGTCGAGAGCCAATTCTGGTCGACCGCCAAAAATTGACGAAAAGTTTCCTTTCACGCGCAAACCGCCAGCGATGTTTGGTTAAGTGTCCAGCGGGGTGCTTGAACGCATGGACCGCGATAAAACACGGCTGTTTCAGTGTCACTACCAACGAGGAACAGCACTCAGTTCCTCTATAATACACACTTGAGCCTTTCGAAGTAGGCTTTGATTTTGACAGATTTTCTTGCTAGTCACCAACCCCCCATGCATTGCTTCTGTGCACCTGATTTCGACGTTCTTGCTTTGGATATTTTGCAATGCGCTGGAATTGGTTTTTGTGCAAGTTACGTATTACTACGCCAGCTACCGAGGCATCGTGGCTGTGTCTGGCATCGTGGCCTTCGCACTACGAACGACATCTGCAACCACCAACCATCGCAGCAAATCCATGTTTCGAAAGCGACGTTTGACGAATCCCGGGGTCGCTGGGAGTAACGCTGATACGAATCAATGTGAGTGGATTCAACACCTTCCGCCAAATTAATCCTTTAACTGTTTGAACCCCCAGCAAAGAGGCAGAGAGTCGCTGATGTCGCGAAGATCCTCCTCGATGTCGCGAACGAGTCCGCTGATTGGTTCCCTCCCCTAAAGTCCGCCCTCGGCGGAGTGAACGCGCTCATCAAGCACTACGAGGTATTAGTCGAATCGGTGGCTGTCGTACAGAATTGACACGGGCGCTCGCAGGAATTCGAAGATCTCAACGAGAGAATAGAAGACCTGAAACCCCAGTTGGACAGGTTCAAACAAAATGTTATCACGACGGCCGTCGACGACGATCCTGGGGAGACGGAACGACGTAAAGAATTGACCAGGTACGCTCGTCGATTGCTCGCATCGCTACACCTATTAACCCCCTTCACAGCGTGTTGGAGGAGATCGGGAGGCGATCCGAGGCATTGCTGGAAAAGGGCAAAATTGCTCGGTTCGTGGACAAGGGGAGGGATTCCGGAGAGGTCGCGAGGCTTATCGAACGACTCCGAGACGCCATCACCCGCTATCAAGTGAGTGAGGACTGATTCGTTGCACCGAATACGGCTTACACCGCAGGGCAGGTTTCGCAACAGCAAGCAATCTATGACCAAATCACGAATCTCACTGTGAGGGTTTTCCTGTTTGCATTCGTCCCTTCCACTGATGATCGTCCGTTATCAAGACTTCTTTCAACAACCTCTTGAGGCTTCACGAGGTGATGCGGACTAGTGGGTTTGCTCCGATATTCGCTGACGCTTGGGCAGAAGTCCACACCGTTGAAGATCAAACTGGATTCTGCTATGGCACGGCTGGATCGGCTGTGCTCACAGGACGACGGCGACGACGACAGACTCTTGGATGAAAACTGGCACGAGCAACGGGCGAAGCTGTTCGAGTGAGTGTTCGGAACCAACCATAACCTGCTATCGCACTCATTTTCTACTAGCGCTCTAAGACTCACCAGGGACGCCGGAAACGTGCTGTACAACCGGATAAACACCGAGGGTTACGAGGAATCCCAAGACGATGTTCAGACTGCTTCCGGAATTGTAGAAGACATCCGCGATGTCCTCCTCGACCATCAGGTGTGTAGCAACAAACCGTATGTGACTGAGGTGCGTCTAAAATTGGGAACCTCGATAGATGAAACATCAACAGGCGATATACGACCAGAATTGCAAGTTGATTGTGAGTAACATAAGCTGTGCATCGAGAGTATATCTGACGTTAGTTGTGGCTCTTAGGACACCGGTCCGGTCCTTCACTCCTTCCCCTTGAATCATACTTACCCGTGCGTCAAATAGCGGACCTATCGGTGCTAAGCAGCTGTCGTCGCGCACATGGGGCGGAACATTGTCACAGTAGTCGACGTGGGTGTCTCAGAGGGACACGAGAGATGGTGCTGAACGAGATCGAGTCATGGGTCAAAGACTTCAACCAATCTCCTGTCTTCTGGCTCAACGGGCTCGCCGGCACTGGCAAGTCCACGATCGCCCAGACGGTCAGCGAGCGGATCTTTGCTGACGGAGAACTCGGAGCCTCTTTCTTTTGTTCCCGCGACTTCGAGGACCGCAGTGATCTGCACTTCATCTTCCCCACCCTTGCCTTCCAGTTGGCCCACAAATTTCCGAAATTTCGATCTGTTCTCGTCCCCCTCCTCCAATCGAATCCGGATATAGCGCACGAGTCACTTTACAGACAGATGGAGAAGCTTATAGTCGAACCACTTAGATTGGCGGATATCTCAACGGCTATCGTCATCGATGCTCTCGACGAGTGCAAGGATGAGGAACCATCGTCTGCGATCCTCTCCGTGCTTGGTCGGCTGGTCGAACGGATACCAAAGGTCAAGTTCTTCATCACCGGGAGACCCGAGCCACGGATCAGGACGGGATTTCGTCTTCCTATACTGGTGGAGTTGACCTCGGTCTTCGTGTTGCACGATGTCGACCCCCCTCTAATCAACAGTGACATCCGGCTCTTCCTGAGGCACGAACTCTCCGGACTCGCTCAACGGCGCCAGTTAGGGAGGTGGCCAAGTGATGAGCACGTCGACTTACTATGCAACAGAGCGGCTGGACTGTTTGTCTATGCTGTTGCAACTGTCAAGTTTCTGGACAGCAGCACTCATCTCCCAAAGCGTCGCTTAGCCATCATTATCAAGCTCCCGGAATGTACGGTTCCCGAGGGAAAAACACGGTTCAACCCCAAGACAACTCTGGACTCTCTATACACGTCGATCCTCCAAGCGGCCTTCGACGAGGAAGACTCGGAGGTGTATTCCATGATCAGGTCCACTATCGGCGCCGTCGTCCTGGTTGTCAACCCCCTTCCACCATCTGCGATTGCCGAACTCGCTGGCCTGGACCCCGAGGAGGTCGTTCTATTTCTCACGTTGGTTCAATCGCTGCTCGCCCTTGATGATGATTTCGACAAGCCTGTGAAATCATTCCACAAGTCATTCCCCGACTTCATCACCGATTCATCCCGCTGCGCCGACACGAGATTCTACATCTCACCCAGGGACGCACACCTTGAACTTGCCACGAACTGCCTGAGAATGATGAATGACAGGTTGGAACAGGACATTCTATCACTCCCCGATTACGCCTTGAACTCGGAGGTCGGTGATCTGCAGACGAGAATCAGCGATCGTATCAGCATTGCCCTGCGGTATGCTTGCCGGTCCTGGCACAGCCACCTCACAAGGACCACGGGAGATGTCACCGAAGTTGTCTCCTATCTACGCATCTTCCTGGAGGAGAAGTTCTTGGCATGGTTAGAAGTTGTTAGTGTTGTCGGGGCTGTAAGGGAAGCCGTTGTTGGACTCGAGAAACTGATGCCCTGGTTACAGGAGGTTTGTTTTTCCCCTTCCCCATAGCGTCATCCCGTAATAATTTACCGTGAATCAGGTTGCCAACGACAAGGAGCTTCTCAATATTGTCAAAGACTATTTCCAATTTTTGACCACGTTCTTCGAGGTCATCAATCTCTCCGCTCCCCACATTTATCACTCCGCGCTGGAACTCTGCCCCACGCTGTCGATCGTCCGAAAGCTGTATTACCACCAGCGCATCGGTCACTTGCCAAAAGTTGTGATTGGGGCCCCAGATTCATGGGACCTGACCACAGCAATTTCTGGAATGGACCGCTATAGTGGACTCTGCACTTGGTCACCATGTGGTCAATTTGTTGCTGCTCATACGGGAAAAGTCGTGGAGATCCGGGATCAACTCACCCTGGAGCTAATCATCACCCTCCAGCCCACCGAAATGATCCCTTGTCTCACGGGTCCACTCACCTATTCACCGGATGGGCGTTCCATTGCCTGCGCTTCCGATACTGCGATCATAATCTGGGATATCCAGACGGGTGGAGTGGCCAAAGAAGTTAAATGTAGCACCGAAGGTACCTCACTGGCGTGGTCGTCAGATGGGCGGATGCTTTGTACTATCAGGCCGAAGGACCCAGTGGCCTTCGCTGTCCATACATATGACGTTTCCTCAGGCGCAACATTATCCTCCAGCACACTCCAGTCAGGAGACAATCCACATCTTTGGACACATGACGAATCTTTCAGGGTTATGACGACGGCGCGGGGCGGATATCGCAATGATACCATCAACATCTTCGAGATTGGATCCACTCTCACCAAGGTTCAATCATTTGTTTTCCCTCTCCAGAAGCGCTTCAAATCCATTGTCGGGTCCTTCTCCCCAACCACCCATCGTATTTCCATTTCGGATGACAATACAAATTTTTCCATCTGGGACATTCAAAACTCAAAGCGCTTGTTATGTGACAAGGCCAAACCCAATTCCCACAGCTTCTCTCCTGATGGAAGTCTCTTTGCGGCTTTCCACGTGGATAACCGTGTATGCGTCTGGACGTATGCTTCCGCCGATGGTTTCACCCTCTCGAGGG
>Ga0307515_10012704_pt1 | contig 15811 bp, 6 predicted proteins | sample 17_EM_MG_FD_194513 | JGI IMG/M metagenome (GOLD analysis project Ga0307515, IMG submission 194513) | Populus trichocarpa ectomycorrhiza microbial communities from riparian zone in the Pacific Northwest, United States - 17_EM | ecosystem: Host-associated > Plants > Roots > Unclassified | place... | reverse complement strand
TACGAGCTCAAGATACGAGACAACTGAGACATAGTTCGTATAGACGATCTAGGTCGTCAGACAGTATTACGATGGTAGTAAGGAACTTCGATTCAGGTCAACACACCCCCCCAGCTGCACAGAGCCTTCTGGGCTGCTGTAGAAAATACTAAAAGGTCACGATAGCAATTTGGTGTTGAGTCAAAGGAAATCCTCTATATATTTACCTTGCCCAAATATCATTCAAATTAAATTAAATTAGATCCTTAATATCAACGAGGTTTAATTACTAAACGAATGTCTTATGCTTTTAACGAGGCAGAGCCTTCGTCAGGCCGTCTGCTGTCATGTCCGCAGTAGGTACCCATTTAATATTAATGCTTCCTTCACAAACTTCTTGGCGGAGCCAGTGGTGATAGATATCGACGTATTAAAGCTTAGTATTAAGCTCCACGTCGCTTTTAGTAAGTAGTTAAATTGTCTATAGGTTATTGCAATATATCGTTTGCTTCTTATTAGGGTTAAATCCGATTTCTTTAAAGAATCGCTACCACTAAATTAACTTGGTAGCTGCATGCGATAGGGCTAGGAGCTCTACTTCTATACTTGATTTTATTACTAACTTCTACTTTATAGATTGCCAGTTAATTAGCCCTCCAAATAAGGTAAATAGATAACCTTCTATGCTCTTTTTGCTTACTAGGTCGTCGCTAAATAATATATTACTGGCCCTTGCAAATATCTAATTTATTACATTCTCCTTTAAGTACTTAATCGCAAGAGTCTTAGTTTAATTAAGGTAGGTAATTGCCCTTATAGCAGCTGCGTTGTAAATTAGTAACGGATTTTATAAGAATTCTAATAGCTTACTTGCTGTTCTCGCTATATCTAGATAAGTGATATTGGCTATATAGAGTATAGATCCGACTTTCCTCTAATAGGCATAGGTATCCTACTTAGAGGCTTACTCTGGATTAGGCTTAAGTTCCTTAATACCTATTAGTGTATATATCTTGCGATAATCTTTAACTTTAAAGCTTATTGTAATTTTATTAATATAAGAATCCTAGCTAAGCTAGAGCTTCCTATTCTTTTTATTGCGGATAATTTAAATTCTTAAGAACTAGGTAAGGTTACCTAGGTCCTTTATCTCGTACTTTCTTATAAGGTGCTTCTTAAAGGTTTAGAGCTTAAGTAGGTCTTTCTTCCTAAATACAGCTATAATATCGTTAACGTAGAAGAAGACTATTAGCTAATCGTTATAATATAGGTAAGGCTCCTCCGCCACTAGCTTTAAGCCTTCCTTTTTTAGCATTATTATTAAGTTACCGTGCTATAGTAGAGGTGATCGCCTTAATCCGTAGAGGGCTCTTTAGAGAAGTAGGCACTTGCCCTTAATTAGAAATCTATTTAAATACTTAACATACACGACCTTATTAATTATGCTATTTATAAATATATTAACAGCGTCGCCTTACTAGCAGTCTAGGTTAAATATTACAATAATAGCCATTAAGGCTTTAAATAATCTTACTACTAAAGTTGTGGTATAGGTGTCCTCGTAAACTAACTCTTGTAAATTACCTTATATATAAAAACGAGCTTTAAACCTTATTAGATATCTATTAATATTAATCTTATATATAAATACCCAGATAACAGGCACTGTTTTAGTATAGATTATCTTATTAACGACTTAAAATGTTCCTTAATTTTAAAGGTCTATATACTCCTTCCAAGCAACAGCCGCGAACTCTTCCTTATATTAATGTCTTTAAAGCTCCTTCTAATTCCTAAGCGGCGGTAGGAGCTAATTATGGTATAGCTTTTTGTGAAATATAAGCCCTATATTAAAGGCTAATCTTTAAGCTAGAAGGCTCTAGTCGGTAATGTTAGCAAGAAAGCCTACGTAGATCTTTAATTATCCTTTAAGTCTCTTTCCTTTAACCACGTTTTACTCTCCTACATTACCATTAATCTTCTTCTTTAGCTTAGCTTTATCAGTCGGAACTATAATATAGTGCGGCTTCTTTACCGAGGTGTTTAAGGATAGTAGTAGAGGCTTTAGTAAGTCAGGTTCTAGTGTTTTATTTAGGGTAAAAAGCCCTAAAGCTAAGTCGTCTTTAAAGCTTAAATCTTATTACTTACTACTCTTAATATTAGGCTCTTCCTCATTTTTACCAGATTCCACCTATCGTCTCCCTTCAGTATTAACTTAAATCTCATCTTAAGTCTCTTCGCTTTCATTAGATAACAATTCCAATTTATTTTAAAAATCCTATATTTAATAGACATTAATAATTTCCAATATTTAGTTAGTTTTAACTCAGAGTACATTTACCAGATTTGGCTGTAAGTTATTATAAAGTAACCGCTTATTAAACTTTACGTCTCTAGTTCTTATAACCTTCTTTTAACTAGGAATATAGATTTAGAATATATTTATTAAATTATATCCTACTAGATATCCTATATAGGCCCTTAGCATAAGCTTATTTAGGCGTAAAATATTATACTTAAGAGGGTAGGCCCTACAGCCGTAGACTCGTAAGTGGCCTATATTTAGTTTTAATAGTAATATACCTATAGCTAACTAGATTCTTTTAAAAGGCGTCTACCACCCAAGTCTTCTACTAGGTGTTTAATTGAGTAGATAGGTAGCTACTTTATAAACTTTAGGATATAGCTCCTCTAGTAGATAAGCCTTAATTCTTATACACTAAGCCTTCTATATAATCACCCCCCCAGATTATTCTACTAGACCGTTCTATAATTAAGTATTAGGTGCTAATCTTTTAATACTAATTCCTTATTTAGCTACCCATTCCTTAAATTTGCCTATAAAAGACGTCTCTTTATCTGTGTAGATAATGGCTATCTTAAAGCTATATCGTCGTTTAATAATATTATAATATTTAATAATAATTTAGGTAAGGGACGACTTCTTAACCATCGTCTTTACCTTATTTATTCGCGTTACGTTATTAAGGAAGTATACCGCGTACTTATTACTATTAAATATAACTATTCCGGGTATTAAATTAAGGTAGATTCTATAAAAAGGAACCAGTGACTAAGTTAGAGGTCTTCTAAATACTACCTTATAAGCTTTACTTACTCTATACAATTTATATTCTACCGTCATTAGGCCTTTTATAATCGCGCCCGTTACTAACTAAGGTAGTTACTTAATCACGTCTTTTCCTATATAGCCCATTTGCTAGTACTATATATAGCCTTCTGCCTAATTTAGCAGAGGCTTTAATAAATGCTTTATTAGCTTTAATTAAGTCATAAATAAAGCCTTAGGTAAGTCACTTTTTAGCTTATTATATTTAATAGTGTTTTAACCATAGTAGCGGCTATAGTAGGCGTACATCTCGTCGTCGCTATAGAAGAGAGTGTTCTCTTTATTGTTCTAGTAGACTCCCTTATTATTAAGCTTATTAAGATATATTAAGTTAGTATAGAAGCCTAGTATAAAGGCTGCTCCTAAGAGCTATATCTATCTCTTCCTTTTTAGGTTATTAATTGTGACTATAGCTATACTATAGCCTACGATTTCTTTTATATGCGAGCCTATATAAACGCGTTCTATTATAGGCTTGATATTACTAATAAACCTAGCTCTATTATTAAAGACGTATAGGCTAGTTTCTAAGTTAAGAATTATACTATCGCGAAGCTCGTAATTAGAAGTTATGTTGTTGGATTCTATATAATAAACTATAAAGTTTTTAGTAGGCCCTTATAAGCTCTAATTACTGCCTTCCTTTAGCTTTTTATTAGCTTAATTATCCTTCTTATTAGCTTAATTGTCCTTTTTAATTTGCTTAATATAAGCCTTAATTTCGGGCATTATATTAGCAATCTTCTTATCTACCTTCTTCTAAATTTTATTACTTAGTTTAAACTATAATAGGCAAGGAATTAACTCTACAATATACCAGTATTTATTAAAGTAGTAACGCTTTCTATATAGGCACTTTAGCGGTAGTCGCCTTTCCTTCTTCTACTTATCTACTAATAATTAAGGCTTTAATTTAGGCTTTAAATTCGGTAACTTATCTTTAAAGGTAACTCCAAAGGATCCTCCTTATAGGGTTTTGCCCTTCTAGGTAAGGTCTATACGACAGTAGTTTCGGTATATTTTAACTAGTTTAAAGAAAGTAGAAAGCATCTTCTTCTCCTACTTACGCTTATTAAGCTTATTCTTCTAATATTCTAACTAGCTTGGTGTAATTAATTTAACTACGTATACAAAGTCTTTCACCGAATAATTACCATCTACCTTAGGTAGAGCTTACTCCTTGCACTCTATATACACCTTCTTCTACTCTTATAACTAGATCTTAAAGTTCTAGTTCCAAGGCGCCTTCTTAAGCCTTATATATTAAGTAGCTATTTAAAGCTTTCGGGCGTAGTTAGTCGGAGTAATTCTCTTCTTAAGAGATACTAAGACGTTATAGGTAGTGGTGCATTTAAACGTGTAGATAAGGTAGGTACGTAAGATAAAGCTTAGGATGTGGCTGCGTAACGTATTAAGAGCTAATAGCTGTTTTCTGTATAGCTTTATATTGTCCCTATAGTCGGCTTTAAGCGTATAGAGCTCCTCCTTCTCCTCCTTATCTAGGTCCGCGAGCTTCGTCTTCCCCCAGCTATTAGCATCCTTAGGTGAGGCACAAATAGGTTCTTTAAGCTGTGGCAGATCGGTCTTAGGTATTAATAGGTTAACATACTTCTAAAGACGATTGTTGTTCGCTTTTAACTTAATAACCTTAATCCATTCGTCCTAATTATTTAGGCTTATAAGGATAACGGATAATATAATAACGGGAGGGGTTTCTTGTTAAGAAGTCATTGTGGGTAGTTATCTATGATTAAGATAATAATTAAAATTAATGGGAATAAAGGCTTTAGAATTAAAGATAATGCAGTAAACAGCCCGGGCTTATAACTGTTGAACGGACGATCAGGAATAAGAACTCTGTTTTATTAAAGAGGGCTCTAGAAGCTCTCTTATATATATTAGGTAGGTCCCAAATACAATAACGACGACGTCGTCATGTAGTAGGTCATAGTTAAGAGAAACAGGTAATGAGACGTTTGATAAGACATATGAGCTTAAGATACGAGATAACTGAGATATAGTTCGTATAGACGATCTAGGTCGTCAGACAGTATTATAATGGTAGTAAGGAACTTCGATTCAGGTCGACAGGAAGGCTAAAATAGGCCCTAAGTAGTGTCTTGGCTTCCTTTACCGCCCGCCGAGCCGCCGCCGATCAAAAGATTCGGACAGTAAAGTTACTGCCAAGAGTTACTGTACGGATCCTGTCCGGGTAGGGAGGATGTAAGGAAGAAAGAAAGGGTAAAAAATTAGGCTAGTTGGATAAGGACTTAATAGTTAGAGATATAGGCCAGCTTATAAATGGGGGATATAAGCTTAGTTAGTAGAATAGGGTAGAGCAGGTCGCCTAGCGGGACCTAGTTTATAACCTATTCTATAAGATATAGTTAGCCTATTATAGGGAGACCCTTATGGGTAACGCGAAACGGGAACTGGTAGTATATAGGGTGTTGCGCCCCTATATTACTACTGGTCTCCCATAGGGCGTAGTGCGCAGTAGCTACTGCTAGCTTTAAGGACCTTACCCCTTAGCTAGGCTTTGGCCCTTAGTGCACCTAGGTAGGATTACGTCTTGGCCGGAGAGACTACTACGTGGCTTAAGAGAACGGATGCGCGTGTTGGTGTACTAATAGATAGGACTGCTCGCTAGGGCGGTATGCCGGTAAGGTACGCTTAAGGAGTAAATAGGAGTTACCTAGGCGTGAGGGGTCTGGTCTACCCTAAGAGTTATATCGCCATAGGCATAAACTAGGGTAAGGGCTTAGATAAGTAGGCAGCCGAACCTCACTATTAGCTATGAAGCTATATAGCTACCTGTCTGTAAAATCGGCCTCTATACCTTTACGCGGTGGAGCCCGGAAACCTAGCAGTGCATGTCATCAACACTGAGTCCATGTGTCGCCGTCTAGCTGACATCTACACTTAAGTTTTCACGTTCTTCCGAGATGCCATGAAGTGGTATCTTAGTTCCAAGGCCTCCAAAGTATTTAGTAGCATCAATGACGGCATTAGCAACCAATTTGAAGAAGCCGCTCAAGCAATCAAAAGCCGCATCAATGAGATGTACCGCGAGAGTCAAGTCGGGGGTTTAGCCGAAGTGAGGGAAGTAAGACTTACGGCGTCAAGCATTCACGGTGACGTTAAGGAAATCAAGGAAGAATTGATTGCCGATGTAAAGGATATCAGAGACGAGATATTCCGCCAGCGGCAAGACTACGACAGCCAGCATAGCCCTTACCAGAACATTGACTTTGGCGAAATGATGCGCCAGACCCTACTGGCAAACTTCCAAGAAGTAAAACTCGAACTTGACGGCTCCATTGTACTAAGAAAATCTATCCATCAAAGAGCCTCTTCCTCCACGATTCCGCTGGAGGTCGACGAGCCCGGGAACGGTAGTCCTTCCCCAGTTCCCCGAAAGTCGATGAAGCGTCCAGACACCTTGAAATATGCCACGAACCTTCAAACGTATATCACCGGCGCTTCGATTCCTAGCAACCTATCCTATCCCCCTCTCGTTGAGCCCGCGGTCCTCCATGCTCTTCAATCCTGGATCTCAGAGACTGAAGACAGCCGCACCCTCTGGATAGTGGGGCCTCATGAAAACAGCGCTGAGTCGAGCGCTCGCACAGCAGCTCTTTGGGTAATCGCCTCGGCATTTCAGCAAAATGTGCCTTTCATTTCGCACTTCTGTGAGCGGCCGCGGTACGGGAGGGCTGCAGGTTCAGGAAGCGGAGGTGGTAGAAGGGCGCAGTCGAGTGAGGAAACTGGATTGATTGGCTGTGTTTACAGCCTGATATCCCAGCTACTGCAGTTCAGTATTGAAGAGACGGATCTGGATCTGAGTCCCGAGCGGCTCGCTAAACTAGATGGTAGTATGGAGAGCTGGGACACTTCACTAGACCTGTTAGAGGATTTGCTTGAGTGCACGCCACTTCTGCCGTACTGCGTCATCTATGGACTGAACGACCTGGACTGGGCTGCTGGTGCGGAGGCTTGTGCTGAGGTTCTCGACGTGTTGCTGCGGCATCGGGAAAGGGCGGACTCGGTTTTCAATATTCTGCTCACAACAGCGGGACGAAGCAAGACCCTTGCGCGCTGTATACCGGCTGAGCAGCGTTTGTATGCTAGTGATGAGATACGGCGTGTGGAAAGGAGAGGCAAGAGGTTGGATTTGGTGGCTCCTGAAGCCCTAGCTTCGCCGCACGTATCTCCTCGAATATCGCCAGAAAGATGGCTCTGAAACTCGAGTAATGTGTTTGAGCTTATGATACGCTTTGCACTCCTTCTATTATTCATTTCTCTGGACGATGTTGGCTCGATGAGAGATAGACACATGAATATCTAACTCTGAAGACAATGTGGGTACTTCACATTATATAGGGTATTGAGAATAAGAGGAAATGGACGAAAAGTGGGAAGAGATAGGGCGGATAGTCCCGAGGCACGAGTTAGCATCCTCCGTCGAAGGATGTGAAGACCAAGTTCGGCACAGCTCTATCACTTGTCTGGCAAGGGATTGTGCGAACATCGAATAAAAACTGGAATTTTACAATGAAACCCCCGCGGCATATAGGTCTAAACTAGGTATACAGGCCGTCGAAGATCTAAACGACTAAAGGAAAACATTAGTCTCATTAAAAGCCACTGCGCTAACAGTAATAGCAGTAGCGTGAGGTATTACCACTGTCCGCAAGAGGTTTACTTTCTGTTCTTCTATTCATTCCCAACGTTTCAGTTGAATACAGGCTACTATGTCTTATATCTAAAATGAAGCCACGGCAATAGCAATAGCCTGCTCATCACTATGGCTTATGCTAACGCTGACTTTCTTCACACCCGCTTGCTTGGCAGCTTGCTCGGCTGCGCCATATAACTATATCACGCGTTAGTCATTTTTCTTATGCTGTGTTCTCGAGAAAATGGAGATTTTGGTGAAACGTACCTTTACAATTGGTGCCCCAGTCTCGTCTGTGCCCACCTCGATCTCCTTTAGCGGCGCACCAGCACCCCGTCCTTTCACACCCAACGACTTGAATACGGCTTCCTTCGCGCTCCATCTTCCTGCAAAACTAGCCTGTGGTGACGCAGCGCTGCGGCAGTACTTCTGCTCCTCGGCAGTGAAATTACGTTCAATGAATGTCTCATTCTCGATGTTGATTGCAGCCACGCTCTCAACGTCCACACCAACCTTGGAATTCTCGATCGCAGTGGCTTTGGCAAGACTTTCAACCATTATCTCCGTCTTCTCTGTCTTAGGGTCCTTGGGATTCTTCAGCTGCTTTGAGACCAGGGTAGCGGGATAAGTGTAGTTGCTTGTTTTATCCACGGACACACGGGCTTGCGGGTCTAAGAAGACATCATTCATCTGGCCGTCCTCATATGGTGATTTGTCCTTGGCGCGGAACATCGTGTTATTGATGAGACCATCGTGGAAATATCTATAAGCCTTCTTCTGCCGTGCTTCGGCCTTTTGCTTATATGTAGCATACTGAGCGCGATCAAGCGTAGCGAAAAGGTACTTGGGGTGAATACCGATAGCTTGTGCGCCCTTTTGGCCGAAACCGAAGGATGTTACAGAGAAAGCTTTCACACCGTCGGTTTGGATGGTGCGGGATGGGTAGACGATGTAGTCGAATTGCTCCATGACCTTGTCGATGTTATCGGCGTTACGATTGCCGGGCACAAGACCTGTGTTCAGGACTTGGAGACAGCCGTTAAACATCCAGGCACCAGCGGCACCCTTGGGGTGACCAGTCAGGTATTTCTGGAATATGCCAAGAAGAGCATTGCCCTTTGCCCTTCCTAGGTGACGCATCTGCTGGCAGATGACATCGGATTCATTCTTGTCGTTGGCGACGGTCGAGGTTCCGTGGAAAGAGGCGACGCCAAGGTCATCGATTGTGAGGCCCCAGGTGGCGAGAGCACCGCGGAGGGGAGCAATGCGAGGGTCTTGTTTCCAGAAATTGTTGCCAAGGCTGTTCAGGGCGTCCTTCTCTTGTCGCAAAGCCTCTCGTTCAATGTGTGCCGCGCGGTCTTGCATGTATTCTGATTCGCCAAAAGATTCGTCGGAAGTCTTCATTGCGGCAATTTCCTCTTGCAGGTACATTAGCTCAGCCTCCTGCCATTGCTTGATCTGGCGGCGGCGGATATCCATTTGACGCTTCCTATACTTGATATCCAGGAGAGGGGAGGGGAATTTAGACGACATCTCCCGAGCGGTGGTGAGAACGCCTTTGCCTGGGGCGGGCACTGATCTACCAATCTTGTCCGTAGCAGTAGCAGTGAAACCAAGAATACCGTAAATTGGGACACCCATATCCAGGGCCAACTTGGCATCCATGATGACTTGCATACCACAACCCTGCGATTCCATGAACCCGTTCCTGGTGGTCGTGGTTGGTCGTGACATTTCCTTTGGTGTGCGTCCGTGAGCAAATTCGTCCTCGGCATTGCTGGTGGCCTTCATGTTTGCAAATTCATACGAGCCTTCCTCTTGGAAATCGTCGAATCCACCCACAAAGCAAACCCTAGCTTTGCCTTCAACAATGGTGTCATAACCGATGTCAATGGACTCGACAGCAGTCGCGCAAGCTCCTACGGGTGTCTTGATAGGGCCAGTGGATGAGAGAAGCAACATGTTGACCCAAGCACTCATGGTATTAATGAATGACTCCTGGAGGATATCCTTCTGCAGAGGCTTGTCTAAGAATCGATCCTTGTACATGCCTCGAAGAGCAGTTGTACCACCGATACCAGAGCCAATGCAGTTTCCAACTTGGGAGATGTGCACATACTTGTAGAACTCGTAAGGATCGGTGATACCAGATGAGAGTAGGGCCTCTGCGGTCGAAACTAGAACGAAAAGTGTAACAGGATCAACTTGAGAAATGATGTCCTCTGGAACACCGTACTTGCGGGCGTCCCATCCAGTGGGGATTTGCCCAGCGACAAGGCGGTCAAATCGCAGAGCCTTGGGGATGAGAAGGGTAGCGCCCTTCCTTAAGCGAACAGTATACTCGCCAGAGTCGGCGATCTTGAAAATCTCAACCTTGTCACCGTGCTCACGCTTGAATTCCTCTGCGGTCTCCTTAGAAGCCTCGAATGGATCAAGGTCCTCCTCGATCTGAATTTCCTGGAGAAGCTGTTTCTTCTTCGGATCGTAGCCGTTGAAGAGCTCCGGTTCAATCAAGCGGATACCCGAGTGGTCTAGGATGTGTTTCTCATATTTTGATTTGACATCCTTGTCGTCAACAGGCTCGCCAGTCTTGGCATCAACCCATCCAGAATAGCTCTTACCCTTGAGAGGACCATTGTGATTCTTGATGAGTCCCATAATCCAAGCCATTTCGACACAACCCTCGAGGGAGAACTGACCATAGGCTTCCATTTCCCAACGAGTCCTCGAGTTACCCCAGGGGCCAACTTCGGCGAAGCCCGTGACAACGACAACTTTCTCAAGGTCGACCATACCCTTCAAGTCAGAGTTGAGAGGCTTGACTTCCGTCTCCCAGTCAGGTAACTTGGGGAAGTCGAATTTGAGGTTAGATCTCGGTTGGACGGTTACCTTCTTGTACAAAGCCTCGCTGTCTTCGCCGTTGATAATCTTATGTTCAATAGCGTTCTCCTTGATGACGGCCTTGCGGATCTCACTTGTCTCGGTATATTCCTTCCGAAGATCCATCATAAGATCCTTCAGGTTAGGGATATATTGGAAGCCACCGTTCAGATCAGCCCAAACAGGTTCTACCTGGCAAAGGTTGACGATCGGCGGGGCCATGAGACCAAGCAGGTTGAAGGCCATCTCCTGTTGCGAGAATGTGCGCACCCCGTACTTCTCAATACCCTCTGCAACAATATTGTTGCCGGCCATGAGGCCAGTGCCACGAGTCCATCCGATGACTGCACCACAGATGGTAAGGAAACTGCCCCAGCTTTCAGAGTGCCACCTGGTAAACAAGGTTTCCAGAGCAATCTTCGATTCAGCATACATGCCGTCGTTGCCGAATGTTCCATGGTTAGGCGATAGAGGGAGGATGACCTGAGCTGGCCGTGTCTCGTAGCCGTTAGCTTGCTTATGGGTCTTAACGCAACCAAGCAGTCTGAGTAGGTTCGTCAACATGATGCGATGAGCAAGCTCGGACTTTGAGTCGAGCCCATCGATCTCACGGCCATTCTCGGAAATGGCAGCGAATGGAACAACGTAGTCCAAGTCCCAACCGAGGCCTTTCTTTGTGTCATAGATGTACTCAACTAGGGCCTCCACATCTTGCTTGCTACCTTGGTTGAATGGGACCACAATGAGCTGAGAGCCGCGAGCACCATAGCGAGAATACATTGCCTGGTAGTACTCATTGACTTCCCGTGAGAACCGTGATGTGGTGACAACCACCTTTGCGCCACCACTGATCAGGCCTTGGAGGACTTCAGCACCGATAGAACCAGCGCCTGCACCAGTCATGAGTGCATTCTTGCCCTGGAAGCTGAGACCAGACTTGGCAGCTTGTTCCAGACCCTCAAGGTAGACGCCGGTTAGCTTCTTGCTGTACTCCCAGCCGTGCTCGTCTTTCCTCTTCAAGTGGAGGAAGGGGATAGTTTCGACCTTGCCTTGTTTCATAGGGCCGTTGATGCGTCCATTCTTTCCTCTCTTGCTGTAACCATTGACTCCGTTTCCATTCTCAGATGGCATAATTTGTCCTTCGTTCATAGACAGAGAGCGGATAACATTGCTGTAGAGGGTCTTGATTTGAAGTTGGGATGATTTAGACAGCTTGTGTTGTTGTCGGATGAGTTTATAAATGCGTTGAAGATCGTTCTGGACCTTCGTCCGGTTGCCATATTCTGAAAGCTTGCCTCCTTCAGCCATTTCCCGAACATAGTGCTCAAGCTTTCTGACACTAGGGCGAGGGACTTCAGCGTAGTTCATATTGCCGCGAGCGCTGATTTCAAGATGAGGAGCAGTTGGGACGGCAACATCCTTGTACACTGGGGCTTCAGAAATGACATCCTTGCAATTCTCAATGAGCTGTTGGCCGAGCTCCTTTGCTAACGCATAAGTTTCTCCACGCTCGGTCGGGCAGTGGTCGATATGATATTGCATAAAATCGAGAAGCAAGGGGTTTGAGCGGTTCATAATGTTGATACATCGGCTGACAATCTCGCGGTCAACAGCCTTTAAACGACCAAAAATAATGTCGTAATACATGCTGAGAGCGTCCTGTCGCGCCCAGTTCCACGAAGAGTCATACACTCTTGCTTTGAGAGGGGTAAAGGAAGGCTCGATACCGGCAGCATAGAAATCCCCATGCTCCGCATTCCAAAGATCCATTTGGGCTTGAAGAGCACTAGCGGCCTTCTGCGACCCAACAAATGCTTTATCACCAGCACGAAGATCCATCTTGAGATATCTTGCGAAAAGCTCCAGCTGCTGCTTGAAAAGCGCTCTTTGGTCTTTGGTCAAGGCGTCTATCGCCGCCGGATCCATCATCATGCCTCCAGCCGCACCGCCAGCATCGCCGCCTGCAGCGGGTGCGGACAAACTTATTCCAGCCTGGGCCGCATACTTATTCGACATGTCGTCCAGCCAAGCTTTGGCGTCGTTCTCGGACCCTAAACGGGCTGCAGGTTCGGATGTGAGAGCCAGGAGCAGAACGCCGTCCTGTCGTCCAGGGCCAAGACCCCACCGTGTCTCCAAATGTTTCCGAACAGCTGTAATATTAAAACCACCAGGCATCTTCGAGGAAACCATCCTAGCGACAAGGGAGGATGATTGTTTTCCAAGCTGGCCGTTGAAGGTGGCCTGCATGGAGGCACCTAACTCATCTAATGGGGTATCTTCTGGTTTTTCAGGGGTCGAGCCGAATTCTTTGCCCAGATCTCCGAGAATTTCGTTTTGTAGGGTGGATTTACCTGTGAAAAATCAAAATTAGCCATGCATCGATAAATTGAGTATAGTAAAAATTTCTTACCTCCAACCAAATCTTTAATCGCTTTGCTCAATGGAATGTCCACGAGAGGTTTCTTCAGCTTCTGCGCGACAAGGGTTCGTAGAATGTCGGTTGCAGACACCAGTGCATCTGGAACTTGCGCTGCAGGCCCCGCGCTGGGTGGTGGTGGAGGTGCTGCTGAAACGGGTGCTGCTGTTGGCGCTGCTGATGATGATAATGAAGAAGCTGGCGCCGCAGCTGCATCGCTGGAAGCCGGTTCAGGCTCATCTTCCACTGGATCTACATCATAATAAATGTCTTTGGCGTCCTTATTGTAGCACAGAATCTGCCGCTGAACCGACAGAGCTGCGTCGTGTGCTTCATACTTGGAGGCCAGTGTTCGCTTGGCCATGACGCCGAGTGTGTCTGCAGGGCCAACTTCCACGATTCGCTCCGTCGTCTTCTCGCCGAGAATGACATCCTGCGTCTCAATCCACCTCACTGGTGATGCAAACTGGTATGCCAGGAGCTCCACAAGGAGCGTGTGAGAAAGCTCCTGCTCAACCTCAGGACGCATGGTGGCGGATGCGATGTGTGAGAAGGGAGGAAATTAAGCGGGTGGTTTTAAGTTGATGCAGAAGAATGGTGGACAGACAGCTTGAGGAAGTACAGCCACCTGTGATCGAGGGAGTGCAGGAAGTTAGCTAGAGGAAAGAAGACGTGGGTATATTATTACGAGTGGTGCAAGGAGGGCGGAAGAGCTGGAGGTTGAGGATGGAGCTCAACACCAAGGCACGGGGCTCCAATATGAGGATGGCGGGAAAGTCAGGGATGGGATCGAAGCTGTTGACACTTATCTCCCCAATATGGGCGGGTGAGCAAAAAAACGGTGCAGACGTTGAGCAAGCCCTGTCTGGGGTTGGCTGCAGGTTAAACTCCCAAAAAAAAGTTCTAGCGAGATGATGTTTGTTGGGGGTCACCAGGAACCAATCTCGTCATGCACCAAATTGGGTCGACCTTGCGAATTAATTACGCCAGAGCCGCAATCGAACAGCCGACATGCGGAGAAGAAGCCTGAAAGAGCGGCTATAGATTAGTGATTAGTGACACCGTTGACTCCAGCGGGTATTCGTATCACTATTCACTATTGATGCCTAGAAGACCAGCTGTGGCACGGACGACGTCAGCTGCCGTGGTTGAAGCCTTTCGTCGAGGCGTGCCCAAGAACGCAGGAACGAATTTCCCAACCGAATCAGCCCTGGTCGCTTCTCTCAACCCTGACGAGGCTTTCGAAAAAGTGCTCTGCCGAGTCGAACAATTAATTATCCACCGCCCTCACCATATCTCCCATTACACCGCATATTCCCTCCTCCGCCTCACCCGCCCGCTACTCCCTCTCCACCCCTCACCTGCTCTCTACTATTCACTGTGTCAGTCTGCTTCTCTCCACGCAAGCGAGCAGCAAAGCACTCAAGGGAGCTGCAAGTCGCAGTAACGACAAATCCCCTCGTAATACTAGGTGGAATAGCTCCTACCACACAATATAGAGGTATGTTCATGCCTTGCGACTGATTGCCAAGCTTTGAATATTTTTTTTTCTGCCCCCTCCCTAGATTTGGGACACTGTTCTGGACAGCTGTCAAGCACCGCCGACTAACTAGTTTGTAGATTTACTTTCCTTCTCCCTCAACATAATTTCCTACCTCCTGACCTCCCATCATGTATGGCTCAGGCCCCCAAACCGGCATTTCGACGCCGCGCTCTCAAGCTTCCCTCCGCCCTCTCGTCCTCTCTCACGGCTCTCTCGAGCACGCCCTCCTCATCCCGACCGCTCTTCACTTCAACGCCCGACAGCTGAAAGATACCTTCACTGCAACCCTTCCAGAACCTACAGACGAATTAGCGCAAGACGATGAGCCTTCGTCAGTGCCAGAGCTGGTAGCTCGATATCTTGGCTTTATTGCGCAAGAGGTGGAAGAGGGGGACGATCCTGGGTCATTCGAGGAGGTCCTCAAGCTCGTCGTCAATGAATTTGAGCGCGCTTTTCTCCGCGGAAATGAGGTTCATGCATTGGCAGCTACTCTGCCTGGCATTCAGCAGAAGAAGCTGATAACAATCCGGTCATACTATGCAGCTCGTGCTGCGGTTGAGAGGCCGATCAAATTCCATGAATCCGCTCTTTTCCGCGAAGCCGCTGACGAGAACGCATATATTTACGCTGTCCTTGGTGGTCAAGGGAATATTGAGGAGTATTTTGAAGAGCTGCGCGAAATTTATACCACATACCCCTCCTTTATTGAGGATTTCGTTGCTGCAGCGGCACAGCACCTACAAGTCCTCTCTCGCGACCCGCGAGCAGAGAAGCTATATTCCAAGGGATTGGATGTAATGCGATGGCTCAACAACAAGGACTCACAGCCTGATACCGATTACCTTGTTTCCGCACCCGTCAGTCTTCCTTTGATTGGATTGACCCAATTAGCACACTACGTCGTTACCTGCCGTGTTCTTGGTAGTCATCCAGGGCATATTCGCGAGCGACTCAGCGGCATAACTGGTCATTCTCAGGGAGTCGTGACTGCGGCAGCAATTGCAGAAGCCAAGAACTGGGAAACATTCGAGAAGGCCGCCAAGAATGCGCTCACAATCCTCTTCTGGATTGGCTCTCGAAGTCAACAAGCGTACCCAAGAACTTCTCTCGCACCTTCAATTCTGCAAGATTCACTGGACCATGGCGAAGGGACACCAACTCCTATGCTATCCATTCGAGATCTTT
>Ga0307515_10012703_pt1 | contig 15812 bp, 3 predicted proteins | sample 17_EM_MG_FD_194513 | JGI IMG/M metagenome (GOLD analysis project Ga0307515, IMG submission 194513) | Populus trichocarpa ectomycorrhiza microbial communities from riparian zone in the Pacific Northwest, United States - 17_EM | ecosystem: Host-associated > Plants > Roots > Unclassified | place... | reverse complement strand
TCGTAGGGGTAGTGGGGGCAGTAGGGGCAGCGATTGAAGTAGCTGGCGGTACAGCGATTGGGATAACTAGTGACTGAGCTAGGGTAGGAAGGCCAGGTGGAGGATTGTCCTTTAAGGCTTGCGGGCCTATTACATTATCGTCTTAAGAGTTAAGCTCCTCTTAATTGGTAGTAGTCGTTATTTTTAGGATTTGTGTAGTTAGGTAGGGTCCAATTAGTGTCTTAGCAAAAACCTTATTTTAACGTTCCAAACTCTTAGTTTAATTAGTTAGTTCGTTTATTAGTTAGGTTAATTAATGGTATAGTAAAGGTCCTACTAGTGCTCTTCTAAATAGTGGTAGACTTACGGTTTAAACGCTAGATAGTTATTGCGGAGGTTATTATAGAGGTTATTATAGAGGTAGCTACGGAGGTAGCTGCGGAGGTAGCTGCGGAGGTAGCTGCGGAGATTGCTGCGGAGGTTAATGCGGAGATTATTGCGGAGGTTAAGGCGTAATGGATAGTATGGGGGTAGAGGTAGAGGTAGAGGTAAAGATAGTCGTAGGTTAAGGTATAATAGATAGTGTAGAGGTAGAGGTAGTTATAGATTAAGGTGTTATAGGTGGTGTAAAGGTAGAGGTAGTTATAGATTAAGGTGTTACAGGTAGTGTAGAGGTAGAGGTAGTCGTAGATTAAGGTGTCACAAGTAGTGTAGAGGTAGAGGTAGTTATAGGTTAAGGTATAGCAGAAGGTATAGGCACTAGGAAATATCCTACTTATTACTCCTCTAGGGTTCCGTGTGTCTTATAATACTTAATACTTCTTAACTTAATATTAGTGCTAGACTTGTCCTTAAGTGCGTTTATCTTTTCTTTAGTCTATTCTGTTTAGTTATATTCTTATGCTATATCGTATAAGAACTAAGTAAGTATTTTACCTTATTTATAGTTGGCGTTAACCTATACTCCTCTACTATTTAGATAATCGCATAGTTGCTAAAGCTAATATAAGGGGATTTGCGTAAAGATATTAACCGTAAAGTCCTTAAAATCTCCCTAGAATAATTCCTAGAGTGTTAAGTCTAACTGGTACTAGCCGTGTATCTCCGTATATACGTATATCTTACATCGTATATAGTCGGTCAGCTCGTCCTTAGTGACTTCCGTTAGGTTAATTCTATCTTCCTATTTAGCTACTTCTTCCTCCTAATCTTTCTCTGCTCCTAATATCTTGTGTTTTATATATAATTCGGGTAGGTAAGGGTAAGGGTAAGGGTAAGGGTGTTTATAGGGTAAAGGTAGGGGAACGGTTAAGGAGGCGGTTAAGGAGGCGGTTGAGGAGGCGGTTAAGGAGGCGGTTAAGGAGGCGGTTGAGGAGGCGGTTAAAGAGGCGGTTCGAGTTAGTTAAGTAGGGTAAGGGTATTCGTAAGGTAAAGGTAGGGGGACGGTTAAGGAGGCGGTTGAGGAGGCGGTTAAGGAGGCGGTTCGAGTTGGTTAAGTAGGGTAAGGTATTCTACGCAGTAGTTCTCTTCTTCTCTTCAACTGAAATAGGCTGATACGAAAGGTGGATGAGTATAACTATCTTCCAATCTGCTGTAAAGTGGATAGTATAACTGTCTTCTAAGCTATCTACGTGTTTCGTGGTCCTCTAAAATAGATAAAACGAGATGTTTAGTAGTCGTCGTAGATACCAGACAAGTACTCCTAGGTAGTTTCTCTTCTTCTCTTTAACTAAAATAGGCTAATACAAAAGGTGGATAAGTATAACTATCTTCTAATCTGCTGTAAGGTGGACAGTACAACTATCTTCTAAGCTATCTGCGTGTTTCCTAATCTATACGCGCTTACTGATTAGTGTTGGTATGTATTAACAACGTGCAGAATATATATATCACAATGATATATACTATGCGGTGTTGTAGGTAGATCTTCATTGTTCTACTCTAATGCAGTATTAATACATATACGCGTCTCGCGTAAGTCACGTGCTCTATATACGTAATATATGGAATAAATATCTACTAATAGTATTTAATAGCCTTCTAGTCTAGGAAGCTTTTACTAGTAGAGCGTAATTATAAGACCTATAATTAGGAGTTACTAGCTATTATAAAGGCTTTTAAGTATTAGAGACACTATATTAAGGGGCTATTAAGCCGCCTAAAAGTGCTTATAGATTATAATAATCTAAAGGGTTTTATAAAAGTAAAAGCCCTTAATGGACGGTAAGCTAGATAGGCTATAGCATTAGCTACCTATAACTTTGTAATTAAGTATAGGGTGGGAAAAATAAACCCCGCAGACGCGCCATTAAGGCAACCCCTAGGCGTAGGGGGTCCGCTAGAAGAAAACACTATGCTACTACTACTTTAAAGGACTTTAGGAATATAGGGCTACTAACCTAAAGTAAAAGTCCTATTAGGTGTATAAGAAAGCGAGCCTTTTATAAAGGTATTATTTTTATAGCTATAAGCTAGCGACCTAATAGCGGTACGCCTAAGCAATATAGTATTACGGTTTAACTGGGCAACCTATATATATGCCGTTAAGTAGCGCGTAATAAGGACCTAGGTTAGAGAAGTAAATACTTAAAAAAGTGCTTATAAGTTTAGTACGGAAACAGTTATCGAGCTTATTAAAGGACTTTAGACTAAAGATAACTTTATACTATAAAAGCGCAATAACAGCGTAGATATAGCGAGACGCTGTTAACGCGCCTGCTTAAAGCTAGTGTGGCAGTTTAATTCCGCTAAACTACTTTATTACTATAGGAGGTTATATATACCCCTGGACCCAGCAGTTTATATAAAGCTCCTATAGATCTACTACGATAATACCCTAGCTAGCCACTTCGGTAAGAAAAAGACTCTAAATCTCCTTTTGTGTAAGTACTACTGGCCTAGTATAAATGCGGACGTTATAAACTATATCTCTACCTGTAATATATGCTAATATATATATATGCCTTAATATCGCCCTTATAGCGAGCTCTAAGCGCTACCTTGTCCGGACTAGCCGTAGTAAAAGATTATAATAGACTTTATTATAGGCCTACCGCCTAATAAATAAGGTAAGAAGGTATATAACGTAATATATATAATAGTTAACCGCTATACTAAGATGGCCTTATATCTGCTTATAGTAAAAACTATTACTATAACTAAACTCGCAGATCTCTTTCTTAATAAAGTAGTACGTCGTTTTAAAGCCCCTAAAGGAATTATATCTAATTAAGGCAGTATCTTTACTAGTAAGTTCTAGTTGGAGCTATACTTTATTATAAAGATAAAATATAGGCTAAGTATGGCCTTTTATTTATAAACGGACGGGTAAACAGAACGCTAGAACTAAACCCTAGAGTATTACCTCCGTATATTCTATAATAAAAAGTAAAGTAACTAGGCAGGCCTTTTATTACTAGCTAAATTCGCTTATAATAATGCTAAATATAGCATAATAGGTATAAGCCCGTTTTATACCTGCTATAGATTTTACCCGCGTTTAGAATATAAGGTTTAGGTAAATAATAGTAGTTCTATTCTAGCCGCCTCTAAAAGAATTAAAAGAATATCCCTTAAATGCGAAGCGCTAGCGAAACGCTAGGAAAGCGCTACTAAGGCATAGGCGAAATACTATAATTATTATTACTAACTATAGGTATATAAAGTAGGGGATTTAGTCTTACTATTAACTAAGAACCTTAAACTAAAAAGGCTAAGTAAGAAACTTATAGCACGCTTTATTAGACCTTTTAGTATAGCTAAACTAGTTAGAAAGTAAGCATACCGGCTATATCTACCTAATGTTCTATATTAGCTTACTAAAGCCATATAAATAATATAAGGGCACTATTAGAGACCCTTTACTAGGGCCTATTAAGCTAGATAATTAAAAGGACTAAGAGGACTAATATAAGGTAGAAGAAGTATATAGAAGAAAAGGATATAACTAGACCCTATAGTACCTAGTTAAGTAAAAAGGCTAACTAAAAAAGTATAATAAATAGGTCCTAGTAGAGGACATTAATAAGGACGTAAAGGAGATATATAATAGTTATTTTACCCTAAGAGGCAAACGGAAAAGAAAGTAGGTAGGAGAATAAAAAACTTTTAATTATAACTAGAATTACGCCCTACTAGTAGGGCGATAACGGAATAATAGTAGAGTAATAGTAGTACGCCGATAGAAATATAGATACTATACAGCTCTATTAAATCCTCCCTTTCCTCCCCTCCTCCCTCTTCCTCCTCCTCCTCTCTCTCCTTATCCTTCTTTCCCTCCTCCTTATCCTCCTCCTTATTCCTTATAATAGGAGGTATATTAGCGTATACGCTATAACGGCGAAACACCTGCGCTATAATACGTACTAAAGCGCGTATTATATTAAGAATTCCTTTAAGGGTATAACGGATAGCCTATAATTCCTGCACTTAAAGTAGGGGAAAGTCTTTGCCCTTTAGGCGCTAGTAAAGACCGTGCTTAGCGCTAGTGCATACTAAGGCCTTAATATCCTTTATAAAGGACTTCTAGGCGGCAGTAACGCAAGTATTAAAGTTAGCTATATCCCCGCTAGTAACCTGCTGGCGCTTAGCCCTAATAATAAGGGTAAGTAGCTTATTTAGGCGGCTATGGAAGGCCTTAGGGACCTAGTTTATTAGCTATTAGAACCTAAACTAATGCACTTAAACTTACTGCTTAACTCAACTTATTTAGTTATTAGTAGTACCCATAATTACGGTTAGCCTACTTGCCGTAGGTGGCCCACCTAGCGGTAGCTATATACTTGGCGCAGCGGAGGTAAATTAGTTTTAGTAAGGCTAGGGAAGCAGCTTACGAGCGGCGTAGGAGCTTTAACGGCGCCTAGTAGGGTTAGTAATAGCTATAAGCTAGTATAAAGAATACTTATAGAAGGCTTGCGAGCAGGCGAACCGGTAGCTTAGAGCTTGCGATTTATAATTAATTAGAAATTGTAAAGAAGGCAAGTTATAGGCTAAACGAATTAAAATGATATTAGAAGGGAAATCTAATATCCTACCTAGGTAGGGATTCCTACCTTTATAGATCTCTATAGGGTCCTAGCGTCTTATTATTCTATTATTCTATTATCCTATTATCCTATTATCTAATTTATATAAATTTTATTAAACACTTTTTATTTAGTAAAGGATAATAATAGCGCTCCTATTATATAATAGCATCGGCTAAAAACAGCCGCTTAAGAAGGGGGGATAATTATTAGACTATAGAGACGCACTAGCCGTAACTAGCTTAGCGTAGGCAAGGCGTAGGCAAGGCGCCTATAAAACGTAGTCGCCCCATATTAGAGAATAGCAGAATTTAGTTCTATAGTTTTACTTTATTAAGAACTAGATACTCCTTATATCCCGCTACTATTATTACATTACTATATACCCTTAGGGCCTTAGCGTCCTAATATAAAGGGCTTCTAGTAATATACCTCTTGCAGTAATAGAAGCTATAGGATAGTTACCTACCCTATATTAACTAGATATAGTAATATACCCCTTATAGAAGCTATAGAACGGCTACCTACCCTATATTAACTAGGTATAGTAATATACCCCTATAGTAGTAGGAGCTATAGGACTATTATAAGTCCTATATTAACTAGTATTATAATTAAGCGCTAAATACTAGATTTTTTTCTTTTTTCTTTCTTTTTTATAAGAGGATAAAGCCTAAGGGCAGGCTTTTTTTAGGGGGGTAATATAACGGCGCTAGGGTACTGCCCTTATAATATCTATATATAGCCTAGTTAGGGGCTCGCTTAGAGACTTAGCTTATATATATAGACCTATTTTTTCCTTAACCTTCTTCTACTCCTTAGCTTAGTATCTTTATTAAATAGTAATCTATAAGCTTTAGTTTAGAGGCATTTATATAAGCCGTTATATATACGTCTTTAATTAATATCTTAATTGCTTTCCCTTAGCTGTATAATTAGCTTCTATAAGGAAGTAATAGCTAAATAGCTTATATATATATTTTCTTCCTTTTAAATTATGCTATTATAATAAAGTTATATTAGTAAGGTTATGGCTATTTACTAAAAGGGTATTAGAAGGTAAAGTATAAAGATATCTTACTTATTAAGCTTAATCCTTTTTCTTAATATCTGTAAGAGGCCAGTCTAACTAGAGCGTATAATTATCTAATTAATAGTATAGAATAAAAGTTATAGGTAAGTAGAAGATAAGTTAAGGTAGAATGATCTTTATGTAATAAAGGACAAATGCTTTCTAACCTCCCTTATTTAGAGACTAATTACTAGCTCTTCTCTAGAGGAGAACTAGCTCCCTATATAATTCTTTTAAGACGCTAGTAAAACCCTTCGCCTTTTATCTATCTAACTGTGTTTTCTAAGACGTAGATAGAATATAAATAAAACCTCTTACTGTCTTATCTAATATGTACCTTCTAGGGGATTCTATTATAATTGCCTCCCCTTTAAGGGTCTTAGTCCTCTAAGACTTCGCCTTTACTAAGCTTTTATAGAGTTCTAACTAAAACCACTAGGGAGAATTCTTAGTGGAAAGGTACTCTATAATACGGCTTATAAACAGTTCTTTACTAGCGTAGAACCTTACTTTATCTTTAGTTCCTCCGCTCTTCTTCCATTATAGCTCTTTATAATGCCTTTATAATAGAACTGTAATAATAATAATAATAATTAGATAGGATTTACCTTTTTTATTATAAGAGTTTGTTATAAGTAGATCTAGAGGTTATCCTATACAACGCATCCACTAGCTACTATCCCTATTTACCTAAAATAAGTTCTAATAATAACGTCTTTATTTTAATTTTCTTTTAGTTTATAAGCTGTCGCCTTTCGCGCGTCTTTTTATTAATAACACTATTTGTCTCGTCTTTTAGTAGACTGTTTTCGCTATATCTTAGCTCTTAGCTTCTATATCTTTAGCTATTTTTTATTATTATAGCTGCTCTGTTTTCTTTTTATGATACAATTATAAGTAATAGGATCCCTATTTATCTCCATTAATAATACTAACTTTCCGTAGTATTCTCTTATAATAGCTTATAGTTGTACTGCGCGTTCCTAAACCGGTAGTAGTATTGTTTTAGTACCACCCTAGACCACTTCTATTACTCCTATAGTAATTTTTCTAAAGTACTACCGTTATTGCGTTTACGCGCTTACGCTAGACCCGTCCCACGCCTATAAGATACCTTACTCTAATAAAAATAAATCTAAGTGTTCTTATTACCGTAGCAGGAGAAAGACCTATATTTTAGTATTTTCCATTCTATCTTATTCTAAATTTTACTAATTATATTAGATTCCCGCTATCTATACGCGTAAGACTTATAAGCTCTATTACGCCATCTAGGATTTCCGCCTATATTTAAATAGTAATAGACGGGGATAGAAGGTATCTACCCTTACTTATAGGCTCTTTAATTTAATAAGGGTTTCTACTACTATAGAAACGCAATAATCTCGGATATATAGTGTTTAAGAGCGTATATACAAGTAGCTTACCCTTATAAATAATAATATTCGCACTCTTACGTGGGCCTTTTTAGCTAGGTAAGTTTCTCTAGTAATATATTTAGGAACTATACTAATTCTCTTAGCTAACGGCTTTTGGATCCCTACTTAGATGCTAATTTAGAGCCTAAGGATACTAAGGATAGCGATAAAAGTCTAGATAAACGTTCTCCTCGCTAGTCTCCCGCCCGTACTAGTCCTTCCAGTACCTATTATTCTAAGAAGAATGTTAGTAAAAGTGCTAATACTTTTAGGGATAGAGGAGCTAATAATACTATTAATAATAACGTTAAGATAGAAAAGGAGGCTCCTATTACTGCTATTAGTATTTAAGTTATTATCTAACTCTTTTCTTTTTTTTATAGAATAGCTTTATATAATTGTTCTCGGGTGCCTTTAAGATGCCCTATTATTAGGAATTAACTTTATACTTTAGGGATGCCTTTATTCTAAGCTTTGGTAATAATTTATATAAAGGCAGTGTACTACTATAATCCCTATATATAATAAACGGGTAGTATTTTTATAGGTGCTTTATAATTTCTTAAAAAATTTAATTCTTTATAGGCTGTCCTTTTGCTCCTCTTTATACTATTAACTCTATTACATATCTTTAGTGCCAGACCTAATACTCTCTTTTTATCCCTAGGGGGTTCTTCTAAATCCCTAAGACCTTTTCTTATATTACCACTGCTTATTCTTAAATAGCGTCTTCTTTAAATAGTATCCCTAGTAGTTCTCCTATAGATCTTATATGCTTCCCCTTATAGGGTTCTAGGATCCCTATTATAATAGTAAAACATTTCCGTTTTTAATGCCTATGCTTAACCTTATAGTTTTAATTTACGGGGTCTTTTCTATTATTTTGTCTATAGCATATCTGGAACTATTACTAAATCTTTACCTTTAGTCCTTAGAAAGGTTTTAATTGCCGTATTATTTTTAGCTAAAGGTGCTTCTTAGGTTCCTAATTGTTATATACCTAAAAGTATCCTTCCTAATAAACTAAAAATTCGCGCTTCTTTTGGCGCCATCTTTAGTCTAAAATATCTTTTATATTCCGTTCTAGTTCCCTATTAATTTCGCTAGGTAGTAATAGTTCCGCACTAGGAAAGGAGCTCTTGCTGCACCTGGCCCAAAAGACCAAACTAACCAAAAGAACCCCGAAAAACACCCTGATAATCCCCTGAGATGCATGCATCACAGGGGAGGCATAGGTGGTACGACGGTGGTATGCAGTCGCGCGCGACCGCCAGACCTATACTAAACAATGGCTCTCCACACTAACAACAAGGACGGGTGAATACCACACTAGAAAGTGGAAACACCCCCATTAAGAAGGCATCTAATAAAATATAAAGCCTATTAGACGCGTCTAGTATCCGGAACTGTGGGGGAGTAACTATTAGCCATTACGAATTAATGCAGCTAGTAGAATGGCTCCGCCAGTCTAGCGAACCTTAGGCGCCCCTCTAGCAAACCCTTAATTAAATCCTCCAACGGCTAAATAAAATCGAAGATAAATAAAACCTCCCCCCACAGGCGAACCGCACCTGGGCCGCTGTAGCTGCACTCTTATAGCATAGGGAACCTACCCCCCTAAAGATAATAACTGGGTATATAATTATAATACAACTAAATATAGAAAAGGTAGAGGAACTTAGGGGATAATTAGAGACAGAAGTTCTTATAAAGATTCGCAAGGAGGTCCACAACGCTGTTGTAGTCCGACACCTTAGGAGCGGAGACATTAGAGTTACCCTAAAGGACCAACAGGTAAAGGAACGGGCTATAAGGGTAGGGGATAGGCTAGGAGAGCGTATTGGCATAAAAGTGCTTCGTAAAGATTACCCAGTTAAAGTCCTATTAGTTCCCATAAGCCTTAGGGTAGAAAGGGGACGCTAGGCGGATAATATAGCAACTATATAGGAGATAGTAAAACAAATAGAACGCCTTATACCAGGACTCGTAATTACCCGGATCTAATGGCTTTAACAGGAAAATATAAACTAAGCATATAACGAGAACAATAAGAGGACATAAGGGGCGCCAGAGACTTGCTAGGGAGACGATAAACGAACGCATAGCTCCCTTATCGTCAGCGTATATACACTAGGAATGCAAAAACTCCTTATCCAAAAAGGAATAATTATAAATGGCCTTATATACAACGCAAGGCTCTACAACCATAGACTTTACTTAGAACGATATTATTGCTGCGTATAATAGGGACACACCTAATCTACATACGCAGTATAGGTATACTACGGCCACTATGCAGGCCCCCATGATATAAGATAATATATAAATTAAGACTAAATAAAATGCGCGAACTGTTACCGAAGCACATATAAGGCGTAAAAGAGAGAAGACTGCATTAAATACAGGAGACGGAAGGAAAGGGCTTAATAGCTACGGGAATAACTGCACGCTAGGTTATACGAATGGAAATAATAGGTAATAAGCTAGGGGGACGCAGGTATCTTCCTAGCGTTTCCTACCTTTAATACTAGGGGGCTAAGCCAGCCATCCCAAGCCTTAACGGGCCAAAAGCGACGCCGCGCGACATTACTAGACCGAATAGGGATATAAGGGACATAAGGGACACAAGGGAGAGGACGCCTAGTAGAAAGACCCCTATAGACAGCTACGGCAAGTTTAAGGCCGGGACAATTAAGAATTAGATTTAACGCGGTAAATATAACACCCGCAGCTAGCTTATAAGGGGTATATAGCTAACTAGTAAGAACGGGGGAAGAACCGGAGGCAATAACAGACTTAGATTTAGAAAGGCTAGTAGGAACATAAGATATAGGGATGGAAAGCTCTATATAAAATAAGTAGTAGCCAGGGAGCAAACACAGGAGAAGGAAGTTCTAAATATCTTAGAGAAAGTGGAAACGAAAGAAGTAAGGAGTAAAGGAGAGGCGAAGGACCCCCGCCGGGGGTCCGCCACTTAACTATTATACAGTACAACTGCGGTAATACGAACCACCGTTTAGCAAGGCCCCTACTTAATAGTCTAGATCTAGAGAAATACTATATTCTTACTATATAAGAGGCGTATTACAATACCTACATATAATTGACATACTGCCCCTAAGGATTCTAGCTCCTGTATGAACCAAAAGCAGCCACACGCGTATACTTTATAATCAGCAAAAATATCAGCCTTGCCTTATAGTTATGGCAGGCAGTTAACCCAGATATTATAGTTGTAACCATTTAGATATACAGGGGACTAGTATAAATTATTAACGTCTATAACCCTAGGGTTAAAGGGGTAGCATAGACAGAGAACATTATATCTGTAATAAGCTTGCTAGAAACTAAATATACGGAGTCTATCCTACTAGGAGATATAAACCTCTACTACCTACGGTGGGGGGGCATCTATGTTGCTGCCGATTGATAGGCAGAGTGCCTACTAAGAGCTATAGATAACGGGGGCCTTAAGCTAGCTACCCCCCTAGGTGTAATTACATGGTAATGGGGCACTGCTAAAAGTACAATCGACCTTACGATTATGGACGAAAACCTATACTAGAGACTTAAAAGGTGCTCCCCTAAAGAAGAATGGGCACTTACCTTAGACTATATCCCTATCTAGATACAACTAGATCTAGACATTAAGGCGTAACTAAATAGTAAAAGATACGCAATAAGGAAGCTTAACGTAGATAGCTTTCTTAATACAATTAAATAATAACTTTAAGACCTAGAAGAAATCCACCTAATACTAAACAAGCGAGGCTTATTAGCTACCCCTGAGGAAATTAATTAAAGACTAGAAAGGATCTAGGCTGCAATTAAAAGTGGGCTAGAAGAGCACTGCCCGGTTTCAAAACCGGGCCCCTACGCGCGACACGCATGGTCCGCATAGTGCGCGGCCCTTATAGCCGGCTAACGACGAGCAAGGAGGAAATATATAAGCAGCCATAATTCTGAAGACGAGAGACGATATAAAGACATAAGAAACCAGCTAAAGAATACCCTAAGAAAAGAAGCAAGGAACAACTGGAGATGGTTTATAAACGAACATACTATTAACCTAAGTCTCCCCTATAATAAGGGCCTATAGACTATAGCAAAATGGGTAAAGAAAAAGGCGAAACGCCTAGTAGAAGATCTACACCTACTACCCCTACAAAGAGCAGGCGAACCATAGGCTATAAGCAACAATAATAAGAAGGCAAAGATCCTTATAGAAAGATTTTTCCCCTAACCGGCTCTAGTAGACCTTAGCAACATCACCAGTGAAATACTAGTGACTCGCCTAAGGGTCGACAGCGACATAATAACTGAAGAAATGGCCAGAACTATTAGCCGCCTCTTAAATAATATAGCACTAGGACCAGATAGGATCCCAAACGAAGCCCTAAAGACCTGTGGTCTACTTATAGCACCTTGGCTTACAGACGTAGCCAGAGCATGCTTTGTAATAGGCTACTACCCATAACTTAGAAGATCTATAACAACGATCATCTTACGAAAAGAAGGCAAAGCAGACTACTTAATCCCAGGAAGCTACCGCCCTATTGCCTTAAAAAACACCCTAAGCAAGATCTTAGAAAAGGTTATAGCGGACCGCATAGCAGATATGGTAGAGGAATACGCCCTACTACCACAAAGCTAAATAGGGGCAAGAAAGAATCACTTAACGCTATTAGCACTTACACTACTCGCTACTACTATTAAAACTGCATAGGCTATGCAAAAGGACTTTATAGTATTAATGCTTAGCCTAGATATTAGCGGCGCCTATAATAATATACCCTATAAGCGTCTCCTATACATCCTTAGGGCAAAGGGCTTTTTAGAATGGATTATTTAATTTGTTTAAGGATTTATAGGCCAGAAAGAAATATTACTAGTCTTTAGCGGATACCAGAGCCCCCCTATTATAGTCGCAATAGGAATACTATAAGGATTACCTCTTTCGCCTATACTCTTCCTCTTCTTTATAAGCAACCTACTTAATACCTTTAAGAAAGGGGCGACCTAGGGGATAGGCTTTGTTAATAATACAAACCTAATTATATATGGGCTAATAGCCGCAGAGAACTGCAGGACACTAGAGAAAGCCTACAACACCTATATAGAATGGGCAAGACGACATAGAGTTTAGTTCTTACTAGAGAAATACCAGCTAATCTATTTTATAAGAAAACGTAACTAATCTGTAGATCTTTAGCATATAATCCATATTTAAGGCTTTAGGGGTTAACCGGTTTAAGGCCTAAGGGTATTAGAAGTATGGGTAGATAGTAAGCTCCAGTGGAGCGTATATACGACATAAGCGGCCCGTAAGGGCTAAGTATAGTATATTGCCATGTCTAGGATCGTCAATTCTATATAGGGTCCATGCTTCTAGAGGTTACGCCTACTATATATAGCAGTTGTCCGGCTAACCATGACGTATAGATCTAGCATTTGGGCCACTAGAGAAACTAAGAAAGGCCCCCCTAAATCGCTCCTTAAACTACTCTAAAAGGTCTAAATAGCCTACCTTTAGAGTATAACAGGCGGGTATAAGCGAACGGCCACAGCACTGCTTAAGAAGGAAGCTAATATTCCCCCCCTATAACTATATATTATAGCCAATGTAATATAAAGGGTATAAAAGGAACGTAACTCTAATGTTATAAAGTATATTAAGACACGCCTAAATAAACTATGGAGGGACCCTAGGGTACCCTGTAGAAGAAGGAACTAATAACCCTAAAGTAGGGAAGATATATTAGGAAAACAGGTAGAGAAAGTAGAAGAAGAATAGTGCGGCGTTAGGGCCTAGGCCTATATAGAGGAGAAAGGAAGACGCGTAAGAGACTAGTAAAGATAATAGTAAGGGAGAGAAAGGAGCCAAAGTAAAGCATAAAAGAATACTAGAAAACTATCTACCGTAATATAATACTGGTTGGACCGTCGCTGGAGAGATATATGGGAGTTAAAGGTATAGAGGTAGACTTAGGTAAGAGGAACCTAAGCCGTAGTATAGTTAATGCTATAGGGGGTAAATACCTAAGGGCTCTGAGAGGGCCTAATAAAGGTAGAAAATATAATAGTAACACTCCTAAGGACAGGAGTAATAGGACTAAAAGATTGGCTTTACTGGGTAGGTGTCCTAGTAGGTAGCCTAAGGTATAAATATAGCTGGCCAAGACAGACACTAAAACACGTAATACTGTTATGCCCCTTACGCACCGGTTAAGAAGCAATACTCTTAGCAGCTGGCATAGAAAACTATAATACACTGCTCTTAATATAGAAAGGCCTTAAGGCAGCTACCTAGTGGCTTATTGGCTAAAATATGCTAGACCAGTTCCGGGTTGCAAGGGAAATAGTAATAGAAGGCAAAGGGGCGTCTAATAGGCGCCTACTAATAACTCTACAGGAGTAGAGTAAAGTTTGTGATACTAGCGCGTCCGTAAACTTGTTACGGCAGTAGTGGTTCCTAAGGAGGTTAAAAAGCAAGGTAGTAGAGCACCACTAGTGACTCGTAGGTGACTTGTAAGCGAGTCCCAAAAGGCGGGGAGATGGATCACGGGGTTTTCTTAAATAGAGTTTTCTCCCCATATGTATACAAGGAGTAGTCCGCGTAGGCCCAATAGGGATCCGAATCGGACGTTAAGCAATGAATAATAATAATAGTTCCGCACTATCTCTTCTTTAGTATAGCTTTAGTAAGGAAATATAAAATATTAGATATAATTTTAGCGATTCTAATTTATAAGCTTAATTTCCTTTAGTTTTCTTAACTATCTTAAAGGGTCCGAGCTACTAGTAATCTAGCTTTTTTTTAATACGTTTTTGTTATAGAACCCCACCGCAGGGGCCTCCATAGGAGAGCCCCGTGCTCTTACATACACCTCGCGTACAGCTTATATCAGCTACGCGTAGGTATATCACCTCCTTACGCCCTCGACCCTTACGATTAATCGCGTAACGTCTTATAGACTCCTCGAATACATACGCTCTATAGCCACTGCCCTCGTTCCGTAACATTATATTGCGCCTTTTTACCACTAACGCTTAGCCTATAACCAATTCTACGTCTCTATAATACTGCAGGCGCTACCAAAAGCAGCGTATCTATAAATTACCTCACTTTATACTTCTAAGGAACCTATAATAGTAAGATAATATTCCTTATTAGCTATTATATTAAACCTAAAGAACAATCTAATACCTATACTTAACCTATAACGCTAATTAATCCTAGGAGAATTTAATTTATTAGCCCTAGCCTTAACCCCTAAAGAGATAGACACTAATAATATCTTATCTTTTATTAACTATATAACTACGGACAAGCAAATAGAAGGGCTACTACCCATTAAAATAAAAATATAAGACGCCGAAACGTTTGTAAAAAGAATAGTATAAGACCCTAATAAATACTACTGCCTTTTATAAAACTACTACCTAAAGCTTATATAAGCTAAGATACGTACTGCCTAAGATTATAATATTATCTAAGACCTATAAGCTTATAAGGCGCTCGCTAATAATATATATTAAGACACTAAAGATAACCTCTACGTGTCTAAACGTAACTTCTAATAGTTAAAGAAGAATAAGATTATACTAATTGCTACAGTTACTAAAAATAAAGGTATAATTAAATACCTATAATCTTAGCTTAATAAGCACATTTGTAATAACACTAGATACCTCTTTACTATATATAACGCCACCTAAGTCTCTACGCCCCTAGTAACTTCACCTACATAACGCTTAATAGAGGGTTAGTACTAAGTAACTTTACCTAATAGGAACCTCTACCAAAGCAGCAATAATAAAAGCCATAATAATTAGACCTAAACTGCTACTATAGGGTCTAATATACGCTACCCTAATCCCCTAGTCTTTTAAGGAAACTATAAGGAATACAGCTACTAAAAGATATAAATCCGCAAGAAACTAACTTAGAGCGCCTACCTTTTTTCTACGAAAAATACTAAGATTAGTTATATTATTAGGCAAATAAAGGGTATACCATTTAATAGACTCTTTGCCTAATAGAAGACTAGTGGCCCCTAAAAGTAGCAGTCTTATTAAGAAGTCCTTAACGATCTCGACCTAATATACCGTGACTATAACCTACTAGCTACTAACTAAGCTAAACTATAAGCCCTAAAGATAAGCCCTACTAAATTATTTAATAAGTTTTATATTAAATTCTAGAAATATACTAAAGCCCTTACCTAAGACAATACTAAAGACTAAGAGGATCTCTTTAAAAAAAAGTCACTTATCGCCTTAGTTACGCAGCCGCTAGCTATAACTATAACAATATCT
>Ga0307515_10012702_pt1 | contig 15812 bp, 12 predicted proteins | sample 17_EM_MG_FD_194513 | JGI IMG/M metagenome (GOLD analysis project Ga0307515, IMG submission 194513) | Populus trichocarpa ectomycorrhiza microbial communities from riparian zone in the Pacific Northwest, United States - 17_EM | ecosystem: Host-associated > Plants > Roots > Unclassified | place... | reverse complement strand
GTTCTACTTCCAAACTGCTCGGTACAACGACTCTTCCCGGAGCTCAAGCCCAATACATTCGTATCCCCAATGCAGGCGGATCACTCATTCCCGCCGTCTCGTTCCCATGTCCATTGCAAGCCCTGTCAGCCGAGGACAAACTCCGCAAGGAATCGCTTACTTTACTCTTGGCTGACATCCTCCCAACTGGCTACTTTGCGGCGAAACAAGCCTGGGAGCACCCGAATCTGAGCGACATCTTGAAGCAGATTCGAGATTGTCCGGACGAACCAAGGATACAACTTGCCATTCATTTTGCAATACTAGGCCTTGGGCCTGTCGGACTGGTGAGTCTCTGCTCGGTCTCGATTCGGTTCGACCGATGAAACCACGGGGCTGGCCGCATACTCACGCACCCCTGCCTCGTCTGATGCAGTGTGCAGCAATATCTCTTATTCATCTTGCTTTGGAGTCAGACTATTTCCCTGCTTCAATTGCCATATACGCAGTCGATCCTCTGGAGAACCGAAGATCGCAGTTCCTCAAGATGGCTGAGGCGATTGCCAGGGAACGATGGGAGATCACAATCTCTGGGAAGGGTCGACTCGCTGAGGAGGAATTGGCAAATGAAGGCCGGGTCAACATCCGTATTCATTGTCGTTCTCTGGAAGAGGTGCGCTTCATTCATTACCACAGTCCATTCGCCATTATGACCCTCCTTGATTGCAGATGAAGGGAGAAGCAATGCATGCCGTCCTAGAGGTGAGTAGCTAGTCATTAGCCGAGGATAGTGCCCGACTGAAGTTCGCATAGGTGGTGGGATCCAATGATGCGCTCCAGTTAGCATATGAGCTCATACGACCCTTTGGAGTCATCTCGTCTGTTGGTCCGTCGACTTCGGTTCCTTGCACAGTGCAACGGAGATTCACGCCTTTGACAGGGGCTCACACTTCCAGCACGTTCCCAATCCCCCCAAGCTCGCTATATAATAAGAACGTCTCCCTCGCGTTCGGTCGTTGTCCAGTGCGTGCATTCATCGAACCAGCATCCACGATTCTCCAGAAATACCACGACGTATTTTCAGTATGCGGGTTCATAGACAAGATTGTACCGATTCAGGATGAGGTAGCGGTGAAAGAAGCGTATAGGGCGTTTGATCAAGGCGAAGTTGGAAAGGTCGTTTTCGCCCCTTGGACTTGAGCCACCGGATGCCACGGTCCATGTCGCCCAACGCTGTATAGGCCTCTAAAACACCCATAACACACTACTTTTGTTCCGATCTTTAGCGTATAAATCTTTGTACATTTCGGAAATTCCCGATAGAGCTTGGACCGATTTTCTCCCTCCATACCCAGTTTATCAACAGGACGAACGCGTTGCTTCGAGTCATTTTCTAAAGGATGGACACTTTATCCAGACGTGAAGAGGAAGCATTGTTGAAGACGACCAAGGCGCGAGCCCAGAAAGAATGTGATCCGGTGATAAAAGGTTTCTCGCACATTTCGTTGTTACATGTAAACCGCCAATGCTTCGCATCATTATATAGACGCGTATTTTGTTGTGGTGCAGCGATTCTCCTCCTGGTGTCACCGGTAAACAGCGAGCAGCGAGACCAGCGCTGCCTGAGGCAGTTGGGGGGGACGGAGACGATTGGTTGCCCTGAAATTCTCGTATAAATCAAATCACCCCATCCCGTCAATCTCTTCGTCCTCACACCAATAATTGACGGTTCCCTATTATTCTAACTCTTTTTTTTCTTTTCTAGAATTTGCAGAATGTGCAACTGGCCGAACTGTATCGGTAATCTGGGCGTGCAAGGCAAAGTATCTTAATATACAACGATGTCTACAGAAGTTGTACGTTTATTTCCGAGGAGCCGACGATTTGTATCTCAGATGGTTGGACTGATGAATAAGTATAATTGCAGCACTACTCCAGAACGGATGGACCTTGTACGGGAGGAGTATATCAGGCAGCGGCAAGTGGCCAGAGATGCAGCAGTCTTGCAGGAAGCAGCTCCCAGAGCCGCGGATGGCAGCTAGAGATTGGCGCAATACAATACATAATCGAAATGGAATAGGCTACACACGCTGTACAGATTCAACAGACTATAAGAAGCCTGTCCGAATAGGAAATGTGTGGCAATGATCGTCAGCCAACGGGAGAGGTAAGCAGCGCCGATGTGGTTGACGAGCGATGGTGTTGCTCGTTGATACAAAGCTTGTGAGCGACTCTGTGGCTTGCGCGGACGTATGCGTCGGCTCGCGTGGGCAAGATAGTTATACTACTGCGTGAGATAGGGAGCTGGAAAAGAAAGGCTGGGCAAATGTTGGAACTCTTTCCTCTTCCTCCAAACACCACCCGAGGTCTATTGTTATTTGTCCACGTCAAGCACGTGTACCACCCCAGAGACTCGGAACGCAACAGCGACCCCAACACAAGTCACACACTCACAGCACTATTACGAACATTGCTACGACTATGACCCTATCAGGTGTCGCTCGACCATTGTCATAGCCTTGTTCGCGAACGTCATCGTGAGCCACGACAAACTCTTCAGTCACCTCGAATAGACACGCTACGCTCGCTGGATACTTATCGGTTGCTAGAAGTACGGGGATGAAGTGAAGGTATACGCTATGCTACATGGTGTGAATGTAGTGGATCTCCGTACCACCCACCATTACCGACTCGATTCACGTCTTGCGTACCGTGCGTCCCTCGGTCCCTCGTCGGTCCTTTCGTCTGTATATATACCTTATTACGTCCTAATGTCAATTCGTCATTTCTTGCTCCTCTTCTTGTCGCTCATGGACCCTTTCCCCCTGGTGATGAGTCCTGAGTGCTGTAATATGCAACCCGTCCAACGTTCACCTTCATCTTCTATGTCATCCAGTTGACTTCCCTTTTGTTATCCTTAATAGATATAACACTCCAAATTGTGCTATGTCCCATCGCTGGGGTCATCCTTGAAGTACGTGTAGATTATTTGAAGGGTCGATCTGCTCATGAGTTGGCTGCAAATAGTTGGAAGCTTACACGACGGCTGGGAGTAAATATTCCGGGGATAAATAAATCAGAAATATGGTGGGAAATTATCATTACCGCTAGTGGATATAGATATAATAAACCATGACTATTTGCTATCGATTGAATGACATATTCCGCATGTATTCCGTGCCTATTCCACCACAAAGCAACACAAAGCAATAGTGGAATATACACGGAATATGTTTGGGTCGTATTTGGGTCGTTGCTTTGTGGTGGAATAGGCGCGGAATACATGCGGAATATGTCATTCAATCGATAGCAAATAGTCATGGTTTATTATAGCTATATCCACTAGCGGTAATGATAATTTCCCACCATATTCCTGATTTATTTACCTCCGGAATATTTACTCCCATCCGTCGTGTTATTACCCATCATAGAGTGTGCTGGAAATTCTCTAAAAGTCAAGGGAAAATACCGGACAATCCGATTGAAAGCAAAATACAGTACTACAGCTGAACAGGAAAGAGTGCTCCTGATCTACCATTTGTACAAGGCCATTCACATGGAGGCTCTGACTACCACGCTCCTCTCTCCCTTGGTGACTCTGAACGATTTCCACCATTTCTCATAACGGGGCTGGTGTCCAACTGTCTGGTAGAAGTGGTGAGATGCTTCTGAGATTGTATCACACCCAATGTCCACTCTCACACGCCTGATATCTTGCCATATTCCGTGCTCCGATGCCCCACAAAAGACAAGATCAATCAAGGAATCTATCCCAAAACCCTGGGAAACAACAATATGAAGGTTTTTCACACAGGAAAGAGTGAATAAGGAATCATGTAAGGAATCGAACGCTGCCAAACCAAAGGTGTGCAATGAGTCTTGGGACCAGCGAAGGATTTGGACATTTGAACAGGAGAGGAAGCAGAGATATTCGGGTGGACAGTGAAACAACTCCAATTTTTTGCAGGCGGGCAGGTCAACCAGGAGCCCCTCATGCCCTGAATGGTTCTCGGGTTTGTCTGGTGGAAGAGTCATCCTGAACTCTATCAGGGCCTTGAAGGTCCTCCCAAGCATCCAAGAAGATGTTGAAAGATGTAGTTTAAGCCACTGCAGAGTACGAGTCAAAGGCAAATCAAGGTTCAAGGAATATTCATAAATAGATCCATCCCAAATTTCCAGCCTCTCGATTTGTTCCAGGTATGGCAAAATAAGGATTCTATGATTAGATTTGCAATTGATTTCAAGATGCCGGAGCTGCCTGAAGAGGGCAGTGGAATAAAGTGCAAGTAATGGAGTATCAGGAAACTCAATGGCCAGACGCCGTGTGACTATTGCCCTGACAATCGTTACATCATGTTCTTTACTTGATAGTCCAGGGTGCTTATCTAGATAGCCGGTGGAAGTGTAATCAACCGCAATGTCATCCATGCTCCCTCTCCCCTCCCATACTTTCAAATGCACCAAAGGGGGAGTCAGATATGCCCTAGTCCATCCAATGACTCTAAGTAATGGGAAATTGTCAAGGCGCTCAGACTGAGAAAAGCCTTTGGAGCACTTTATGGATAGGAATTTCAGGTACGGGAGGACATTGGCATGCCATGTCTGAGAGGAGCACCATTCCCCCCACTCTTCACGATAATTCGTCGATGCGGACCATTCAGGCCATTTGTCTGCAGATGGTTCTGCGGCCAGTGACCCGAGAAAGCTTTGGAAGGATGGGGAGGGATAGGCAATTGATAAAATCAACTCTTGTAGAGGGATCAAATACTTCAGTACCTTCATTAAGACCTGTTCGCTGCACTGAAATGTGAGGTGCAGAGTAGTAAGGTTGGAAATCCTTCCATTTACTCTGCATAGATGGCGTAGCTGTTGATAGACCCTCTGCTCATTGCAATCATGAGATCTGAGGTCCATTGCTCTCATTTTGGGGACATGGAAATATTGGGCTGTGGTCATTGGATAACCATGATACGCCAATTTCTTGCAGGATGGAAATTGCACCTCATGCCACTGAATTTGCTCCCAATGACAAGGAAGGAGGATTGCACACTCCTCAAGGCATGGGAATCGTCTCCCAGCCATCCATTGGACTGAACACGCTCTAAGCTGCAGCTTCCGAAGAGTACGGAGAAGGGGAAGATTGGTATTGAGATCATAAAATGGGAGACGAAGATGGTCAGCCTCAAATGTCTGAAGCTGGGTAAAAGCAGGAAGAAGCTCAAATGGCTCATCCATATCTCTGCCATTGACAATAAGCACTGTGAGATTCTTCAAAACAGGAAACCAATGGGGTTGGAGAAAGTGGGTGCTGACGAATGGGGAATGGAGTCTCATCTCACAGAGAGGAGCTTCGGTTGGAACAAGATTGAGCAGATGAACAAATGGGAGAGAATGGATACATCCAGCTTTCACGTGTAGCACTTTCAACACCTTCATTGGGCTTGCGACTTGAACGTCAAGCCGACTAGCCAAGTCCTCAGGAGGAAATGAAGAAATAGTAAGCTCGCTCCACTGGCCGGTGCTTGTAAGAGAACTCTGGAGTGCAGCAAACATTGGAGCCTCAGATGGGCTTTGGGTATCTCTCTGGGGGTCAATGATAACCTTCTTCGGATATGCCCTCTGCAACCAAGTAACGACCTGTTCCGTCTCAGTCCAGGTCCCAACCCTCAAGGTGGACCATAGATGAGATATTGTAGTGATACCAGACCTCCAGTAGCGACAAACAGAAGCCAATTGACCAGATTTCATTTGATTCGATTCAATGCAATATAGAAAGATCTCTCGCATAAGTTCCATAGGAAGGTGGCTAATGGTTTTGATTGTGGTCATAACAGACCTCCAGTAACGACAAACAGAAGCCAATTTCATTTGATTCGATGCAATGCAATATAGAAAGATCTCTCGCATAAGTTCCATAGGAAGGTGGTTAATGGTTTTGATTGTGGTCATAACAGACCTCCAATAGCGACAAACAGAAGCCAATTGACCAAAATGTATTTGGTTCGATTCAATACAATATAGAAAGATGTCTCGCATAAGTTCCATAGGAAGGTAGGTATTAATAGTTTTGCCATAAGGCGGGACCAGAAGCATACGTCGCCCGGCACGTCGAGCGATGGTCGAGCGCGGACCGTTACGGTCAATGGCGGGCATATCCTGAGCGTAGATGGGTTATTTTTCGAGTGAGATAGTGACGAGGACACGGTCTAAAGAGGAGGAATTGATGCTTAGGCGCTGAAGTTGGGTGGGGCAATTAATTGGGACTAGAGCGATGACTCGAGTGCGGCGTGCAGTGTTTCAAGAGCGAAGTAGTCAAAGACCTAGAGACTGACCAGCGTGGTGGTGAGACAAGCAGCGCAGGTGTAGTTGATGAGTCTGGGAATCTCCCTCGCGCTGCTTCCACGCGGTTGCCTGGAGGTTTACAGACGCCAAGGTCTTTACCAGACGGTTCAGAGTCTGGCCCAATGACTGGTCCAATGAATCCAGAATCAACACAGACGAGCGCTAAATACAAGACATTCGCGTATGTCAAATGTGTGCGTCTTCGGCCTGATGGGCGTCTCGACGACCTATTCAGGCCAATCTGAGCATGTGAATACGCAATAGTGTTCTAGGTGTATATTTTACAAATAAAGTGTGTACAGCTAATACCACCATCGATGAGGTGCGTGGAGGTCAGCCTTGCCAGCCTCGCCAGCCTCAGTCTTCTCGAGGACGGTCATCGATCATCGATAACAGAAGGTGATACACTTGGCCTGCTACAAGATGGGGCCCAGAACATTCCAGAGGAAATATCGAAACAATCACAATCGCGCGGTCTGTGGCGGGATTGGTTATCTTGTGGGCAGGGGGCGTTATCCCACGATCTTCTGTCAAATAAATTGTTTTCTGCATTCATTTCTGCATTCATAAGTACATTCCAGCTTCACTTCAACCGATGTGGTGGAGACAAAGCATCCGAGGTTTTACTCGCCTGCGACCGCTGAGCCTCAACTGACAGCGATGGTGCTTCATCTTCTTGGGTCGTTATATACTTCGCAAGCCGCGCTTGTTCGTCCAAAATGCTAACTTTTCCATTGCTCAACGGCACGCCCACCTTGCGACCTTCAGAGATAGGATCGTGCTGTGGGTCGCTCGTTCTGGACAATTCTAGTGTTCATGCTAAAATAGGCATTCCTCATCTCTAGTCCATCGTGCACCGTCAGAATCCACACAGGCGATCGAGTCCCAGACCGTTGAGAGCACAGTCCGAGCGCAACCTCCCATCCACACGTTAAACCCACTTCTCAACACTTGTTACTTTTACGCGTTTGCACGGGGTTCCTCGACGAACCACGTTCTCTCGCATGAAGCGAACGACTCGCGGACAACCTGCCAACCCGATATCTCCGCACACTATCTCCGCCTTTACAATATCTGCTGATATCCTCTTTACCGCTCTGTTTTCTGGCCTCTGCAATTGTTGCCTTAACAAGTTGCAGGGCCGTCTTTTGTGGAGACCTTCGACCAGTTGCACGCTCTGCGCCAACGCACTCGTCTCTCGTCACCACAAATCTCGTCCATTGCGCACTCACCGCTCGTTACTAGCGCTCCACTCAGCGAGATAACTAGCCCACTACGCCACTGCGCACTCGACAACAAGACCATTCTCCCACTCATCAGCTGACAGGAATCTCCTCGACAACCGCCCTACTTACTCATTCTCACTCTCGCCCATGACGATCAGCTCGAGCCCCCGCCTGCCCCGACCTCGTACCCTTTCTCTGCGCCGGTCGTCTCTCCCTCGTCTTCACCGTGCCCTTCGTCCTACTCACCGAAGACGATCCAAGCGATAGCAAGGCGCTTGGCGAACAGCAGCCACCAACAGCGGTTCGTCGGCTTGAGTGAGGAGCGCGAATAGTCCATGCATTCGCACTCGAGCTACTATGGCCATTCTCCCGTCCCAACGAACGTCATGCGTTCCCTAGCTTCGGTCACCGTCACTACCCAAGACCATGCCACCACCAGCGCCAGGTGTCACCAAATGGTTATTTGGTGCGTATCTATCGCTGTAGCCCCCTCTTCCTCAACTTATCTGTGTGCTCCTCAACTGTCCATCTCACTGATACTCGACCTCAGAGCCCGCCTACAAGTTATCACCTACACAAACCTCATCGGCAGTACTCATGCTATCTATGGCGAAGCTGGTCATGCACCGACATGTACGTATCGGCTTCTTTCGCTTCCCATTTGTCCCCTTGATTCACATAACATCGCGCTTTCTCATTACTTTCCGGCCTGTTCCGATGAAGCTCTGAACCCACCTTGCATTATCACCTCCGCTACGCGCTTGCGTCGACACGCATTCATCGCTGGTGTCGCTGTGTCAACCTCCTGTCAACCCAAACACCGCCCACGCTCCACTATTAATTGTCCACGACGGACGACAGGACCAAGCAAATCGCCGAGCACGTCAAGCACGTGCACAACGCCAGCACTGCGACACCTATGATTCCGTCAGGTTTCACTTGACCGTCCTCATTGTGAGCCACGACAACTCTACAATCACCTCGAATAGACATCATACGCTCGCTTGATGTTTGTCGGTCGCCAGAAGCATGGAAGACGACATTATGCTCTACGGTGGAATGCGGGGATGTCCGTACCGCCCACCGCGAATCACTACTGGTCCGACTCACGCCCTTACCGACGGTCCCTCGTCCGCCTGTTCGCTTGTATATATATTCTATTACCTACGAACAAGCTATACATCCTCTCGTGTTTCCTAACTCTAGACATCGTTGCTGGACGCTCGGACTGTCCTCTTGGGACCCGATATGTGGCTAGGCTCCCTAGATTTATTTCATGTCCTAATGCTAGTGTGTCATTTTATAGCTCCTCTGTTTGTCGCACATAGAACCCTTGGCCCTTTGATGATTGGTTCTGAGTGTTGTAATCTGCCGTTTTCCCGGCGTGGACGTTCACCTGCCACGTGATCTAGTTGGCTTCCCTTTGTCTATTCTTGAGAGCTATAACGCTCCAAGTTGTGTTATGTCCAATGGCTGAAGTCATGCCGCCTGTCTTTCATTTTTGGAATAGAGGCTTTGAAGGGCCGATCTAGCTATTCAAGACTTGGTCGTGGATAGTTGGAGGCTTATTACTGAATGACTCACATGCTTTCGCCACATGGCACCCGTGTTGAGATGTCCGCTTGCCACTTGCCCGGTAGTTATGATCTCGGCGAGGCCAGAAAGCTACGACACTCGACACTGGACTCGTTCCCTCCCTTGACGATTTCTTCTGGTACATATTACGACGACGACAACGACAACGACAAATCGACGATCCCCAACCCGCCAACCCGCCAACAAACCAACAAACCAAAGCCACCGCAATCCAATCCACTCTCACTCCCACTCCCACCAAACCTACCGCCTGTGCCCACCTCTCCCGCTTGTCCGTTCCATTTACCCATCACACCCTTAATCCTCATCCTAGCACTTGCAGACGATGCAGACTCCAATAGGGTGTGCCGAAAGTCCTCTTAAAGGTCAAATTCAAATACCGAATAATCCAAATGAAAGCGAAAAATAGTATTACAGCTGAACAGCATAGAGTGCTCCTGACGTACTTTTTACAAGACCATTCACGTACGTACATGCCCTGATTATCACCTTCATCTCTTCCTTGGTGACTGTGAACGATTTCCACCATTTCTCACAACGCGGCCGGTGTCTAATTGTCTGGTCGAAGAGGTGAGATACTTCTGAGATGGAATGACAAACGACATCCACTCCCACACTCCTGATATCTCGCCATACTCCGTGCTCCGATGCCCCACAAAAGACAAAATCAAACAGGGAATATATCCCCACACCATGGAAGATGTAAATATCAATGGTTTGCAAACAGGAAAGATTCAATGAGAAATCATGTAATGAATTGAACGCTGCCAAACCAAAGTTCCAGAATGAGCCATGGCGAAGGATTTGGACATGTGGACAGGAGAGGGAGCGGAGATGGTCCATTGAACAGTCCTCCAACTCCAATGTTGTGCAGGCAGGTAGGTCCACCTGCAGCCCCTCATGTCTAGAATGATTATCTGGTTTGTTTGGCGGTTCAGCAACCCTGAACTCTCTCAAGGCCTTGAAGGACCTCCCAAGCATCCAAGAAGATGTAGAATAACGCAGTTCAAGCCACCGGAGAGTATGAGTCAATGGCAAGTCAAGGTTCAAGGAATATTCAGGAATGGATCCGTATGAGATCCTCAGCCTCTCGATTTGTTCCAGGTATGGCAAAATATGGATGATAGGATTATATTTGCAATCGAGTTCAAGATGCCGGAGCTGCCTGAAGAGGGCAGTGGAATAAAGTGAGTGTAATGGAATATCAGGAAACGCAATGGCCAGACATCGTGTGACTATTGCCTTGACAATCGTTGCGTCATATTCTTTTCTTGATATTCCAAAATGCTTAATTAGATAGCCAGTGGAAGTGTAATCAACCGCAGTGTCATCCATGCTCCCTCTCCCCTCCCACACTTTCAAATGCTCCAATGAAGGAGTCAGATATGCCCTAGTCCATCCAATGGCTCTAATTAATGGGGAATTGTCAAGGCGCTCAGACTGGGAAAAGCCTTTGGGGCAGTGTATGGACAGGAATTTCAGGTGCGGGAGGACATTAGCATGCCAAGTTTGAGAGGAGCACCATTGATCCCATCCTTCATGATAACTCACCCATGAGCTCCATTCAGGCCATTCATCTGTAGGTGGTTTCGCGGCCAGTGACTCGAGAAAGTTTTGGAAGGACGGCGAGGGATGGGTAATGGATAGATACAACTCTTGTAGAGGGATCAAATATTTCACTACCTTCATTAAGACCTGTTCGCTGCACTGAAATGTGAGGTGGAGAGCAGTAAGGCTGGAAAACCTTCCATTTACTCTGCATAGATGGCGCAGGTGTTGACAGACCCTCCGCTCATTGCAATCATGAGATCTGAGGTCCATCGCTCTCATTTTGGGAACACGGAAATATTGAGCGGTGGTCATTGGATAACCATGATAAGCCAACTTCGTGCAGGATGGCAATTGCACCTCATGCCGCTCGATTTGCTCCCAATGACGAGGAAGGAGGATCGCGCACTCCTCAAGGCATGGAAATCCCCTCCCAGCCATCCATTGGACTGAGCAGGCTCTAAGCTGCAACTTCCGAAGAGTACAGAGAAGAGGCAGATTGGTATTGGGCTCATAAAATGGGAGACGAAGACGATCGGCCTCAAATATCTGCAGCTGGGTGAAAGTAGGAAGAAGCTCAAATGGCTCACCCATATCTCTACCACTGACAATAAGCACGGTGAGATTTTGCAAGACAGCGGACCAGCGAGGTTGGAGAAAGTGAGTGCTGACAAAAGGGGGATGGAGTCTCATCTCACAAAGTGGAGCTTCAGTTGGAACAAGACTGAGCAGATGGGTAAATGAGGGAGAGTCAACGCATCCAGCGGCCACATGTAACACTCTCAACACCTTCGTTGGGCTTGCGACTTGAACGCCAAGCTGACTAACCAAGTCCTCAGGAGGAAATGAGGAAATAGTAAGCTCATTCCACTGGCCGGTGCTTGTAAGAGAGCTTTGGAGTGCAGCAAACATGGGAACCTCAGATGGGCTCTGGCCATCTCTCTGGGTGTCAATGATAACCTTCTTCGGATAGGCCCTCTGCAACCAAGTGACGACCTGTTCCGTCTCGGTCCAGGTTCCAACCCTCAGGGTAGACCATAAACTGGGCAATGTGATGATAACAGACCTCCAGTAGCGACAAACTGAAGCTAATTGACCAGATTTCATTTCATGTGATTCAATGGAATATAGAAAGATCTCTCGCATAAGTTCCATAGGAAGGTAGGTATTAATGGTTTCTTCGAGAGGCTGGTCCAGAAGCATCCAGTCTGAGTCTGGACGGTTACGGCCAATGGTGAGCATATCCTGAGCGTAAATGGGTTATTTTTCGAGTGAGATAGCGGCGGGGACACGGTTTGAAGAGGAGGAATTGATGGAGAGGCGCTGAAGTTGGGCGAGGCAATTGGGACTAGAGCGATGACCCGAGTGCGGCGTGCAGCGTTTCAAGAGCGGAGTAGTCAATTGCTTAGAGACTGACCAGCGTGGTGGTAAGAGACAAGCAGCGCAGGCGTAATTGACGAGTCCCTCGCGCCTCGCTTGTACAGACGCCAAGGCCCTTTGACAGTTAAGTGTCTGGCCAGCTGACTGCTCCAATGAATCCAGAATCCACACGGACGAGCGCTACAAGACATTCGCGCGCGCAAGTCAAATGTGTGCGTCTTCGGCCTGGTGGTCAGGCCAGTCTGAGTACGGGAATACGCGATACTCTTCTAGGTGAATATTCTAAAAATGAAGTACCACCACGATCGTGGAGGTCAGTCCTGCCAGCCTCGTTCTTCTAGAGGGCGGCTATCGATCATCGATAACAGAAGGTGATACACTTGAAATGAATTGGTACCTGTCAACTGCCTTGAGGGCCATGTGGCAAGCGGGGAGACACGACGACCAGCTTTCGAAGGTAGCGAGATGTCCCCTGGGTGGATAGCAGCGTGTGTACCGAGATGACGAATGTGGATGCCGGACCGGCTATTTTGGGTTGACCATTTGGTATTGCTTTTGCCACCTCGCTGTGCTCGGTTGAATATGGTTGCACCGTTGTTCTCGAATTTCGTCCCCTTCCTTTCGACGGACGATCGCCACTCGCCTCATGTGGTCAGCCTGTAGAGAGAAGATCTGTACAACGCCTGCGAGCCGTTTCATAACTCGGCACGACGCCCATTTCCTCCCAACGAATCCTTACTTCTCCCGACCCAATCGTCCCTGCTCGTCAACGGCTCATTCGGATCAACCACCGGTCCCCATAATCAACTTCGTCCAGCCTACTTCTACACGAGGGCCTTCTGTGAACCACGTTCTCTCGCATGAACGAAGGGGACGACTCACGGACGACCCGCCATCCATTATCTTCGCCTCTACGATACCTAACTGCTGTCGTCCTATACAAGACCATGGAAATTCACTCGTGATATACTCAAGTCTGATATCATGACACACCCGAACACGCATCATGTCGTGAGCACAAGCCGTCGCTATTACATATTCCCACGGAGCATCGTAAGTAAGTACATGTTCTCTCCGTGTGCATACTATTCCCTATGTTTACACTCTGTCGCTCTTCGCCAATTGCTGCCGCCTTTCTAAGAACAAGTACGGCCTTGTCCCACATTCGATCTATATATGGCCACACTTTGCGGTATCGTGAACAGCGAACTACTGTCCTATCGGCTCAAAATGCTTTACCCCACCACGTACCAGACCCATCATCTCAGGACTCACTTGAACACACACGACAATCGATCAACCTCTGCACTAGACCCGCCCACGCATTATGGCGTACGCCCCTTCTGTGCTCTAGTTTCCACGCATGATTCCATAGGCTCTGCGTTAGGTGCAAGCCAGTGACCACTCGACACCTACCAAGCTTCGGGTGGTGCAAACTGGCTCGCAAATAAAGATCGAGTGTGCGTTCCGCTAATCCTGCTCTCGCTCTTCTATTCAGCATGGAACGGATCCGAAACACGACATCGAATAGGCGAACGTGTCGAGACCGATGAGGCATCTCAAGCGGCTTCTTCCACCAATAGTCCATTGGGAGGTGGTTGGATGAGCCAGAGACGGCAATTCTCATTGTGTGCGTCGTGCGATCCTTCTTCATCTCAGCACTTCCGTCGCGCAGCTGCCCGACATGTCGCACGTACAAACTGGAGAATGTACAAACGACTATTCGAATAACGGTCAATTACTGGTTCAACATCCCCTATCTTCCTCGCTGGCTCGGAGTCTCAACAATTCTCGAAAACGTAGTGTTATCCACTCTCGTCACGACTATGATGTCCACCGCGTTTGCGCCTTCGTGGAGAGGAATATGGGTGCGAATCACCAAGGCTCAGGTGGGGGGCCATGTGGCGGGTGGTGGATACACAGTCGGTGGCCACAGATGTCCGCTGGCCGTTCGAGTGGCGCTTTAACGCGAGAGCGATCGGATATGAGGAGCGCGAACAGAACGCGTTCGACTCAACGGACAAGCACCCGTAATCTCTCTATTTTCCAGTGGCGCTAATTGTTTTCCGTTGGCCGAATGAGCAGAGAATTCGACACTTACGATCTACATTGTACGATTTTCTTTCTTTCTTCCTTACTGGAGGGACTAAGTACTAATGAGGCTATATTTCTAGGGCAGACTCCCACTGCCAGTGAAGGTGCTCTATTATATGACTGCTACACGGCGCGTTGCACATCGGTTATTCGAATGAAGTTCCCTCTTCTCCGTCGTCATTTTCCGGCTGGAGAGAAGCAACGGCCGACCACTTGGACGGCGGTGCCCTCTTGCCTCAGCGCTGTGAGCAGATCAACTCGCTAGATTGGGTGCGTGCTATCTTACCCTCTTTCCTCCGCATGACTACATAGTATTCGCGGTTCGCCCTCCTGTCGCGAGCTGATGATACAATGTCATCTCTCAACAACACACGGGTGCTGACTGGCATTCTTCGACATGACATGTTGTGGTTTATTCAGTATCCCTAGTTCCCGGCTCACGGTAGACCTCCTAACCCCCAACCGCGGTTGTCTTCCGTAGTTTCGATCAATTGCACACTCTGCCTCGATGCACTCGTTTCTCGTCACCACAAATCTCGTCCACTGCGTACTCACCGCTCGTTGCCAGCACTCCGTTCAGCTAGACAACCAGCTTGCTATGCCACTGCGCACTCGACAACACAGCAAGATCATTCTCCCACTCATCACCCGACAATGATATCCTCGACAACGGCCCTACTTGATCACTCTTACTCCCGCTCACGATGACCTGGTCGAACCTCTCCCCGCCCCGACACTCTCGGCGACCTTTTACCCTTCCTCCGCGCCGGCGGTCTCGCCCTCATCTTCACTTCGTTCCTCGTCCTACTCGTTGAAGACAATTCGAACTATAGCACGGTGCTCGGTGAGCAACAGTCACAACCCTCCAGCTACCAACGGCGGAAAGTCGGGCTAAGTGAGAAGGAGCGCGGATGGCCCATGGGTTCGCAATCAAGCTACTATGGAGATTCTCCTATCCAGAGGAATGCCACGGTTTCCCCAGCTACGGTCATCGTTACTACCCAGCGCAGTCACCACCAGCGCCCGATGTTTCTAAAAAGGTTATTTGGTGTGCAACTATCGCTCTTGGTCCCTATTGCTATGCGCCCCTTGCCGTCCATCTCGCTGATACTCGACCTCATGGCCATACCACCCTCGCCTACGAGTCCATCACCCACACAAGCTTCACATGCTATCTATCGCGAAGCTGATCATGCACCGACACGTGCGTATCGCCTCCTTTCATCTCTCATTTGTCAACTTGGCTCACATAAACATCGCGCTTTCTCATTTATTTTTTTAAATTTATTTTTTCCCGCTAACGCTCTGAATCCACCTTTATCGCCTCCGCCGTACCCGCGTCGACGGGTATTCTTCGCCGGTATCGCTGTGTCAACTTCTGGCCTTCATTCTCCCTCTTCTTCCAAACACCACCCGCGGTCCATCATTATTTGTCCACGACAGACGACAGGGCCAAGCTACTTGCCGAGCACGCCAAGCACGTACACAACGCCAGCGACCCGCAATTCAACAGCAACCCCAACCCAAGTCCCGCTCAACCAGCACCATTGCGAACGGTGCTACGACTATGACCCCGTCAGGTGTCACTCGACCGTTGTTATAGCCCTGTTCGTGTACGTCATCGTGAGCCACTACAACCCTACAGTC
>Ga0307515_10012701_pt1 | contig 15812 bp, 1 predicted proteins | sample 17_EM_MG_FD_194513 | JGI IMG/M metagenome (GOLD analysis project Ga0307515, IMG submission 194513) | Populus trichocarpa ectomycorrhiza microbial communities from riparian zone in the Pacific Northwest, United States - 17_EM | ecosystem: Host-associated > Plants > Roots > Unclassified | place... | reverse complement strand
AATTAGGTATTAAAAATGCCCTTAAGCAACTATTACAGCGTTATATACTATATTTACTTTAAAAAGGATACTACTAACACTAATAAGCTTAATAAGGTATTTGCTTAATATACCCCATTATAGGCTAATACTAGAGCCCCCCACTATAATACTATAATGGTGCGAGAATATAAGTAGGTAAATAATAGCCTCCATAGCAATAAAGTAGGGAGGCTTTATCTACTATTTACAATCTAGGATACTAGGCGATTAGATAGTAAGGGTAAATACCTAAAATATACTAGTGCGTTAGTAGAGACCCTTTAAGTTTATAATAATAGCAAAATTAACGCAAGAACTAAAATGCTTAAAGTATAAAGTATAAAACTATCCAACAGCAGGACAAAACGCACGCTAAATACCCTCTAAATATACGATATTAACTATATCGTAAGGCCTATCTTACTTATACTGACAGACATCGACATTACAGACTGTTTCTTTGTAAATAACTATAGTAATTAGGATATATATTGTAACCGACTACCGACACTGTGCTAAGATATAAGATTACCGCTTGGAAGGCTCCAAGACAGCGTCAACGCCACCCTATACATTGATTGCAGATCAATATTACTTGCAGATTACCGTTCCTATTTCAGTTACCTATTACCCCATTATGTCTTATTATCTCTACCTTCTTCGTGTATATATATAGAGGCTTTAGAGCTACATTTACAATTAAGTCGTTTATTTAATTCTTTGTACTGCAAAGTTTATATATATAATACTATATATAACAAAGACTTCGAGCGAATAAATAGGGTATAAGTTAATGCATATATAAAGAAACAGGCTTATACTAGGCGGTAAATAAATATAACTTAGCCAAAATAGTAGTAAGTTATAACTAGCGGCGCCAGATTATAATAAGGGGGTAGATTACTGCGACTACAATAAACTAGAATACAATACCACCACACATCACCCTCTACGCGCTAGCTACCCTTTATATCCTATACGCCGTACTATCTACCTTAAGAGTAGGCAAATATTGCGAGGAACTAGGCTTCTATATAGTATAAAAAAAATATTACGTAAAGTAAAACCCTACGCTATAGTAAGGTAATCTAATCGCCCTATTACAAAGCCCAATAGACAGTTAGGCCGCCCTCTTAACTTATTATCACAAGTTTATTAAAGCTTCTTTCTATATACTTAGCAAGAAATACCTAATTTATATTATAAAAGTTAACTAGGTTGTTATTTAAAGCATATTAGGTATAAGACTTTAGGCTATTTAGCATCTCTTAGGGAAGTAAGGTGCGTATAAAAGTTAAATAGTTCTACTAAACTAATATACTTATCCTCTACCTATTCCGTAGAAAAGTAAACAAAGACGCTATAAGTTAAGTAGTAGCTCCTAAAATAATCTAGATCTTAAAGGGGATAATATCGGGCTCTATACTATAACTATCTTTATTAAAAGGCAAGGCTATTATTAATATACTACAGTACGACCTATTATTATTAATTTTAATAACGTTATTCTAACGGATAGTCCTGTTCTTATTAAACAAAAGCCTATAAACCCTAAGCAACCCTAAGATATCTAAAACCCATACTTAAAAAAAACGTATATATTACTTAAACAAATAACTACTATAGGATAACTTCGGACAATATATAAAGCAGCTACTTAGCTTAGTTAATATAAAGATATATAGTATTACTTAGACACATCTTATCGCATAAGTAATAATAGGCTCTATACCTAAAGAGCTCTATCTCTCTCCCTAGCCGGAAATAAATATAAGCGGTCTAAACATACTAATAAAGCAAACATAGAAAGAGGTGATTACTATTATAGATTATTACGGAAACCTAATAAATAGAGCTTTAAGTATGCTACTAAGGCTAGCAGCATGCAAGGTTTATAGTCCTTGGATTTAGTAGCACTATACTAACTAATTTTCTAGCTATATAACTAGCTTAGCGTATTTTAGTATTATATAATAAATATAGTGCGTAATACTATTACTAGGAGCTATTACTGCTTTAAACTAGATACTAAGGCTATAGTAAAGGAAGTAGCGGAACTACTTAAGGATAACTACTTTACGCTTAGTGGCCTAGTTAGTACTTTACCTTTTACTATACCTAACTAACTAAGGCTAGGATGGAGAGATAAGATTTAGGGTACTAATTATTACACGTTATATTAAGCGCGTATTCTTTAATTCTAGGCTAAGGTCACTCGCCCTTAATAAAAATAGTACTAACCTCTTCTTACCTATTACAGCTAATATAATATAGCTTATATATATAGCAATTTAATATACTCTTAAGGACTATAAAAACGGAATATAAGTTATTTATAAGTTTAAAGCTAACGCTATAATTACAGGTAAATCTATAGGAAGCCGCTTACTATACTTACTAAAGCGTATTATAGATAGTTAGGAGCAACTATAAAATACCTAAAAGAGCTACTAACCTAAGCGTAATAAAAGGCTACGTAGGCTACTTCTATAATAAGTTAATAAGATATAAAATATAACTAGAGATAAGATACTATAAACTTAGTAGGTAATTAGTAATCCGTTTAAGGATATTATAAAAAATCTAAAGGAACTAAATCCTAAATATAATAATAGGTTTATTTAACAACTATATACTATAAGTGTAAATATATAATATTATATTAATCGCATTACAACGTTATATCATAATACTCGCTATATACTATAGCACTTTACCACTATTTCCTATATTATAATATTACGCTATTTTAATTGTTATATACGGGCTAATAAAGATAATATAATAGAATGACGGTAGCCTAGTATATTTATTATAAAGAATAAACCCCAAAACTATATATAAGGTTTTCTTCTTATAATATACTAATAAGACAATTTTAATGCTATATAATTATAATATTAACGCTATCTAAGCGCGCCTTAAATAAATTTAAGGTAATAATAAACAGGAAATAGGAATTAATTACCGTATTTTATAGTGTACTTTTATTAGTAAGTCTAAGGTTATAAATATTACGAATAGTATTATATTAAAAGATATAAAGGCCCACCTACGGAATAGAGATAAACTAGTAATACTAAAATTTGCTAATAAAGAGGATAAGAGTAGAGAAGGCAGCAGAATAAATAGGGAAAATAATAATAATAAAGAGGATAAGAGTAGAGAAGGTAGTAGGATAAATAGGGAAAATAATAATAAGAATAAAGATAATTAGGGGTTTAATAGTACGGTATTACTATCGCGGTAGGACTTATATAAATATTAAACTTAAAATAGCAGGTTAACTAAAGGGCGTTATTAGGCGTATTAAGGTTATACTATATTACTATTAGGTTAAAATATGTTCTTTATATAATATATACTAGGCGCGTAAAATAAGTAGAGAATATTAATTATGTAAAATAAGTAAAGGGTACTAACTATATAGAATAAGTAAAGGGTACTAACTACGCAGATTAAGTAAAGTATACTAATTATACGGAATAGGTAAATATTACTAACCGCGTAGACTAAGTAAATACTATTAAGTGCGTAGGAAGAGCAATACTTATCTATTACTTAAAGTAAGTAAGATATATAGAATACGCGAGGGGGGTATTATATATTAATTACGTATTAAGTATAGAGAGAGCTTAATAGAATAAAGGTACTACTTATCTGGGTAGCTATAAATACGCAATTAGCTGCACTATGTTATTAAATACGGCAGTATACTTGCACCGCATTATTAAATACGGCAGTATACTACACTATATTATTAAATGCGGCAGAATGCTGCACTACATTATTAGATGCGGCAGTATACTATACTATATTATTAAATACGGCAGAATACTGTACCGCGTTATTAGATGCGGTAATATACTTATACCGCGTTACTAGATGCGGCAGTATACTACACTACGTTATTAGATGCGGTAGTATACTGCATCGCGTTATTAGATACGGCAGTATGCCATACCTAAGTCAATACTATACGCTACACATTACAGTATGCGGATTGCGCATTTAGCCGCCAAATGCTACTAAATACTGCGAAAATGCTGGTAAATTTTTTCCTAACGTTATAGGTGCACACTATTTAAAGCATTAGAGGCTACTAGATTCCATATTATAGGGAATAGGCTTTTTCTATAGCTAGCTAGGACCGCGATAGTTTATAAAATATATAGGAGATACGCTTCTATGCCGCAGAAATTAAGGGGTATAACCTTATTTTGGGATACCTATAGCTTTACTAAGTTAATCCGGATATTAATTAGCCTTTAGCCTTATATTAACATTAAAAGTCTTAACCACCCATTATAGTTAAAAATTAAAAGACTTTCTTAAACTATATATAAGAAGAAGGGTAAGTATATACCATATATACCACTTTTAATACTAAGAACGGGAATATAGGATATTTATTTTTAGATATCCGGCTATATATAGTTAAGGAACTAAAGATTCTATAGGAATATATAAACTTAAAGGATATTTCTAGTAAAGAGGCTATATAAACCTTATTTAACCCCATATTAGTTAAGCATAAGATAGATATAGGGGATAAATAACCTCCTTTTAGACTACTATATAACCTATTAGAAAATAAACTAGCGGTATTACGTTAATATATAGTGGACAATCTTTAGAGAGGATAGATTTAGCCCTCTATAAGCCTAGTAGGGGTACTAATTATATTTATACCTAAAAAGGATAAGACCCTTTGCCTTTATATTAACTATTAGGCGCTAAATAAAATTACTATAAAGAATTACTACCTATTACCCTTAATAGGGGAGCTTATTAATAGGCTATCGGGCGTAAAAATATTTATAAAATTATAATAATAATAAATTCAATTTACCGCCCGTCTCGGTCCCCCTAATGGGTCTATATAGGCTAATACCTTCTATAGGAAAAACTCTAACTTAGAGAAAACCCCACCTTGGGCCGCGCTAGAGAGATAGTAGCGTTCTGACATCGGAGCGCCAGCGGCTCACCTTCTACCTGCCTTTAAGTCTATATATTAAGCCAACTGGCTACGCTTCGCGGATAATCTTACTCTACCCCCTTCTTTCCTTATTCTTTTACCCTTATACTTTTACTAGTCCTCTAGGCTTTAAAAGGGCTAGTATTTACTTATATCCTCTATATCTATTACCTTTACTACCTAAAACTAGGGTAAAATACCTAACTGTACTAGCTATTTTGCTGCCGCTTAGGCGCTTTCTTTATTATTTAAAACATCCTAAAGGCGTTTAGAGGCGCATTTTGCTATAAAGTCCGCCCTTTGGTAGTTTGGACACTAGAGTAGCATATAGTAGACTATCTGTCTTATCTAGCCGCATTCGCACCGTGGGAAAACCGCCGGTACACTAACGGATATAAGCCATATATTAAGCCCTATTACCTCTATATAAAGAAGAAATAGTGCTATAGCCTCTGCTTTTATTAGGCCTTTATATAATAGGATTATAGGTTTCCCCTATAGGGTCTTTTACATAGTTTCTATACGGTCTTTAGCCTTTACCTACTACTATTATCGCTATTCTAAATCTACCTATTTCGCGATAAAGGTGGTTACCTACCTTTAGTGCTAGTGACCTCCTATATAGTAGCGGCGCTCCACCTACGCTCTGCCGGCGTTTCGCTGGCCACGCTTATAGGGGTTTATTACAGCTTCCTACTCTATATAGTCCTTCTAATGCGTAAGGAAGCCTTATATCTTATTTTTATAGTCCTTTATACGTTTCCTAAGCGCTTCTAATAGTACTAGTAGCCGTTTTATTTTTTACTAGCGCTTTACTAATATATTCTAGATACCGTTAAGTACCTCTACTAATTCCTTTTCTACCCTATTAAAGGCCGTCTTAGCAGCTCTTTAGAGGGCTGTCGTTTTAATATAGAGTTAGATTAGGGGAATAGCCGCTTCCTTCTCTATTACAGCTATTAGTATTCACTAGTATACCCCTATAACCCTACGGAGACACTAGTTCTAGACTTTCTATAGTGGTTTAAGTAAGCTTTTCGCTAGCGTTCTACCGTCGTCCTGTACTCCCCATACTTAGGCGCTATATAGCATCGCTAGTTAGACGGTGGCTATATATAGGAGGCGTAAGCGGCGCATTAATGGGCCCTATATAGACGCGGTAATCCTTAACATCGCTTTAAAGGCTGCTAAGCCCTTACTTGCGGCCTTTTTAACCTACTCTTTCTATTAGAGCTTAGGGTCTACCTAGATCCCTAGGACTCGCATACTGGTTTTCTAAGGGGCTGTCTTATAGCTAGCGATACGCATAGTAGACATAAGGTCTGCGGTAGCGTAGTGCCGTTGTCTTATAAAGTGCATAAGCTAGTACTTCTTAGGGGCGAACGCCGCCCCGTATTAATTTGCCTATGCAGTATAGTAGTTATAAGCGGCCTCTAATTATCGGCAGTTCTCTACTGTGGAGTCCCCCTAGGTAATAAGGTTTGTGTTATCTATAAAGCTAAACCCTAGCGTGCTGCTGTTAGGGCGCTAGAATTCCTCTAATAGCTCTAATATAAAAAAGAGGAATAAGATTAATAATAAGGGTGACTCCTAGGGGATACCTATTTGCGTCTAAATCCAGTTGCTCTTATATTCTATAAACTTAATATAGGTTTTATATGCTGTTAGGAAGCTATATATAAAGTCTATAAGCTACTTTAAAAAGCCTTTTTTTTATAGAATATAGAGGAGCCTTTTATAGGAGACGTTATTAAATACCCCTACTAAGTCTAGGCTTAGTATTAATACTATATACCTACGGCGCGTTCGCCACGCCGTCTATACGTAGAAGCTAAGTAGTCCTACCGCTAATAGTATGGATTATTTACGCCTTACTCCCATCTAGTTTTAAGAGAGTAGCCCCTACTCCTCCGCAGCCTTAGATATAATATTAGCTATATACTTTTCTAGGACTTTTACTAGCGTGTTTTTAAGGGTAATTAGTTTATAGCTGCCTAAAAGAGAGTAGTCTTTCTTTCCTTCTTTATATAATACTATAGTTATAGATTCTTTAAGGCTTTTTAGTATTATTCCATTAGTAAAGTAATAACTAGCTACTTCTGCTAAATCTTTTATAATAACTAGGGCAATTACTTTAAGGACTTCATTTAGTATGCTATCTAGCCCTAGGGCTTTTTTATTTAAAAGACTTATAATAAGCTTACTAATTTCTTCTGTTAAGATAGTAGGGCTAATATTAAGCATATTTTATTCCCTTATTATCTCTATATCGCTAAGGTCTACTATTTCAGTTTTAAAAAAGAACTTAGCTATAAGGATATTAGCCTTTATAATATTATTATCTATTAAGGGATCCTTAATAGACCTCCTAAGGTCTAGTAAATAGGGGTCCGCCTTTACTACGCTTACTTTTCTGCTCTATTTTAATAGAGTTCAGAGTCCCTTATTATATAGTTTTAACTAATCTTTAGTAATTTTATAAATAAAGCGTCTCTAGTTATTACAACTAACTCTTCTAGTCTCTTTTTATAGTTAATTATTTAATACTAAATATCTTTAGTGGTCCTTAGGGTTGTTATAAGCTTAGAGCTATTATTGCGCCTATTAGGCGCCGGCGTAGAGCTATATAGCCTATAGCGACCATTCTTAATAGGCCTACTAGCTAGGCTGTGCTTATAGGCAGTATTCTTTAAGTACTTACTTAATCCCTTCCTAAAGGGCTTAAAAGGGGTCTTTAGATATAGCCTAGTTAAGCTCCTAGATGCTTTAGAGAAAGCCCTATAAGTTTAGCTTCTTAAGGGTAAGGCGCTAGCGTTCTACTAGCGGACAGCCAGCGTTATTAATTTAAATGCGGATTGGTATATAGTCTCTTATAAGGGCCTATTCCTTAACTATACTATAGAAGTTAACTTTTTTGTATAGATCTGGTGATATAAATATAAGGTCTATTATACTCTTCTATTACCCTCTTTTTTATATAGGCTCTCCTTTTAGTATGGCGAGTACTAGGCCTTTAGTATTAGTTTTGGCTAGAAAGCGTTCCGCCTGCTCTTTACTAGCTATATACTTTCCGCCCTATATTAGGTAGTAGGCGTTAAAGTTACCTAAGAGTATAATTTCTCCCTTGGCTTCCTTAATAGCCATTTTAACCTTAGGCTATACCCTAATCTAAGGGCTATCTTCGCGCGGGTTATAGATATTAATAATTATAGCCTCTAGCCCCTTTAGGCGTACCTAGAGGGCTACAGTAAAGGGGTTATACTATCTACGCTTTTAATACACGGCGTTAATATTCTAGCTAATTATAAAGCAGACCTTTATTATAGGGAGAGCGTTATATATAAGTATAAATCCCCTAAGGTAGTATGTTAATTTAGTATATCTATTATATACTAGCTCCTAAATTACGAGGACCTAGTAGTCCGCCAGTATAACGCTGTTAAAGAAGGGGTAATATGCCCCTTAGTTTACATTTCCGTAGTTATACTAGATAATTATACACTTACTTATTTAAAGTAGGTGTGGGCTTATCTATATCTATATTCTATTCCTTTATTTTCGCTATTAACTATTATTACTCTATTAGCGCGAAGCCGGAGCCTTAATTATAATCTATCTCTGCTTGCTATTTTAATAAAAAATAGTTTACCTAGTCCCCGTTTAAGTGGTTGTTCTTAGGTCCCTAAATAAGATATTTCTTATCCTCTTTTCTTATTAGTGCTAATTATAAGGTTTCCTAGTATTAAGGGTTAGTATATTATTTCTGCGGCTTCTTATATATGGAGCGACTACGTTAAGAGGGCCATCCTCTTTATTTAGATACCTTTAAGGTAGCTTTAAAAGGTCCTATACTCCTTTCTTTGCTATACTTTATAGGCTTTACCGCAGTTAATATAGGATACCCTTTCTTTAGGGCAATCTATAGTATTATATAGTCCCGCACATTACCTATATTTTATTTACTTTCCGTATACGCTTTATATATACCCCTATTAATTATAGCGGTAGCATTGCTTTATAATTATACTATTCTTAAATAACCTAGTCTTAAAAAGCTAGGATTTAATAACTATTCCGCTTTTTATAATCTTTTACTAAATTACTTAGGTTAGGACGCTAATTATAATTATTCCCCTAGTCTTCTTAGGTTCTCTTTAGGCGCTACTAGAGCTTACCTAGCGTTTTGCCTACGCTTTAGGGTTATATAGCTATTAGATCCAGCTAATAGCTATCCTAGGTATAAGGCGCTTTATAGCTTTATAGATAGATTAAATTAATTCCGAATTGTCTATATTCCTTTTACTATTAATTAGAGTTTTAAGCGGGACTCCTAGTACTTCTAAGAGGTAATCTTTCCTTAATATCCTAAGTCCTAGCGCGTCTGGCCCGTTTAGGATTTAGTCCTTTATTATTTAAAAGGGGATATAAACATCTACGTCCCTACTATTAAGGGTGCGTATGGCGTATGCGCTTAGTATTATTCTCTAAATGGTCTTACAAAGCTCCCCTAGTTTATGGCCCTAGGGCTCCTTAAGCCGGACACGTATACTCGCTCTCTATGGTGCCGCGACTATATTTACTATACGGGCCGCCTATATAGCGACGGCTGCCTAGGTTTAGACCTATACTAGGGGAACTCCTAGGCCTAGGGGTCCTCCTTTACGCGTTTCTTTTTAGATTTTCTTAATACTAGCTTTAATTTGGTTAAGCTAGGCCTTAGTCTCTTATTCTTAGGTTGTCTAGGGGATTAAATGTATTAAAAGGGCTTTAATATACTATATTGCCTCTTAAATAGAGGCAAGTATCTAGTGCTATAGAGTTTTTTCCTTCTCTTTTATAAGATCGTCTTTAATTTGTTTAAGTGTTTTCTTTAGTTTTTGCTATTACTGGCAGCTGTCCTTTTCGCGTTGTTGCCCACCTAGTTCGTGGTTCGGCTCCCGCGCGTCGCGACTCTCGCAACTCTAGTAGGAAGCCTGCGCCCCTCCGTCGTCCCCCATGCTCTAGATAGGGGGCGACGTGGTTTTATGGGGTTTCTCGGTGCTAGGAATAGGATTCCGATATCGGGTTACTTTATTAAGTGGTTTTTAGGCTAGTTTCGCTACTATTACGGCTTATTTATAAAATTAGATCTAAAAGATATATACTATTAAATCCGGATTAAAGCCGGCGATAAATAGAAAACGGCATTCTAAATATAGTACGGCCACTTTAAATACCTAATAATGCCATTTAGGCTTACTAACGCACTAGTGATATTTTAGGCCTATATTAATAAGGCATTATTAGGCCTATTAAACACGATATATATAGTCTACCTTAATAACATTATAGTTTACTTTAATAACTATAAAGTATATACACACCACATATAAATAGTATTAGAAAAACTGCGGGAATATAAGCTCTATATAAACCTAAAAAAGTGTACGTTCTATATTACTAGCATTAATTTTTTAGGCTTTATTATTAGCGTTAACGGAGTGTTAATAGAGAAAAGTCGGGTGGACGCTATTAGGGAATAGCCCTACCCTATAATATTTAAAGAAGTATAGGTTTTCTTAGGCACGGCGAACTTCTACCAAACGTTTATTATTTACTACTTATAAATAATACTCCTAATTACTAATCTACTAAAAGGATCTAAGAATAGTAAGAAGTTAGGACCCTTTATATTTAAAGAAGCTACTAAATAGGCTATAGATTGGTTAAAGGATTTATTTACGTTGGCACCTATCCTAATATACTTCTGCTAGAAGCTATATATATACCTTTAAATAGATACATCCGGCTTTACCCTAAGGGCAATTATATCTTAATTAAAAGACGGAAAATAGCATCCTATAGCGTTTTAGTTAAGGAAAATAACCCCTATAAAATAGCGTTATATAACACATAACTAGGAGTTACTTATAATAGTTATAATAATAAAGCACTGGCGATATTATTATATAGGAAGCAATTACCCTATTAAAGTCCTTACAGACTATAATAACCTAGAATACTTTATAACTATAAAGGTGTTAAGTAGTTAATAAGCTAAATAGGCAGAGGCACTATTATAGTATAACTTTAAAATTATATACTGCCTAGGAAGATAAATCCCGCTAATAGGTTATTAAAACGTCTAGATTATAAAATAGGAAGAATCCAGGATAGCATAGGGGAAATAATCCCTATATTACAAAATTTGCTTAAAAAGAAAAAAGACTCTTTCCCTAGAACTATAGAATTTTATAGTAAAGTAAAAGTCCTAGTAATATAGCTATAAAGCGCTATAATTATAGAACTATAAAATATAGTTATAGACTAGGTTATAGGCTAGGCAGATATCACAAAGTTAGCATACCCTAGAATTAGCGAGAATTCTATAGAAAGTGCTAGGGGTATTATAGCACCTTTAACTTAACGGCGTATTAGCTACAAGTGTCTAGATTTAAAGGGGATAGGCAAGATACCTATCTACAGTATGGTATACTACACAACGGCAGAAGAATCTACTAGCACTAATAGTTTAAAACGTCTCGTGCTATACCTTATATCTATAATAGCGGTAGGCAAAATAAAAGCAAGCGATTTATATAAAACCTTTTTAGATCTTCTTCTTTAAGTATAATAAAGGGACGCCTTTATTTTTAGGGAGAGGTAAAAAAAATATAATAGAGACTAACTTAGCCGGAGTTACTAAAAAGCTATAGTAGTAAGACTAAAAGGGTCTATTACGCTTTAAGGGTGCTATATATATCCTAGAGGACTAAGCAGTTTAAGATAAAATTCTAAAGGTCTTCTACAATAACCTTCTTAGGGGTTACTACGGTGCCAACAGAACCCTTAAGGCCATTTAAAGGAAATACTTTTAGGATAGAATATCTGAGGAGGTTAAGGACTATATATTAAGATATAATACGTACTAAAGGGTATAGATATCTAAATATCGCCTATATAGCAAATTATTAGTACTTCCTATTCTATAGGGACCCATATTAGAATTAACAATAGATTTTATAATAGGCTTACCCCCTACTAAAATAAGAACGGGAGAGGTTGCTAACACTATTCTAGTAATCGTCGACAGATATACAAAGTTCTTAGGGTACTTTGCTATTATAATAACAATTACGGTAGTAGAACTAGTAGACCTATTTTTAAAACGGTAGCTCTTATTTAGTACGCTAAGGGGAATTATATCTAATAGAGGTATTGTATTTAACAGCGCATTCTAGTCTTTATTTTATCTCTTATTAAAAATACAGCAAAGGATAAGCACTACCTTTTACCCGTAAATAGATAGGCTAATAAAGTGTCTAAATACGTTATTAGAACACTGCCTCCACTACTATATTAATTATTAACAGAATAATTAGATATTGTAGTTAGCTTTAGCGTAATATATATATAATATAAGCATCCATAGTAGTATAAAAATGACCCCTTATAAAGTATTATTTGGGGTAAAAGTAAATAACCCCTAAAATATTAAGGACATTATTCCTAAAAGAGAGGCACTAGTAGCGTCTAAGAGAATTAAGCAAATAAGAATTCGTAGAAAAGAACTTAAAAAGCACTTACTAGACGCCTAGGCTATATAAAAAAGGTACTATAACAAAAAATATATACTAAAAGAATTTAAAATAAGAGACGAAGTCTTACTATTTATAAAAAATATCTAAATAAAACGTATTAAGAAGAAGCTAAATTACCGGTAGCTCAGACCCTTTAAAATAGTTAGGAAAACTAAAGGAAATTAAGCCTATAAATTAGAATTGCCGAAATTATATTTAATATATCCTATATTATATATTTTTTTACTAAAGCTATACTAAAGAAGAGACGGTGCAGAACTATTACCCCCTAGTAAAATTAATAGGGAACTAAAATAGAATATAGAAGATATTTTGGACTAAAAATAGCGCTAAAAAAAGCGCGAATTTTTAATCCGTTAGAAAGGATACTTCTAGACGTATAATAGTTGGGAACCTAAGGAACACCTTTAGCTAGGATATAATATGGTAATTAAAACATTCCTAAGAACTAAAGGTAAAGATTTGGTAACGGTTCCGGATATACTATAAATAAGATAATAGGAAAGACCCCGTAAATTAAAACTATAAGATTAAGTATAGGCATTAAGGATAGAAACGTTTCGCTATTATAATAGGGATCCTAGAATCCTATAAGGGGAAGCCTATAAAATTTATAGAAGAATTACTAGGGATATTATCTAAGGAAGGCACTATTTAAGAATAAGTAGTAGTAATATAAAAAGAGGTCTTAGGGATTTAAAAAGACCCCTAGGGATAAAAGGGGAGTATCTAGTCTAGCACCGGAGATAAGTAGTAGAGTTAATAGTATAAAGAGGAGTAAAAAGACAGCCTATAAAGAATTAAAAATTTTAAGAAATTATAAAGCACCTATAGAAACACTACCCGTTTATTATATATAGGGATTATAATAGTATACTACCTTTATATAAATTACTACCAAAGCTTAAAATAAAGGCATCCCTAAAGTATAAAGTTAATTCCTAATAATAGGCATCCTAGAGGCACCTAAGAAGCACTATATAAAGCTATTTTATAAGAAGAAGGAAAGAACCAGATAATAACTTAAATACTAGTAGCAGCAACGGGAGCCTCCCCTTTTATCTTAACGTTATTATTAACGGTATTATCAGCTCCTCTATCCCTAGAAGTATTAGCACTTCTACTAACATTCTTCTTAGAATAACGGGTACTAGAAAAACTAGCATAGGCAAGAAACTAGCAAAGAGAACATTTATCTAAACTTTTATTGCTATCCTTAGTATCCCTAGGCTCTAAATTAGCATCTAAGCAGGGATCCGAAAGCCGTTAGCTAAGAGAATTAGCATAGTTCCTAAATATATTACTAGAGAAACTTACCTAGCTAAAATAGCCCGCGTAAGAGTATAAATGTTATTATTAATAAGGGTAAGCTATTTATATATACGTTCCTAAATACTATATATCTAAGATTATTACATCTTTATAGTAGTAGAAACCCTTATAGAATTAAAGAGTTTATAAGTAAGGGAAGACACCTTTTATCCCTACCTATTACTATTAAAATATTAGCGGAAATCTTAAATAGTGCGTTAGAGCCTATAAGTCTTATACGCATAAATAGCGGGGATCTAGTATAATTAGCGAAATTTAGAATAAGACGGAATAGGAAATACCAGGATGCAGGTCTTCTCCTACTACGGCAATAGGAGCACTTAGATTTATTTTGCTAGAGCGAGGCATCTTATAGATATAGAAAGGATCCTACGTAAGAGTATAAATATAGTAATAATAGTATTTTAGGGAAACTGCTATAGAAGTAATAGACGCTATCTAGGGCGTTACCGGAAGAGGAATAATACTGCCGCTGGTTTAGGGACGCGTAGAAGGACCATAAGCTATTATAAGAGAATACTCTAAGAAGTTAGCATTATTATAAGAGATAAGGTAGGGATCCTATTACTTATAAACGTATTAAAAAAAGATAATAAGGTAGTAATAGAAGTGCGGCTAGAGATATAGAAGCTAAAAGGCGAAATATAATAAAAACAGCTTATTTAAGAACAAGACGAATAGTATTATTAATAAAAGGATAAGTAAAAGACAATAACTTATAAATAGAAAGAAATTAAAATAAAAGACGTTATTATTAAAACCTATTTTAGGTAAATAGGGATAGTAGTTAGTTAACGCGTTATACCAGATAACTTCCAGATCTATTTATAATAAATTCCCAAAATTAGAGAGGTAAATCCCTCTAAATTTTTATTACTATTATTAAAATCCTATTATAAAAGCACTATAAGGAGCTAGGGTAGGAGAAAAGTAGAGAAATAAAAGATAAAGTAAACCTCCGCACTAGTAAAGAGCTAGCGATAAGCCGTATTATAGAGTACCTTTCTACTAAGGGTTTCCCTAGTGGTTTTAGCCGGAACTTTATAAAAGCTTAGTAGAGGCAAAGTCTTAAAGGACTAAGACTTTAAAAGGGGAAATAATTATAATAGAACCCCCTAGGAGGTATATATCTAATAAGACGGTAAGAGGTTTTATTTATATCCTATCTATATTTTAAAAGACATAGTTAAATAGGTTAGGGGCGAAAGGTTTTACTAGCGTCTTAAAAGGAATATATAGAAAGCTAGTTCCCCTCTAGAGAAGAACTAGCGATTAGTCTCTAAATAGAAAAGGTTAGAAAGTATTTATCCTTTATATATAAAGATTATTCTACCTTAACTTATCTTCTACTTACCTGTAACTCTTATTCTACACTATTAATTAGATAATTATACGTTCCGGTTAAACTGGCCTCTTATACTTACTAGATATCTAAACGTCCCTAAATTAATATCTTTTGCTTAAGGTTTGCGTATACTTTATAGATCGAAATAAAAGATTAAAAAGAGGCCTTCTTGCGCTTTATATAACTCTATTATATAGCAAAGAGAATTAGTTCTAAACGGACTATAGTATTGTATAGGGACTTAGTGCTATTATTACTAATAATATATCTATAAATAACGTTCTATATTAGCGACTTAGTTAATTAAGGCACGAGTACGGCAAGAGGGACGCGTAAGCCTATACAATTGGTAGTCTATAAACGAAGATCTAAAGCTAAAGAAAGGAAAGGAGACGAAGGGCGGCGCCGCTTAACGTTATATACGATCCTCTAGTTATATAACGGCAACTATTTAGAACTATATAAAATTATCTACAATTATCTACAATTGTTTACTATAATCTACTAATATCTATTAGCTACAATCTACCAGTTTCTACCAGTGCCGTAATATTAC
>Ga0307515_10012700_pt1 | contig 15813 bp, 6 predicted proteins | sample 17_EM_MG_FD_194513 | JGI IMG/M metagenome (GOLD analysis project Ga0307515, IMG submission 194513) | Populus trichocarpa ectomycorrhiza microbial communities from riparian zone in the Pacific Northwest, United States - 17_EM | ecosystem: Host-associated > Plants > Roots > Unclassified | place... | reverse complement strand
TTATTTAACTTGTATTTATTGCTTTTTAAGGACATTTTTTGTTCCAACAATTATTATTGTATGCATGAGATTTTGCTCATTTGTTTTGGTTTTTTATTGAATTACTCTCATTTATTAAAGAATTAATCTCATTTATTGAAGAATTAATCAAGTTTCATAGGTATTTTATACTATTTATTCATATCTTTTTAAATAGGTACCGAGTGATAATTTTTTTGGTTACTTATAGTTTTTATGTCTCAGTATAAGTTATTATTATGTCAAAGTTAAAAGTGTAAATTTAACTTTTTTGAGAAGTAATTAATTGTTAATTTTTGAATATTTATATTTATGACATTCATATTAAATATTATCCAATATATATTATATTATATTTTAATTTAATAATTATATTTTATTGAAAAAATTAATTTGACTCGTAATGCAGGACTGATTAATGATCTAGTTTGGACCTAAAGTGGACGTGGATCGAAATGAAACCCGGATTTGAATCCAGACCCGAAATCTCCTTCCTAAAAGCAAAACAAGCAAGTAAATCCAAGAAATGAAACCCTTAAAATTCACGAAGCTGAGAGTTTTCCTTCTGCTCAAGCAAACTCGAAAATAGAAGAAAAATTTGAAAAAGTAAACACCATCAAAAACCCATCAACCATGTTGACAGGTATTTTGTTCAAAAAACCCATCATTGCAAAGCTTCGATTTTTTATTTTTTTAAATTTTTCGGGGTTTATTTTTGAATTTTATGAAGTGGGTTATCGCTGAATATCGGGTTTTGTTGATGAAAGATTTGTAAAACTTAGTGTCATTTATTATCTGGGTCGTTTTGTTATTGTGTTCTAATCATGACTGTATTAGTCTTATGATATTTGTGTAGAGAGAAACAAAGAATATCTAAGATAGCTATAAATTGATTAAAGCAATCAAGTAATTTTTTTTTCTAAGTTATGAGAATCTTGAAACTCTTTTTAATAATTGATTATTTTCTGGGTTACATTGGTAATAAGTGATTAGGGTTTGTTGTGGAAAGGTGCCAGAAAACTGGCTGTAGGATTGTTGAAAAATTTGAGGTTCAAACTAGAAGAAGCTTATAGAAATTTTGGATTTTTAAACAAAAGAAAATGCAAGAGAAGGACCCACTTATCAAACTTCAAGTAGCTTGAGATCGAGACTTAGCAAACATTCAATTCATTTGGGGTTCCAGGTTTTGAATGTTATTATGGTTACAATGTGCACTCTGTTTTCCTGTGTCTTTTAATTCATCTGTAGAATGTCTCAAGTTCAGTGCAAAATCTGAGCTGTACCTTTTCTGCTATCATTTTCATTTGTTTTTCAATGCATTGGCTCAGTGAGTGTAAAATGGCTAAAGGAGGTGTTTCCAAAAGTGGAAATTGACACAAGCCAGCCCCCTTATGTTTTCAAATGCCAGCTGTATGATTTGACTGGAGTGCCCCCCGAGAGGCAGAAGATCATGGTTAAGGGTGGTTTGTTGAAGGTAAATAGATGTTCTTCTAAATGTACCAGAATATGTTAATTAATTGCTTGCTGTGGTCTATGTGGTTCATGACATTTTAATGGTCACTTTGTGGTCTAAGTGGTTCTTGACATTTTAATGGTCACTTTGTGGTTCTAAATGTACCAGAATATGTTATTAGGAATCTGTTGTCTTTTGATAAAATTGAACAGTGCCTGCTTTAACTTCATTGATTAACAATGCAGGATGATGCTGATTGGGCAACGGTAGGAGTGAAGGAGGTAAGGGTCTTTATGACTATTTTGCAACTACACAACTCTTATTCTTGTGTAACATGATGTAAATAATGGTGTATCCACTTAAACATTTTTCTAGGGACAAAAAATGATGATGATGGGCACTGCTGATGAGATTGTGAAGGCCCCAGAGAAAGGCCCTATTTTTATGGAAGATCTTCCAGAAGAAGAACAAGTGGTTGCTCTGGTATTTTTCTTCAACCCTCTTCTTCTCCACATGACTTGTGAATTCATGGCATGCCACTTCACATACAACCTGCTAATCGATGTAGAAAATTGACATATCAGAATTTATATACTGCTGACAAATGAAATTTATTAACTTTCACCTTTTAAGGCATTAATAATTTTTCTTTTTTGTTTCTTTCTTTTATTTTTTTTGGATAACTTAATGGAGGTTGATGAAACAGCTTCCAAATGATTAGGTTCTGAAGTCAATATGAGCCTTTCATACAAGTGGTTGAGTATAGAGATACTTACTGCACATACTAATTAAGCACAGATGTTCATTCTTTTCTCCAATTGTTTCTACCTTCTCCTTTGTGAGATCCTTTATTCTGTGGTATCAAACAAGCTCCTGGATTGTAGGATCCACTGAAATGTGACATGGACCTCTGCATTTCCTTTTAAAGCTCTTCTTAATAGTAATTATTTATTGGACATGAAGAACTTGCTTATTCTAATATTCTTACCAGGCCTGTTCATCCTAAAATTCAATCTGTTGTTGTTTCTTTCTTTGAGACTTGTGATAATTCCAAGCAAGCAGATAATTGCTGCACGAGCTGAGCCTTGACTGGTAAATGACTAATTAAGCCATGCTTTCATGGTCCAAGAAAAGCAATGGTTTACCGTTTGCACCTTTGGCTAGGCTTGGCCTAGTTGAATGCTTCATCTCCATTCCTAAGCCAGTATTTATCAGTGTGGCTTTATACTAATCATATGTTGTGCTTTTGATTTGCTACCAAACTGTGTAAGTTGCAGTGTTGCTCACCAAATAACAGGGAAAAGTGAAAGTGGAGAGGATGGCAATGCAGAAAAGATCTTCTAGCTGCTCTGAAATAATATCAACAAAAAGAATAGAAAAAAAGAGAGGAGAGATTAATGACCAGAATAGGGCTCATATCTTATTTGGAATATGCCTGTAAATTCATTCATCAATGGCACACGCACACAGATAATCCTTATAGGAAGGCTATGGCTCTTATTGTGATTAGCATGTCCATTTTCATTGCCTCTGTGTTTGCAAGGTCCATTTTCATCCAATGGATAAAGCATAGAATTTATGACCCTTGTTTATGCATCCTGTACAAACCCTTGATTGACTTTCAGTTTGAATGCCATTGTCCTGGTTGAAAGGAAAAGTGAAACACTGGATCATGCAATGTCCAGTGAATATCTAGTACTGTATATTTTTTTTCTTTCTTCCCTCATTTTTATGTCACCAGATATTTCTCATTGATGCTTTTTTGCTGTGCATGTTTTTTCTATTTGTGATCTTATATCTTTGAAGTTGTGCAGTTTAAAAGTAGTGCTTTCCATTTCATGGACTTCACAAGTTTATTGTGAAAAACTTTTGTTTTTATTTTAATGATATTTTCTCACGTAATATTCTTGTTTCACTCTAATGCTAGTATTTTGCTAAATTTGTTTCTGCTGATAGGGCCACACTGCTGGCCTCTTTAATCTAGGGAACACTTGCTACATGAACTCGACAGTACAATGCTTGCATTCTGTTCCAGACTTGAAGTCTGCTTTATCCAAGTGAATTCTCTTACTTTTTGAATGTCTCAGAAACTAGTTTCAAGTTGCAGATCAAAAGTGCATGTTTTTTTTACTGAAATACTGTTATCAATGTGAAATTTGGTCAGCTATCCATCTCAAAAAAGCAGTGATCTGGATCAGACATCTCATATGCTGACAGCTGCAACTCGAGAACTATTTAATGAACTCGATAAAAGTGTCAAGCCTGTGGCACCTATGCAGTTCTGGATGGTTTGTGCTCCGCTCCTGCCTTATTTGCGGCATTTTTTGATGTGTGCTATTTGGGAATATTTTAGCAATATAAATGGGATGAACTCCTACTAATAAATGTTGGATGCTCCTTTTTAAACATATTATCATGTAACAAGCTCTTACATATGTGAAGTCTTACTTATTTGAGCTGAAGAAATGTATTCTAGATACTAGCATGTTGTAGCAGCAAAGAACACTGATTTATGGATGTTAATGTTGATCTTATTGATTAGGACTTTCACATTAGCCATTCCATGCTTAATGTTGTGCAAAAATCTTCCTCTTTGGTGAATTCTGTAAAATGCTTTTACACAGTATTGGCATGCTTAAGTTTAGTTCCTAATGGCATACAAAACTATTTATCTGTAATGTCGCAAACTCTTACACATTTAGTTCTTAACAAGTTGTCATGTATGTGAAGTTTTACTAATTTGTGCTGAAGAAATGTATTCCAGATACTAGCATGTTGTAGAGGCAAAGAACACTGATTTATGGATGTTAATGTTGATCTTATTGATCAATTAGGACTTTCACATTAGCCATTCCATGCTTAATGTCGTGCAAAAATCTTCCTCTTTGGTGAATTCTATAAAATTCTTTTACACAGTATTGGCATGCCTAGGTTTAGTTCCTAATGGCATACAAAACTATTTGCCTGTGATGTTGCAAATTCTTACACATTATTGTCATAATTAGGTTTTCAGTTTTGCAGTCTGTCAATTGATGTTTACCACAATAAGCCTATATTTGAATTTTGGCATACCTTGAATTTACAGTAGTTGCTGTATTGCACTTTGATTGTTTGGAAATAGGGGGAAATGGAATACCACATTTTACTCTTCCCATTTACTTTTGCAGGTATTGCGCAAAAAGTATCCACAATTTGGCCAGTTGCATAATGGAGTCTACATGCAGCAGGTTTTTCAAAAAATCAATATGCCTGTCATAGCAGTTGTATTAATATAATTTGTTGTAATATTGGTCTCTACATTTTGAGATATACAGGATGCTGAAGAATGTTGGACACAGCTTTTATACACCCTCTCACAGTCACTTAGATCACCGAGTCCCAGGTAGTTTGGTTTGTGTTTATGCACATGTATTGGTTGATTTAGCTTCATAGACCATAGAAGCATGCATTGCTATATAATTGATGTCCTCAAAACTTTTACTCCGTTGCAGTTTGGAGTATGGCTAAAACTTTCATTGGAGATTGTTTTTGTTCAAGTATAATGTCCTATGTAGAACTTATTGGTTTAGATATTGTTGCTTATTCAGAATGCTAGCTTCCTGCCACTGATATTCAACTTATTGATTTAATCTTCGAACTTTGCAGTCAAAATCCAGATACAATTAAGGAACTTTTTGGCATTGAACTTGTAAGCAGGTGGATATCTTCAACTTTTTTTCCTTAGCAGTTGGATTATAGCTAATGTTACATGAAGCAAAAGAATTAGTATTAGAATTTCTAATCTTCTATTTACTGTTGGATTGCTGTTGATGTTTTTTAAATGATTATGAGTGTTTCCATTTTGCCAAGGACAACAACCTTTGACAAATTCTGTATATAATATTGGGTTGCTAGGGTACATTGCCAAGAAAGTGGTGAAGAAAGCTCAGAGACAGAATCAGTTTACTCACTGAAGTGCCACATATCTCAAGAGGTGAACCATTTGCATGAAGGACTGAAGCATGTAAGATTTGCTAATTATTCTTTTATCTGGATTCCATTCTTTTCCTTTTCCTTGATTTTAGTGTGTTGAATGATTTATGCATTCCTTTGCAGTAGTCTGGTTTGTGCTTGCACTTGACTAGATCTTGATAATCATTTGTCTCTTATGGATGCTTTTGCACAATGAATTTGATTCCACATCTCTGTATCTCAATTGAACAGACCCAAATGCAAGTGTAGAGCCATCCCCCAAAACTTTAAGCAACTCGTTTTACCCCTGATCATATGTACCCAGAAAAAGAAAAAAAGAAATTCAACAATTGAAAGATCCGAGTTAAATACAATATTTCATCCTATTTAAATTGAATCAACCGTAGAAGCCAATTGCATCTGCTCATAATGGCATGGAAACTTATAATTGAATATTACTATTCTTCAAAAATATTTTTCAAAGATAAAATAATCCATGTCTTTGGAAGAAGAACACTTATATATAGTTTCACAAAATGAGCAGCAAAAACACGCTTGAAATGTTAAATTATTGATATCTTAATCCTGTAATTCAAGCAAAATTTCTTGCTTCATCCTTGCTACTTGTCTTTACCAACTATAATGTTACTTTGTTGGGAACTGTTATAACATTAAATGGTAATTGTCCATGTGTTGGAGGGTATGACTATAGAATATTCTACTTATTGATAAATAACAACAGTACCTTCTCAAGTTTAGGCCATTGCCTTTTCAGTTCTCTCTTGCATAATTTCTGCATGCCAATCTTCTGGTCCCTAACTAAGGTTTGTCTTCCATAGATGATTTATAACATTTTAGTTCCAGTCTCCCACCATGGCAAATATAACACAACAACGACCAAGCCTCAATCCCAAATTAGTTGGGTTGGCTATCTGGTTTTTCTTGTGCCATTCTGCATGATCATACACCAAATTGGCCACAAAAGCTTCATAGCCATTGTTTGTGCTTGCATTTGTAGCTGTATAACCTTATTGTTGAGGAATTTTTCGTGATTATGATGGCTGGCTTATCATCTGAAAGTCAAAATAACTGGATTTTAGTAGATGATGCAACCATTTGGAAGCACCAGGTTCTTGATAATTGAGATCTTTGTAAATTCTAAAATAATTGGTAGAACTCTTATAATGGCCGTCTAACAGTTCTTACAATGGACTATTATTTAGAAGCTTAAATAAAAATAAATGGAAATGCTTTTTATCAACCAGTGGCTAATGATTCCAAAGTTAGTAGCGAACCTGTAAATGCAGCTAATATAGCTGATTTCTCTGGTTCTTTTCATAAAACTTGCTTTCTGTTCTGAGCCAATTTCACCACTTGGTCCATTGTATTATATGGCATAACTAGATTCACCACCTATCACTTTCTACTCTGCAATGTATAAATAATTTGTGTTTCATTGTACATGCATTTTTTTGTGCATGTGTGCATGGTTCGAAATTACATGAAAATTACGTTATCATTAATCTTACTGTTTATAGGGTTTGAAGTCTGAATTGGAGAAGGCTTCTCCTTCCTTGGGCCGTAGTGCAATTTACCTGAAAGAGTCCTGTATTAATGCCTTGCCAAGGTAACAACATTCCTGGCTTTCTCTACATTCTGATTTCCCTTTTTATTACTTTTGAATTTATAAGTTACAACCATTTGAATCTCAATCACAGGATCCAAGTAATATGGGGATCTTCCTACTCATTGCTTGACTTTTGTGAGGCTTTGAGATGTTAATTTACTATTTTTCTTCTTCAGTGTGGATCTCTCTTTTTTTTTTTTTCCTGCTAACACTTTATTTTTCAGTTGTAAAAATTTCCTCTTAAAATAATGAATTTCTGACTGCACATATTTGATTTCTAGGTACCTAACTGTTCAATTTGTTCGTTTTTTCTGGAAGAGGGAATCAAATCAAAAGGCTAAGATTTTACGGGTAATAGTGGTTTCTTTTCTTCTTTCTGTTACCCATGAGAACTGACTTCAAAAGTTTTTGTTCTGTTTCTGTGGTTGTGAAAAAGCTTGTTTAATTTAAGGGATTGAATGCTCTGCTTGCCCAAAAAAATAGTAAAATCTGTAGTTTTTAATATTTGTGTTGATATATCCTTTTTAAAATAACTGTCTTTCTTAGAAAGTGGATTACCCATTGCAACTGGATGTATACGATTTTTGCTCAGATGATCTTCGCAAAAATTTAGAAGCACCTCGCCAGGTATATTTTAGCCTTTTGTTTTGGTGGAGTTCCGCAAGTATCTAAGGGTGCATAAGTTTAGGTGATGGTTATGATTGTTCTTAACATCTCATAATACAGATTTTAAGAGATGAGGAGGGTAAAAAGGCTGGTTTGAAAGCCAAGGTGAAGAGCTCTAGCTCAAAGGACAATGATGCCAAGATGACTGATGTGGAGGTTAGTAGATGCTTGAGATTCGAATGCATGTATGAATAGATAAGCCCAATGAAAGTGCTTGGTATATCTTACCCTTTTTTCTTTCCTGTTTAGGGACCATCAAATGAGAGTGTAAAATCATCAAATTCTACCTCTGGAGAAGGTCAAAACTTCTAAATTTCTCCTGCTCATGATTGAAGCTTCTCTTTTTGGTATTTTAATTTTTTATATCGAGGGTCTCCTGTAGATGCTTTGTGTTTGACTTCCAACAATGAATTGATAATGTGTGTTACTGTTGTCTCTGGGTGTGCTTCCTGGATTTTGTGAAAGACTTTGGGCCAAGTGATGGCTTATTGTGCATATAAGAGGATATAGCAGCCTTCATTGTATTTGATTTTTCAAAGTTAATTCTACCAATACTGCATGTTTTTTTGGAGATGCTAAATATACAGGAAACTGATTATATTCATTAAATTAAGGTGTAAATGACTGATTTTTATTTTGCTACTTTCCTCTCCCAAAGTTGTCTTCCCTGGGGAATGCACACAGTTTCATGTTCTAATACTTGAGGTTGCACTGCTGGTGCCTCCATGAAAGTTCATGCTCTTTAATGTTCTTGCTTTATGCCCCAGGTGGTTCTTCAGACAACGAATCACATTTAACTGGAATATATGATTTGGTTGCTGTGCTTACCCATAAGGGAAGGAGTGCTGATTCAGGGCATTATGTTGCATGGGTCAAGCAAGAAAGTGGTAAGTTCTCTGTCAAGTTTGTCATTGTTTTGTCAGTGTATTTGGATCAACCCCAATTTTTCAACTGATGCGTACTCAATGTTCATCCCAGGGAAATGGATTGAGTATGATGATGATAATCCTATTCCACAACGAGAGGAAGATATAACTAAGCTCTCTGGAGGAGGTAAGCTAGCCTGAATGAAATGATGATCTTATGTGGTGGAAAAATTTGCCATACCTTTACTTGCTTATTTTCCTTATGACATTCCTGTTAGCAACTGCCATTCTATTCATAAAGAAAAAAACTGTTTTTATTATTCCTTTTCTAAGTATTTCTATCCTTTGATCTTTAGGTGATTGGCATATGGCATACATTTGTATGTACAAGGCACGAGCTTTCCCAATGTAATTTTTGTAATCCCATCATCATTAGATTCAAGTCACCACAGGATTTCTTTGTAGATCCAGATTGTGAATTGGACAACAGAGTTTTACAGAATTGGATTTGTTGTACTTTAGAAGTTGTCTTAAGCATGTGTTATGACCACCTGCAATAATTAATTGGCTTTGAATTTTCTTACAATGAGTTTCTTTTCATTTGAATCTCATGTAAGTTCCTGGTGACTTATGGAATGAAAATAGAATTTTTATTGTTTGGCAAAGGCGCGATGTCTATGATTTCAAACTTGTAGTTGTCGAGAACCCCATTTCTCTGGTTAGCACGACTATGTCAAACTTTGAAAGGCTTCATGTATTGAAAAGTGGCTGGCTAGGCTTGGGACTGGCAATCTTGTTGAAGGATGTTGGTGATGAGTGTTTTTAATGGAGTCTCTGGTTTTGACATTGTATGAAACAAATTGTATTTCATTCTAGATTGCATCGCCTTGGATTTTTGCCCAAATTTTTGTTGGGATATTCCGGGTTTATTTCATTCGTTTCGTCCCGAAACTGACTTTAAAGCAGGAAGAGTCACTCTTCTCAGACTCAGTTGCTCAGCAAAGCAACCCTACTGCATCACTCCTGCACATCACCGAATCAGTCTATGCCAAGGGTGCCATAGGAGGGTACTGGGCGTGCACCATTCAAGCATGAATAACATCTGAATTTCAATGACAAAAATAATTAAAGCCACACAAAAAGATCAATTTCCAGGTAAAATTAAGCCAAACACGTAATTACTCAATGGCAACAGAAGATTTTAGTAACTCAGCTTCCAAATACAAAATTAACTAAATTGAAACAATTGTGCATCATTTTCCCTAGTTATATCAAGAAACAATCCCGGACAATATCTGCTGTATCTTGCGAATGGTTTCCCAGTTCCGTTGCTCAACCACCAAAACAAAAAAAAAAAGCCAAAAGATGTTTGTCTGCACAGGATCGATCCACAATTTCTGTGTAAGAACCAAGTATAATAGAGTTCCACCATTATAAGAAGTTTCCCACGAGCATGAGAAAGCAAGAATCCTGATAACGCTGGTTGCACCGTTATATTTGAAATCTCAGAGCAATTTCCATCAAGCAGATTGCCTTGCAGAAGACCGAAATATTCCACAAGTCTACAAACCATATCAGCATGTGTAGATTTGTCAACTACATTCACAAAAGTGACCCACATAAAACAACCATGGAGTTCACACAAGCAATGGAAGGGATTGCTACTCAATCACACGATTGTTAGTCCCTCCATACCACCACAAAATCTACATCCTTATTTCTATGTTAATGATGAAAATGGTGTTTAATCTTTTTTTTTTGTATTAAAACCTTTTACTTTCTCAATATTTCAGTATTTTATTTATGTTGAATTACTTCTTAATCTTGACTCTTGACTATTTAGGACTGTTTTAAATTTTAAAATTATGTTTAAATACTTGATATTGTGTTTTTATTGCATGATTTGAAGTTAATTTATCTTTATATTTAAATTGAAATCATGTATGTATTAATATTTTGAATCACACACACACACACATTACAGGACCTCGAAATGAAATGCCAAAATGCTTTGGAACCAAAATTTATCATTCCAAAAAGAAAAACAAAACGTCAACCAGAATAGAATTGACAACTTTGATTTTCAGAGGTTTTAGGTAAGAGATTAATTATGTAATATGAAAGGTAATCACTATACATATCCTATCGGTAAGTTTGATTGTTGATTGTTTATAATGATAAAGATATTTATTATGTTTTTGCTAAGATTTGTCTAAACTAGCATATGCAAATTTGTCAATAAAAGAAAGCCTAACAAAACATAAAACAATTGTTTAGAACGCGGGCTTGGCAATAAGGCCCGATTCTCACTTCTAGAATATGAGTGTTAGACCCGAGATGATGGTATTATCGAGTTTGGACTTGACCTGTTTCTTAGGTTATGTTCAAAATGGGTATGAAGGTCTCAACTCACAATGTTGGGATAATATCTTAACACATGAAAAATTATAAACAATAACTTGCACTCATTGATAAAAACAAAAGGACATAAATATTTATAAATAAAGATAAAATTCATATGGCATATTTTTTTTTTAAGGAAACAAATGTTGTCACTATAAGAGTGACCCCACTAGTATAATAATGGTTTATTGTATAATAGAAAAGTGAATCAAAAGGGACCTTTCAACTCACCAAGCATATTCATATTTCAAAAAACAATATATAAGTATAACTTTAAAAACATGTTGATTTTTCAACTTTCAAAGAATAAGATCTTTTTAAGAATCATACTACCCTTAGGTTAAACATAAATCATACAAAATAAAATGAAAACATTTTTTTTTATTATAAAAAAAACTAAGTTTCAACGTCCAATTGACAAAACTTGTTTAGTGATCATGCTGCTAATAGGTCGATGATTTGATGATAAAACCCAACACAAATATTTATATATAGGTTTATGAAAAATACTCCTACCACATATTTTAAAAAAGAATTGGAAACCAAAAAATAACAATCTTTACACTTAAAATGCATCCACATTAGAAAATTTAAATCATTAAACAAAAAATTATTAACACATGACAATTAAAAAAAAATCTTCATACATGATCATCAACACATGAGAACCAAATATCTGCATAATAGATCATTAGTATACTATGCACACACAAGATAAACACATGAAAACCAATTATTGACACAACAGTTCACATTATAATTATACAAAGCCAAAAATTAAAAGTTCATTTTGTATCCAAGAATGACCTTCTAGAGCTTTCAAAATCAACCAAAATAGGTTGGAACAAGGTGAAACAATGTCAATATGTACGTTTCACGCACTAGTCGATTGGCACTGAGGTTGGTGGCGGCGAGTGCTCTTCACGTGCTACTGTCGGGACCTGCTAAGACAATAGAAAAACAATGGGTTTTTTTTTGGTGGAAATAGAAGTTGTGATAATTGGATTATTATGGGTTATGATTTCAAGTGTTTTATGGTTATGATTCAGGTGGTTTTGGCTATTAAAATTGGGTTAGGAGGCTAGTTTTTCTAGGCAAAATATGAATTGTTATGGTTTGAGAAGAGATCGAGTGTTTGTGGGTTGAGAAAAAAGTAGTGTTTTTTTATATGACAGAGCAGGGGCTATGTTGAGAGGAAGATTGATGCGAACCCGGAGGGTAAGAACTTTAGAACCCACAAACAAGATAGAAACAACCCAAGAAATTTAAAATCAGATTGATAAACACCAAACCCAATGACTATATGAATCAAGAAACCAAAGTTATTGGATGAAAAACCCTAACTCTTTAATTATAATGAATAAAAAACTAGAAATAGTGAGCTAATAGCTCAACTAGCAATAGTCAAAAGGAGTCTGTTGTTCAAGGATTAAGGCAACTTAACACCTAAGAGAGGGATGAATTAGGTGTATCACTACATTCAACAATTAATGCAAATTATATCAAGTAAATATAATAACCAATAATATAATTAAAGTATTTAAAGTAAAGAGATAAGGGAAGATAACTTAATTCCATGCCATCCTTTTTATTTTAAGTCCTAATTATACTATTTTTAAAATGAACTAGGCTAACAACTTAGCTCAACACAAAATTAATTAACTTGTCATGCATGTTTTTAACTTGTATACTTAAACATTACATTTCTCATATTAATTCAATCTCATCTTTTTCTCATTTACTATCATGCATACAAAATACCAACACATCACCATTCAACCACAACACCAAGATCACTTTCCTCTTAATTTACTAAACCAATGATTTAACCAATTTTAACAAAATTTCACAATTTAATCATAATTCCACCAAGTTATTTTTTGAACATATGACTTTCAATATCCAAGACACAAACAACAATTCAATTCAACAATTCCGCTTACTATTTATAAAATCTTAAACTTCCACACATGATAATCGTATGCTCAACCAATAAGTCTATTTCAATTTTCCTAATTATAACAATTAATCTTTCACAAACCAGTGACACAACATCTTGTACACATACTTAATTTCCATAACAACACCACAACATCTATAATTTATATATGGAAAAATTACATTTAACATCCTATGATTTTTTGTGAATTACACTTTTTCTTTATAATTTAAAACAATACTCTTTGCCTCGAGGTCAATGTAGAATTTCAAATCTAGTGAAATGTCCATTTTACCCTCATATAAATTATTACTTAAAACCCACAAACAAAAAAGCAGACAACATATCTTTCTCTCTCGTTTCTTGGATTTGTCACCTTCCCTCGTTCTCAGATCCAAACCATTATTTCACCTACTCAAGATTTCTTAAGATGTAACGATTGTAAGAGAAAGGGGTTATCTTAGCTGGAGGAGGGAGAGAATCGTGGTTGGTGGCTATTAGATCGAGTCATTGTTGGTGGCTAGGTTGTCATTGCTGTCATGGTGGTTGAGGTTGGTCGGCGTACATGGTAAACCTTGTTGTTGGTGGTTGGCGATGAGGAGAGGTAATTTTTCGCCTCTTGTGGTGCTACTGTGGTGGTGGAGGACAGGGAGGAGAGCAACACCATGGTTAAGAGGAAGGATTTGTTTGATTTCTATCGGGAGAAAAAAGTTGGGCCTGTCAGTAAATTCCTTTTATGACTGGTGTTACATTTTATGTGTTTTATCTTATCCTAGAAGGTTTCTTTAGAATAAAATTTTGTTATGCAATTTAGTTTTTTTTTTAAGTTTAATATGTTGTAGTTTAGAAAAAATGCAGTGTTTTGTTTGTTTTGCCTTCTCCTTTTCTTGCTTCCTTTATTATTTGCAATGATTTGTGCTGTAATTATCTTTAGTTTTGAAAGATTGTCTCAAGTGGATATATTTGCCTTATTTGCTGCTAGAAATTTTCTTATTATGATTTTTCTAATGTTTGCATTCAACATGATGGTCACTACCTCTGATGATTTTTATTAGAAATTAGCCTTGTTTGGTTTCATTTCTTTTATACAATCCTTATAATTTTAGTTATTATACAACTAGCAATTTTACGGTTAATTGTTGTGCATTTTGACTATTTTGCTTTTTTTTTTGTTGCATGTTAAATTTTTCATGAGAGAAAATGTTGTTTCAATCATAGACAACATAAAGACTCGATGTGAATCCATGTCTACAGAGGACTTGAAAAATTATCCTTGACATGCCATTGTAGCTAAGCTCCAAATGTAGAAAATGCAGTAAATAAAGCAATTAGCAAGTGTTCTAGGTCTGCCAATTGATACAAACACCCTCAATAAGATGATGGCATTACATCCTGGAATAAACAACCATGTCAATAACAACAATCAAATGGTTGGTCAACATGCTTTGAGTGGTTCGACATAGGTTGTTTGTCATTAACAAACTACCAAATTCTGCTCACGAGATAGAACTCGATGAATTTACTTAAAAAAATATCTCCCCTTTTACAAAGATAATATGTTGATTAGTTTTGTTGCAACCACCTATAGGTGCTACTAGGGGCTGCTGAAGACTGGTGACTGTGCTATAAGTGTTGTTGAAACAAGAATAAAATGGGTTTGTGTGTTTTGGTGTGTTTATTGTGATACAGATAAACCCACAAACACTATTAAGGATTTATTACATGTTTCAATTAGTCTAATCACAAGGTACAAGATAAAAGCATTAAAGGGGGCAATGAATGAGTTTGTTACAAAGGTTTTGGCTAGGGCTGATTTTGGAGATCCATTGAAGTATCATGACGAGGTTCTAATTCATCTAATCCAAGTGCAAGAAGGGCCTAATCCATGTTCATCATAGGCCTGATATATTTAGCCCTATGACAGCTTTGTTTGAGCAAGATTTTCTAATGTTACAAGGATTCTAAGCAAGCAAATATTCTCTTACTAATTTAAAGAAGATTTTGGCCAGATTTGATTCTTAAGCTAGGAAGGATCATTTAATGATTTTTCTAATCGGAAACTAATAAAGTAGCAATAAAGGGTGATATTTGTATTTATTATTATCCATGTATTACAAGGAAACCTAGCTCTACAAGAAAAAGCAAGAGGCGATAAAATTAATTCCACATTCAGATAAGATTTTTCTAGTCTATTTGGGATATTTAGAGGTAGCAACTCTTCTTAGAGTTACAAGCAATATTTATTTCAGCTATAACACCTTTTTAAGCTAGGAAAATCAGACTTATCTTTTTATTTCTCTTTGGTTATTTGTGGTAGCATAGATAAACTTTATTTTAACTTTTATTTTTAAGTGTTTTTGGTTTGTTTAACATTTGTTAGGTTTATTTAAATTATGTTTTGGGTCTGATTGTGATTGGGCCTAAAATCAACCTACATCTTAAGTAAATGGGTTCAAATAATCTTAAGACACTTTTTTATTTAGTCTTACGATCAAAATTGTTGATGAACTATTATTTTTTAGTATTAGGAGGATTTCTCGTATTCTTGGGTTCTCCAATGAACTAAATTGATTTATCAAAGAATAATTGGCTTCATGGCGTCTTCCTTATACTTCCTGTTTGTGAATTTATATTTGTAGGGCGTGAGTTCTTATTTCAATAGTACTAGTCCCCTTGGGACATGTTTTCATCGTGTCACACTTCAATCAAACCTATTTTGGCTTTTTGGGATTCGTTGTCAATCTTGTTGTGGGTTATATGTCCATGTAATCACGAGGTTCGCATAAGATAATGTTAGAGAAGAAGATTAATCCATGAAATTTTTTGCAAAAGAAAAGCTTGGATGGTAGTCAAAAGATGGAGTGGCCTTTTCATTATATTTTTGTTTCAG
>Ga0307515_10012698_pt1 | contig 15818 bp, 6 predicted proteins | sample 17_EM_MG_FD_194513 | JGI IMG/M metagenome (GOLD analysis project Ga0307515, IMG submission 194513) | Populus trichocarpa ectomycorrhiza microbial communities from riparian zone in the Pacific Northwest, United States - 17_EM | ecosystem: Host-associated > Plants > Roots > Unclassified | place... | reverse complement strand
GAAAGAGACAAAATAAAAAGAAAAAAAGTTTTTGCAAAGATATTTTTATCATTTTTTTTTAAGTGTTGTATTTTATTTTCTTTTCCTTTTATATGTCTATCTTTTTTTAAAAAATGGATCTAGAAAAATAATTAGTAGAATACTACTAATTACTACATGAGGACTGTAGAATTTGCTTTTCTAGTATATTACGGATACTCTCACCTTTTTTTTTACAAAGGGGTATAACTTTTAAAGAAAATAAACAATAAATGTTCAACCAGAATAATTTAGGAAGCTACTAAAGAAAATATAGAAACAAATATTTTGTAGAGAGAAAAAAACTAGGTAATAATTAAGAAAAATAAAAAAAATATACATGATGTTATATATATATATATATATATATATATTTATTTATATTAAAAAAATCTACACATTTAACAAAATATATAGGGTGTGAAAAAAATATTATAGCACTAAAAAGATATTATTGTGGATTATGATAATGATTCGATGATTTTTCCCTTCACCAAATCAGACAAGAAAACCAAGTTCAGGGATAAAATAGTCTTTTAAATGTGATAAATTTGTCATTTTTATTTTGTTTGGGGTACATAAGTATTTTTTCTTTTTCTTGAGCAGTAAAATACCTTCACTACCTTAAAAAAAAAAAAGATTGTTGGTTTCTATGAATTTTTTTGAAATTGTACATTTTGTTGAATAATAATCTTACTAAATTGTCCCCGGTCTCAAGATTAATTAAGTTTTTTTGGGGGGTATTTTTGTATTTTTATCATTTGTTTTTGTTATAATTGGATGAGTAGAGGGGTAAATTTATATTTTCAAAAATTAAAAATTCAGAGCACTTTGAATTGACTAACTTACCCTTGATTTCATTTTTTTTTGGGGTTTTTATTTTTATTTTCTTGTGGGTGAGCATTTTCAGTTCGGTCTGGTTTTCACCTAAAAAAATAACCAAACCAATTTATTTTTTTAAAAAAATCAAAACCAAAACCGAACTGAAACTAGTTCAAACCGACCAGTTTCGGTTCGATTCGGTTCGGTTTGGTTAATTGAAAGGAAAAACCAGAAAAAACCGGTTTCATCTTGGTCAGGCATGTCAAGCAGGTTTCTAAAATTGAAAATAAAAGGCTAGAAATGATAAGTGTTAAATAATTCTCGCAACATCCATAATAGTAGTCACATCATATTATAGCAAACCAGTAATCTCATAAATAAATATGAGAAATGAATATTTAATAGATCTTCAAAAATAAAAATAAAAATTATTAGTTACTTTGAGCAATATGATAAGTCTCAATATAGGTATGACAATATTAACTTAGTAGAAGTTGTTGTATCACAAGATCAATTAAGGATAGAGAATGACTAATCTAGAAGCATGTTAAGATGAATCTCTTAGAAGTCGTGCATTTAATAGTGAGTGGTTACATGTGTTAGTTTGATTTAAAGTAACTGTAAATTAGAAACTACTTCTGACATTTAGTACTCAACAAAACAGACTTTTAACGGTCAGCAAATTTTTCATCCAACTTGAAAGAGTGACTACTAACTCTTTAAGGACAAAAAGATTAAGAGATGAAAATTTGATTGAGAGATTGAATAAAAGGAAGTAGATGGGGAGGGGGGTGACTGAGTTTGTTAGGGTTAGAAGAAGAAACTAAAAAGTAGATGGGGAAAAATGTATTTATAGTATCACCAGTTTTTTTATTTCTATTAGAACCTGTTCGGTTTGGTTCGGTTTATTCGGTTTCAAGCTTTTAAAATCAAAACCAGATTAAAGCAAATTATTTTTTAATTTTTCTTATCAGTTTTTTTTCACGATTCAGTTTTTTCGGTTATCTTGGTTTAATCAGTTTTTTGATTTTTTTGCTTGCCCCTAAGTCAAATGACCTCGATCACCAGTTCACATTAATTTTTTACTTATTTTCTTTTTCATCCTCATTACTCGATGTTGATTTTTTTTTTTAAAAAAAAAATAGGCTTCATATTTTTTTTCTTTAATATAAGGTTATATCAAACTCCTGACTTTACTCGCGGATTTGCTAAGTTAACTCAGGTAAGCTCGCATCTTTCTTTTTTTAATTATTGTTTTTGTGTGAATAGTTTTCTTTTTATTTTACCTTTTAGTATTTGGTTTATTCATAATTGGACTTAGTGATTTTTTCATATCTGGTGTTTCTAATCAAGAGCTGATATCAAATTGTTTTTAACTTATTTTTTTACATCTCATAATTTGACTTTAATTTTTTTTAAAAAAATATAGACCTTGTGGTTTTCTTGATATTGTTATCTTGATCTTATAACTTGACTCATGAATTTGGTGGATTAACCTGGGTAGACTCAAGATTTGTTTTTCTTCCTACAATTGCTATTTTTTGTATGTTTTTTTTTAATTTATTTATTAATATTTGATTGGTTGAAAATTAGGTTTTAATTTTTAAACTTTTTTTTATTATTTCTGGTTAAATTACTATGAACTTAAAAAGTTAAACAGAGGATGCCATTGTTTGTTTTATTTTTTTTATTTTTATTATTAAACATTAATTTTTTTTTCTTTTTTTTAATACATATGCACTGACTAAACATTTTTTCTCATTAATGTTTTACCTTATAGCTACTATATAAGAATACCTCGTTACGGAGCATTACCGAAACTTTTTTTTATCAAATTTGTAGAATTGATTTTCTTTTTTTTTCCTCACTCGAAATTAAAATCCAAGTGGGCCACGTGGGCCTCAACAAGGCATGAGTAGTGCAGAATGTACTGTGGCTACAGAGAATAAAACCCAAAATCCAGACAAGATATACAACTAAGGCGCGGGAAACAACTCTTGCAAACAAGTGGGCCTCTTAACTACCAACCATTTCCTTCTGAAAAACTAAAATCTCCCGCTTTGCTCAACGACAACTCACGATATTTTCACCTCCATCCAGTAACCTCTCGGTGGCATTCTCGTAATAAATAAAAAACCACAAAGGTAGTTAAATCACTAGAGAAGGCCCCGAAGATTCCATCCCTCCACGTAGTAATTGAAAAAAGCTAGAAAATGCTCTGCCGGTTGTTCTGACCCCCGCTCTCTCTCCCCCCCTCTCTCTTTTCATTTTCAAATATTAGAGCGTTTCGTTTTTTCAAGTTTCATCTGAGCTGTGAATTACCGGTAATTAATTCTTGATTAAACTGCTTAATCTCACTATCTTTAGCTTGTAATTCTTGCTTGACTAAGAATTTCAGCTTTTTTTTTACTTCCTTTGCTTATGCTAGTTCATCTTTTCTTGCTTTCATGTTTGTTTTTTCTTTTGTTAATTGTTTTTATCTGTTTTTTTCTTGATCAAGTTCTTGCTTTTGATAATTTGATGTTTTGAGGGTCGTTTCTAGTAGATGAGGTTAATTACTATTTAATTAGTGATTGATTAGCTCATGCTAATCGTTTCTGGCTCGCTAGCTTGTTTGGTTTCATGTTTTTCAATCTTTTTATTAACTGTGTTGTTGGTCTGATTAAGAGGAATTACGTTAAGGTCATGATTTTTTGAAGTTCTCGTAAAGTTCTTCAATTTTTCTTTTTTAAAGATTGATTGTATTTTTTGTTGAGAATCTCTTTGGTTAATTGTTTAGTTTAATTCTTCCTTTTTTTTTAAGTTCGAATTTCGGATTTTTTTTGGCAGGCCTAGGCGAAGCTTACTAGGGAAGATTGAAACCGAAAGCAAAGGAAATTTCGTGGCAAGTCAAAAAAATTTCTTGTAATTTTAACTTTACGTGGTTTGTACTTTGTAGCTTTCTATCGCGATAAAATAGTTTAAAATCTTTGAAAATTGGATATTTTCTGATTTTAATTTGGTTTTTTATATTAGTAATGTTTTTTAAATTGGTTTTTTATATTAGTTACTATGCACCATAAATATTTCCGTGGTTATATACTGGAAATAGAAAATACCAAAAACAACTGCTCGCCTTCAATAATATTAAGCTGTCCTTTTCTGTTTTTTGAAAGAATTCTACAAATTGGATACTTCTTATTCTGGGGGTGCTTTGATTTGATTCCTTATCAGTGGTGATGAGGTGGTGCCAGATCTATAATGACATTTTTGGCTGTTTAATTATCCATTTTTTAGTTGAAAAATGAATTTTTTTTTTAAAAAAAGGGGTAGTTTATTGGTGTGTTAGGTCCACGGTTTTGTGGGGGACTCTTTTAGTGGACTTGTTATGGTGAAAGGAAGATGGGATTTTTGGAAATGGGTAGATCTGAAATTTGTTTAGAAGAGGATAATTTTATCAGCTTGGTTGTGATTGGGGAATCTAAATGTAACATGAGTTTTGTTCTGAGTTTGAATTTATCTAATGAAATGATGATGTCAGTGAATGTTTGGGGTAATTTGCTTTAATAGCTGAGTTTTAGTAGGGACCGGCCATATCCATTTTAACAGCTATAGTTTCAATATAGTCTATATAACCAGCAGCTCATGCAGGTAGAGCCTTTTAGGTTTAGCAAAGCAACGATCATATTTATCAATTCAGACCGGATTGATTTTCATTTCATTAGCAAAATATGATTCTGTATTTCGAATTTCATCAAAATTAACATCAAATCTGAACTATTATCCTGTTTTTAGGATGATGGTGAGATTTTATCGATAATGTTAGGACTTCGGGATAACCAAGAGCTGCAGCCTGTCAACAAAAGAATATTATTAGCCTAGAATAGGTCAAAGTCAATATCTTTACTGATTTATTTCACAAATACAACCTGGTGAGCGCTATTTGAATAGTTTAACAAGATCTCTAACTTTCTGCTTGAATGCTTTCATTTGTGTGGTTTTTTCTTTGAATGCCTGATCTTGCTAGCCGTTTATTGATCATTTATCTTCTTACAGGTGAGCCGTTTCATTTAAATGCTTATACACGTTAAAACTTGGTAAACCATGAATAAGCTGCTGGAAGCTTGTTGTGTTTAATTATCTAAACCCCGATATGCAGATTTTTATAATTTTTGGCGGAAGATGGAGAATGCATTTCTGAAAGCATAGCTTTCAAAGAAAGTTGATTGAAAGTTTGAAGAGAAGATGACAAAGAAGAAGCACCATTTCCAAGAATCATTAAAATCCCTCTTTGGAAGTCACATTGATCCGGAGAAAGATGAACAGCTAAAAGAAACTAAAACAGGTGATTTCTTTTATCAGTAATTCTGGAGGTTGTGAAATGGCATTGTGGAAACTGGAAAAACGAAAATCTATGACCTATCTTGCAGCACGTTTTTAGTTGTCTTTACATGATATTGTTTTGTGCCTTAAGCTTGTCCTTTCCATTGTAATCTTGGTCAATGTTTAACTGTAAAAACATTTCCTGTTCTGTAGAAATTGATGACAAGGTGAAAAGGATCTTGAAGCTTATCAAGGAGGAAGATCTTGAAGAACAAGATGGTCTCTCAGAAGAAAACTCCAAAAAAGAGCCTCTTATCGAGTTAATTGAGGATTTACAGAAACAGTACCATTCGCTCTATGGACAATATGATCACCTGAAAGGAGAGCTGAGAAAGAAAGTTCATGGCAAACATGGAAAAGATACCTCTTCTTCATCCAGCTCAGACTCAGAATCTGATGATTCTTCTAAGCACAAAGGCAATAAACATGGTCGTTTGGAAAGCGAATACCAAAAGATAATAGATGGCATGAAGCAAAAACTTGAAGCTGCGAATCTAGAACTTGCTGAACTGAAGAGTAAGTTGACAGCTACAGGTGAAGAAAAGGATGCTTTGAAGTTGGAACATCAAACAGGTTTGATCAAGATACAAGAAGAAGAGGAGATCATCAGAAATTTGAAGCTTGAAGTTGAAAGATCAGACACTGATAAAGCACAACTCTTGGTTGAGAATGGAGAACTGAAGCAAAAACTAGATGCAGGTGGCATGATAGAAGCTGAACTGAATCAAAGATTGGAAGAACTGAACAAAGTGAAAGATACACTGATTTTGGAGAAAGAGGCTGCCACGAGAAGCATTGAAGAAAGTGAGAAGATTGCAGAAGCTTTGAAGTTGGAATATGAAACAGCTTTGATCAAGAAACAAGAAGCAGAGGAGATCATCAGAAATTTGGAGCTTGAAGTTGAAAGGTCAGACGCTGATAAGGCACAACTGTTGATTGAGAATGGAGAACTGAAGCAAAAACTAGATACTGCTGGCATGATAGAAGCTGAACTGTATAAAAAATTGGAAGAACTGAACAAAGAAAAAGATAGCTTGATTTTGGAGAAAGAGGCTGCCATGCAAAGCAATGAAGAGAGTGAGAAGATCACAGAAGACTTAAGAACCTTGACTGATTGGCTACAGGAGGAAAAATCTGCCACAGGGCAAGAACTAGAAGCTCTTAAAGCAGAACTTTCAATCACAAAGCAGCAGCTGGAATCTGCAGAACAGCAAGTTGCAGATTTTATCCATAATCTGAAAGTAACCAAGGAAGAGAATGACTCTCTTACCTTGAAATTATCTAAAATCTCAAATGATATGGTGCAGGCACAAAATACAATTGATGGACTCATAGGTGAATCGGGTCAATTAAAGGAGAAATTGGGTAGCAGGGAAAGGGAGTATTTGTCTCTTGCAGAGATGCACGAGATACATGGAAATAAATCATCAGATCGGATAAAGGAATTGGAAGTACAACTAAGAGGTCTGGAACTAGAGCTGAAATCATCGCAAGCCCAGAATAGAGATCTTGAGGTGCAGATTGAGAGCAAAATGGCTGAAGCAAAGCAACTGGGAGAACAGAATCATGGATTAGAAGCCCGGATTTTGGAACTTGAAATGATGTCAAAAGAGAGAGGAGATGAACTTTCTGCCCTCACAAAGCAACTTGAGGAAAATCAGAACGAATCATCTAGAACAGAGATTTTGACAGAGCAGGTCAATACTATGCTAGCAGGCATGGAATCTATACGTGCCCAGAAAGAAGAATTGGAGGAACAGATGGTAATTAGAGGTAATGAAACATCGATTCATGTGGAGGGGCTTATGGATCAGGTCAACGTGTTAGAACAGCAACTGGAGTTCCTACACAGCCAGAAAGCTGAACTGGGAGTGCAACTGGAGAAAAAAACTCTGGAAATTTCAGAATATCTTATTCAAATAGAAAATCTGAAAGAGGAGATGGTGAGCAAGACTGCAGATCAGCAGAGATTCCTGGCAGAAAAAGAAAGTAGTACAGCACAAATCAATGATCTGGAACTAGAGGTGGAGGCTCTATGCAACCAAAACACTGAGCTTGGTGAGCAAATAAGTACTGAAATCAAGGAGAGGGAACTATTGGGAGAGGAAATGGTTCGGTTACAGGAAAAGATCCTTGAACTAGAAAAGACACGGGCAGAGAGAGATCTCGAGTTCTCTTCTCTCCAGGAGAGACAAACAACTGGAGAGAATGAAGCTTCTGCTCAGATAATGGCTTTAACAGAACAGGTCAGCAATCTGCAACAGGGATTGGATTCTTTGAGGACTGAGAAAAACCAAACGCAATCACAGTTTGAGAAAGAGAGAGAAGAATTTTCAGAAAAGCTAACCGAATTGGAAAATCAGAAATCCGAGTTCATGAGCCAGATTGCAGAGCAGCAGAGAATGCTGGATGAACAGGAGGAGGCACGCAAAAAGCTAAATGAGGAGCATAAGCAAGTTGAAGGTTGGTTTCAGGTGTGCAAGGTGAGTCTTGAAGTAGCAGAAAGGAAAATTGAAGACATGGCAGGAGAATTCCAAAAGAATGCGGGTTCTAGAGATCAGATGGTAGAGCAATTGGAAGAAATGATCGAGGACCTGAAGCGAGATCTCGAAGTAAAAGGAGATGAAATTAACACCTTGGTTGAGAACGTCCGAAATATAGAAGTTAAGCTCCGGCTGTCAAACCAGAAGCTCCGCATCACAGAACAATTACTAACAGAGAATGAGGAGAGCCTTAGAAAAGCAGAAGAGAGGTATCAACAAGAGAAGAGAGTGCTCAAAGAAAGGGCTGCTATATTGTCTGGGATAATCACTGCAAATAACGAAGCTTATCACAGGATGGTTGCAGATATCTCGCAAAAAGTAAACAGTTCTTTGTTAGGACTGGATGCTTTGACCATGAAATTCGAAGAAGATTGTAACAGGTATGAGAACTGTATTTTGGTAGTGTCAAAGGAGATCCGGATTGCAAAGAATTGGTTCATGGAGACAAATAATGAAAAGGAAAAATTGAGAAAGGAAGTGGGTGATTTAGTTGTGCAGCTACAAGATACAAAAGAACGTGAATCGGCATTAAAGGAGAAGGTTGAGCAATTAGAGGTCAAGGTGAGGATGGAAGGGGCGGAGAAGGAGAATTTGACCAAAGCTGTAAACCACCTGGAGAAAAAGGCGGTAGCGCTGGAGAACATGTTGAAAGAGAAGGATGAGGGGATATCAGACCTCGGTGAAGAGAAGAGGGAAGCCATAAGGCAGCTATGCTTATGGATTGAATATCACCGAAGTCGCCATGATTATCTCAGGGAAATGCTCTCAAAGATGCCCATCAGAAGCCAGAGGGCATCTTAGGAGCCCTAGTGACATTTCTCATTCCAGCATATTCATATTCATTTGGATTTTTATTTTTATTTTTAAAAAAAAAACTTGCGACGAGTTACTCTTCATTACTTAATTTTAATTTTTTTTCCCTTCAGAGAGTTTTGTTGGTGCGATATCCTTTTGTTCGCCAGTAAGAATGTCAAAGCTAGAATGCACGGGATTCATCACTTCGATTGTATAGAATTTATGTTGCCGTTTCCACTTAATTTCAAGTACGATTGTGGAATTTGATGAAAACGACGATTGCTAATCATCATCCATCAAAGAACTTAAATTCGCATTTGACAACTACAGCCCTTGTTTATGAGCAGGAAGAGGAAATCAGCAAAACCAAGGAAAGTAACAAAACCAGATAGTGAAATGAAGCACCAAAGAACTCGCGGATATCAATTGAACAAGCTTGTCACAAATAGAACTGGCTTCAAATAATCTAGTAGAAAGGCACCCGATATGCATCATTTCGACAAATAATTATTGCCATAGGAGTAAGAATAAGAAATCTAGAAACTAAAGATGGGTTTAAATGGAGACAGTTGTGTATAAGACGGGAGAAATATCAACACTGGCTAAAGATTGGCTTCTAAACTTTCTTGCTCGCTCGAAGTAGATAATCCCTAAAAGGCTAAAACTGACCCTCTAACAGTACTTTCGTTTCCCTCGCAATGAAAGTAACAAAACTCTGATGATTTATTCTTCTCATTACTTCAGTCAGATATCCTCATCTCAACTCCAAGAACGTCCTTCACCATCTCGTATGTCACAAATGCAATTGCTATCGAAGGGACCACCTACAAATGGAGAAAAAGAAAAGGATCTCCTTGGATGAAAATGATAAAGTAACAAAGCATTCCAAATAAAGATGATCAAAACTAAGTTTGTGCACTGACCTTCACTGAATTGGGGACCAATCCCTTGTACAATGCTCCAAATCCCTCATGGCGAACTGTTTTCCTGAAGGCATCAACCATACCAGAATATTCACGAGGTGCTTTGCTCCTTCCATCACCAGTGACAACTGAAGCAGCATCCTTCCAGCCAACCATCTGCATTCTTCGTCGGATAACATCAAGAGGATAAGCCACTGTCTGGCCGACAGTCCCCGCAGCAGCCCCACAAGCAAGCCTTGTTGTCACGCCCAACTCATTGTCCTCAACTAGTCCAAATGGATTAGTTTTGAGTAACCAGTCTTTAAGAGATTCATATACAGAAAAGTTCAGACCCACATATGGTATCTGTAAATGTCATACTTCAAGCCATTAGATGAACGACACAGATGGTTCTCTAAAAATGGCATATGTGCAGCTTGAACAAGAACTTTTGGTTTAGTGACCTAATGAAGGAAATGAAAACCCCAACACTGATGAAATCTGGAGTATCTATGCATAAGAACATGGATTTCTATGGTGCACATGCAAATGAAAGCAATAGAAAAGGAGCCATTTACTTACAACTCCTATTACAGAAGGCAGCCAGCCTTTGTATAAAGCCCGAGGACCTTCCTCCTTAAGGACTGTCGAGAGAGCATGAGCAATTCCTCTATACTGACGAGGAGACTTGTCTGTCTGCAAGTATTCATATGGACAATCTTATGCCATCAAAATAGTAAGATGACAAAGCATTTCACACATTCACAAAGATTGCATATATAGATCACAACACCTGGACGGTTAGCCGACCACGAACCATGTCCATTGGGTAAGTTGCTGACATGGCAATAATTCCAGCACATGCACCAGCTCCAAGACGTAGAAGAGGAGTAAGCTGAGCATCATCTGCATGAAGGAAACTAATACGCGATGATTGTTGAGCTGGAAATTGATTAACCTCAATGAATATAATTTAAAAGCCAAAAAAGGCTTTGCTAAAGATAATACCAGAGTTCAGTGCAACTGAATTGACGAGCATATGCTGTGTAAGTGCACACATGATAAAACATGTAATGATGCATGCATAAACTCGACACACTCCCACCAAAAGGAAAATCAGGATAAGAATTCCATATAAAATAGTGATGAAAAGTTGGAAAATAGCAAATGGATTTCAACAGCAAAGGAACTTCACAAATACAATAGAGTAACATGTAGAGGAAAATAGAGGGGCAGCCATACCATTTCCAGTTTGCTGCCTATAAAACCATAATATTCTCCTGTTTACAGGAAAAAAGAGCAAAACACAGAAAATTTATGTAGGCAGACTTATATGTAGAAATGAATGCTGCTGGAAGCAGATAGACAAAATATCAGGGTGGAATGCCAAAACATACTTTGATGCTTCCTCATAACTGAAGAACTTGACTGCTGAATTTGGGACAATTCGAGCACAATTAGTTCCATTGCCTTTAAACATCCCTCTTAAGCCCTCAGTTCTCCATATGTATTTCAAACCTTGAATGGTTCCATTGTATTTTATACTGTGAGGATTTTGAACCTGCATATTCCAAAAGTAAACACATCACTCTAGTTAAACAGAGAGTCATGCATGCAGAATGATAATAGAGAAAATCTAAAAATAATATAAAATTCAGTATGCAATGTAACTGTCCATGATACAGAATGTCAGAACTAAATCGCTTAATAATAATAACAAAAACTACCTGTAGAAGTATTTTTAGTCTTTCTAAAGGAGCAACAGCTGTACGTGACCTGAAACAGATAGCACATACAATAATTTCTTCAAAGAGGAAAATGCTCAATCAAGTGTTGAGTATGCGAAACATGAAAAATCAGTTGCTAATGTACAGTGATGACAGCAATTATCCATTCATATATAGGCAGTGGTACAGATTAATCAATCTGAACATCCCCAATCACACTACATGATCGTAACCTTCTGAAAAATGATCATAAATATTAGACAATTATTCCTTATCTTCAACAGTTGCCTCCTCTATTTTCATACGGATGCCCTTGTTTTTTCATTAAATCATTTCTGTGTTGTCGCTTATCTGTGGTCATTCTACATATATGCTGTTTATTCACCACCCATGACCCAAAACTCACAACCATAGACCAGAGCCAATCTAAATCTGGTTTAACAGATAAGAAAATTAACATATACCAAAATTTCTCATTCGTAAACAGAACAAATGATTGGTGATGGCAAAACCAGGTTTCATTTGCACTAGGAATTGTATAACTAAGCTATTTCTCAGTAATTTGAATGATTCCGGTCAACTAACAAGTGATATCTAAACAGAAGAGTTAAACTATCTAAAAACCATGGATTTCACTAACAATACAAAAACTCACACCTTAGTTATACACCTTATTTGCCACCAACATCCAACAGAGTACCAATGAACACCCAAAATTAGATTTTCACAAGCCCATCATAACATAAGGAGTCAAACCTTTACCTTTTCAAGGAAAAAGAACAGTGAAATCTTCAAAAAAAAAAAAAAGCAGGCTTTTTAACCTTGAAGTATATTTTTACATATTTTAATGCAAAACCAAAAAACACTATCCTGTTTTTTACTCTTTAAGGAGGAAAAAAGCAAATCATTACGATGAAAAAAAAGTCCCCTCGCTGCCTAATTATAACGATTATGTTTTAAACCCAAAAAAAAAACCGTCATTTCTCTCACAAAATCTATAACAAACAACAATCTTTACTTAACAAAAAAAAAAACAACCATCAATATTATCCTAAAAATTAATAAAAATCACAATCATTTCCACAAATAAGATAAAAGGAGGTTGATTATTTAATACAATAATCAGTAAAAAACTCCCCAAAAAAAAATGAATAGAACTCACACGCCACCAGCTACACCCCCGGCTACAAGAGACTTGCAGATACTAAGAAGAGCGGGTCCCGGTGCTTTAACGCCTTCACGAGCGAGTTTAGCCTCTTCAGCGAAATTCACAATCGTAGAAACAGCAGACTCGCTTGTTTTCACGTCCTCTGAAGCCATCACCGGAACCCTAGGAAAGCGGTCAGAATTCCGGCGTTGACTGGTGTGATTATTATGATTGATTGATTGATTAATTTGGGGAAGGTTTGGTTTGCTTTTGCATATGCTAACAAAGAGAGAGATGGAGGCGTCTGTTTTGAGAGAGAGAGGAGACAGGGTTCGCAGGGAAAATGATTTTATTCCATTTATATGTGGTCCCTAACTACCACGTCCTTTCATTATTTCTTGGGTTAATGGTCCATTGGGTCCCTTTACTCTTCCTTTTATATCAACATGGTACCTTCTTTTATTCTCATGTTCCAGGTATCATCATTTCCCACTGTGGTTCTTTTTCTTTTTACGTTTAAAAAGCATTTTTAAAAATATTTAATTTTCTAAAATTAATTTTCTTGATTTTAGATTATTGATATAAAAAATAAATTTTAAAAAATAAAAAATAATATTTTAATTTATTTTTAAATAAAATATACTTTGAAAAACAATAGCTGTTGTAATCACAAACTCCATATTCTAGGGTTTTTTTTTTTTAATTATCTGTTAGTGATTGAGTCAGAAGTTGTAAAATACGATAACTTCAACAATTTAATTAGTCAATGCATGCATATAACTTGTTGCTATCATCTTTAAAGGCCAGCTACCACATATCCATGCTCTTCTTTTAATGGCGAGTTTGGTATTGAATTATATACTGATTTTAAAAATTATTTTAATTTGAAAATATATTTAGATTTTTATTTTATTCTTTGCATTATTATATTTAGATTTTTAACGTGAAAAGGTATTTATATTTTTATTTTATTCGTTTCTTTTTATTATAAAAAGAAAAAAAAAACAAAAGAAACTAGTTTGATTTTTATAGCACAATCTTCTTTAGGTGATGTTTGATCAAGAGTTCACAGCTACCTTGTCAATTCAAAAGTTTTGAGTGAGCCTAGAAATCCAAAACCAGAACTTTAGGTCTACCAAAATGATACAAGATTTTAATTAAATTAAAAATATTTTGTACATTAAAAAATATATAACATACTAACCATCCCCCTTTAAATAATCAAATTTTAATAAAGACTCGAGAAAGAAATTTTTCCATGGATATACTAGCTTGGACATAAATAATTTTCTTTAATTTTAATGTATGAAAATCAACTCAAAGATATTAAAACAAAATAAATTGAAACAATCTCGTGTAAATACTCCCCTCTTGTTATTCAAGGAATCTATATGATAACTAATAAAAGTATATTTAAGAATATAATGGAAATTATTTCAAAGTGTTTTTTATTTAAAAATATATATATATATATATATATATATATAATTATTTTCGACGTCATTATATCAAAACGATTTAAAAATATAAAAATTAATTTAAAGATATTAAAAAAATAAAAATATAAAAATTTGACATATTATACCTCATCATATAAGATTGAAACAACCTCATGTAAATACTCCCCTCTTATTATTCAAGAAATCTATATAATCACTAATAAAGGTATGTTTAAGAATATGGTAAACATTGTTTCAAGGTTTTTTTTTTCAAATACATTAAAAATAATTATTTTTTAAAAATATTTTTAATATCATCACATTAAAATGATTTAAAAATATAAAAAATAATTAAAAAATTTTAAAAATATTATCTGATCACAAAACATGAAATAGAGTCCCCCGTGTATCTTTTGACAATATATATATATATTGGCTTTCACCATCTAGTTCTTAAGCAACATCATTAATTTGATCAAAACTAGGATCGTTGATATTGCTGGACCCTATAATGTGGAGAGAAATTTTTCGGTTTATGAATTATCCATAACGTCCATATCGATAATGAGAAAAAAGAAGGTAATTTGATGCTCCAGGTCCACAAATTCTGTGGATTGGCAATGTCAAAGACAGACAGCACACCTGCCCTGAAACATCAATGGAAGCGACACTCAGAGAAAAGCTTCCTCTCCAATTTTGTGTGGATGCTAACACTCCTTGCCCATTCCAGGCATCCTTTTCTAGGCAATTAAAGAAAATTGGCAGTAATACCATGATATTATTTAACCTCATATTTTAAATTTATTTTTCTAGAAATTATTAATTTAAATCTCGTAAAATTCAGGACCACTTAAGCTTGTATAATTATTAACTTTAAGATTCATAGAATTAGTCGATATACATGCAACCTAATCCGAATATCTATATTAATAATAATAATAAAAAAACCGAATATCCGAATATCATTTAATAATAATAAAGTGAAATACTGATTATTAGAAAACTCAAATATAGTTTTCTAGCTATTTCATGTATAAAATTGAACCCTCTTTTTTCTTACTAACATAATCATTTGAAGGTTGCAATGGCAGAAACATAATATAGTAATGATAAAGACCTAATTTAACGCCGGCAAGCTGACTTAACATACTTTATATATATATATATATATATATATATATATATATATATAAAAATTAAAGTAATGATAAAATGTTTATCTAAAGACTTGTTAGCATCATCATAAGATTTTAGGAATCAGAATATATTTGTGTGTTTGTGCGCAATGAATGGGATGGGCGTGTAAAAAGTATCATTTTCCTATCAATACATCAAAAAATCGGGGATTAAAATATATATTAAAATAATTTAAAAATACTAAAAAAAATATTAATTTAAAATAAAAAAATAAAAAAAATTAAATTTTTTAAAAATATTTTGATAACACAAAAACAAATCACAGCCACAGCAGATAAAAGAGAATCCATCCGTAAGGTAAATTGTCAAGTGGCTTTGGTCTGGAACCCAAAACTTCTGACTTTACTGTGGTAAGGTCTAACCCAAAATCAATGTTTTTGCCTGAAGACCGTAACCCTAACTTTCCGTAAAAAAGCATGAGAAAAGGGAAGGAACATGGAGCCTGATTTTTATTTATTTTCGTACATTCTCAGCTATTACTATGGTGGCCTAGACAATATTCTGTCCCTTTAAATGAAAGTGATTGAGAATCATTTTATTTGAAAATATATTAAAATATTTTTTTATTTTTTAAAATCATTACATCAAAATAATCTTAAAAAAAAAATCTCATTAAAAAAAAAAAAAACACAATCATCGCAAAAACAATTACTATAAAATTGGGTGATACGAGCTGAGCGTATGATGACTCACCGGATATTATCATTACATGCTCGCTGCCCGCCAGCCTCTCTTTTCTTTTCACTTGTACGAAGACAACATATATAAGTGGTTGAGGATTAAAATTACAGATAAAAGGTCTGCATTTATGTTCATGAGTTTGGGTCCTCACTAATTTTTTTCATATAAAATGACTAAAACAACCT
>Ga0307515_10012697_pt1 | contig 15818 bp, 10 predicted proteins | sample 17_EM_MG_FD_194513 | JGI IMG/M metagenome (GOLD analysis project Ga0307515, IMG submission 194513) | Populus trichocarpa ectomycorrhiza microbial communities from riparian zone in the Pacific Northwest, United States - 17_EM | ecosystem: Host-associated > Plants > Roots > Unclassified | place... | reverse complement strand
TATATAATAGCTGCATTAATTTTATATTGAAATATAATTATAAAACCTCATCCAGGTCGATTTGAAATAAAACACGACTCACAAGTTGATTCTTGAATTGAAAAAAAAACAAGTAAAATAACATTATTTTTATTAAAAAAAAGTTGATAAGTTAAGGGTCGGGTTTTATGCTAATCAGAAACGGAGCCAGAAAATAAAATTAAAAAAAACTAAGATTTCAATTGTTTTACTATTTGGATTAAAACTATAAATATTATTAAAGAAGGAGCTAGAAAAATAATTTAATTGTAGGGGACAGCCCCTTTATTTTTGTTATTGGTGCTAATCAAGCCAAGTTGACTGGATCAACAAGTTAATTTATATTTTTTATTAGATTGCTAAGGTTTTGTTTTTGTTTTTTTTTTTAATTTGAACCGGTTCAAGTCTAAATCGACTAAGTTACAGATGGATTTGAATTTTGTAATTAAAGACATCAAAGTACACTAAAATAGAAAAAAATAATAATTAAAAACAGCAATTACAGGATTTAATTTTGAAATTCCTCCAGCTAACTTGCGTCCCCTGCTGTACAATCTGAAAGTGATTGAACCTATTGATGATTTCAACTTCCAAGGTCGTTAATGAAATATAAATTCGAAAATATAATCTTGAAGTTTATCAGGTTGTTGATTCAGACCCGTAGAATACATAGATACCCCATGAAAAGCTGGAAAAGCTTGACTAAGCTTAAATTATGCAAGAATGCCTTTGTTTGTTCAACCTCATCCACCAAACATATTCTTTTAAAGCTCTTGTGGGGTTAGTTTCTTCTACTCCAGTAATCGCACTTTACGTATTTATAATCTTGCTTGAAGAAAGTTGTAAGCAGGTAATCCGGGCCGCCACCTACATGCTCCCCTGGTCTCAACTGTTCGTCCAGTATGAGACCATTCTCACTTTTCATTAAACAGAACTAGTAAATTGAGCTTGCATGAAAAGAAAAAAAGTATTTGGTTGAAGAGATATGGATATACAAAATAAGTTCTCTCTAAAATAATTTTAAAATGAATTTTTATTATTTTAAAACAAAAGGGTATAATAAGAGGAATACGTCCTCTCTGTTTCCACAATCTTCGTCTCTTTAATATTTCAAGATAGTAATCTAATGCTAATATGTAAAAACTAGCTAATATAAAACATGAATTTTAGCCACAAGTTAAGAGTAATAAGCTCAAACTAGCTGATTAAGGCTCGAGAAATGGGTTGTTTTCTCATAATTAAGGATGCTTCAACACTACTTCAACAAAAAGAATATCATTGATTGGTGATCAAATGTAACATGGCTTGAAATGCTGTCCAATAATTTTTAGAACGGAAGTCAAGATGCAAGCCTCCAGTGTAGCATCAACTTTCTTTTTAAAAGAATGAAACAAACAACAAAAATGTGACAAGGGTTGTGTTTTTTTGGTGCATGCTTCAACACTACTCCACTAATAAGGTTCTTGATCACCAAATTTGCTAACAACCATATCCCTTACTAACAACCCCGATGCAAGTCTTGTCTCTTGAGTCTCTACTATAAATACCTATCTCTTTCAGTTGAGTTTCATAGATAACAGAGGATCAAGAATAAGGAGTTCGATTCAAAGTTTTTGATACAATGGCGGCGGCGGCTGGTCTTGTATTTGCTCTTCTGGTCATTTTCCAAATGTCTTCCTCTGTCAGTGCCCTGAGCTCAAACTACTATGAACAGACCTGCCCTAAGCTTGAGTCTGCTGTTACTAATGCTGTCAAGAAGGCAATGATGAATGACAAAACAGTTCCTGCTGCACTGCTTCGGATGCAGTTTCATGATTGTTTTATTAGAGTAATTACTGACATTGTTTACAGTTACATACATCAGTTCTTTAAAAATTAATGGTAGCTTACTTAATTTCCTTTTGGTTGCATTTTGAAGGGTTGTGATGCTTCTGTACTCTTGGCATCCAAGGGTAAGAACAAAGCGGAGAAAGATGGGCCTCCTAACATTTCATTGCATGCATTTTATGTTATTGATAATGCAAAGAAAGCGGTGGAAGCTTTGTGCCCTGGCGTGGTTTCTTGTGCTGATATTTTGGCTCTTGCCGCAAGAGATGCAGTAGCTTTGGTAATTAGTCCCTCCAACAATACAAAAACTTAGTAACAGTGATGATAATGGCAGCTGTGCTATTGCAACTGTCTATTAACTTATAACCTTCAACCTTGGCTTAGATTATTGATATCTGATGTGTGTGCATGTCTTAGTCTGGAGGTCCCACTTGGGATGTGCCAAAAGGAAGAAAAGATGGAAGAATTTCGAAGGCAAGCGAAACCAGGCAATTACCAGCTCCCACCTTTAACATTTCCCAGTTACAGCAAAGCTTCTCCCAAAGAGGTCTTTCTTTGAAGGATCTAGTAGCTCTCTCAGGTAACATATTCAATGGCCCATCATGAAAACATCGATCCATTACAAAATCGTACAGCTGATCAAAAACATGTATGAGTGTAGGAGGTCACACTCTTGGGTTCTCTCATTGTTCATCATTCCAGAACAGAATCCACAGCTTCAATGCGACTCTCGACGTGGATCCAACTTTGAACCCATCTTTTGGAAGCAGTCTAAGGAGTGTCTGTCCTGCACACAATAAGGTAAAAAATGCAGGTGCTACAATGGACTCTTCAACAACCACATTCGACAATGTTTACTACAAGTTGCTACTCCAGGGAAATAGTCTTTTCTCTTCAGATCAAGCTCTACTCTCAACAAGAGAAACTAAGGCATTGGTTTCTAAATTCGCTAGTTCCCAAGAGATGTTTGAAAAAGCTTTTGTTAAGTCCATGATCAAGATGAGTAGCATCAGTGGCGGACAAGAGATCAGGCTAGACTGTAAAGTGGTCAGATGATGTGGATTCATGGGAGTGTGAGCGAGACTACTATCCATCAAAATATTGTTTTGTAATTTTTATTCCATGTTGTGCGTGATCAAGTTCATTCTTTTCAAGGGATCAAGTTAATCTGAAGCTATTGTTTGCGAGCTTGCCTGTCTGTTCGATCGATATTTTAGTGAAACGAATTCCTTTTTTCTGTGTTTTTTCTTTTCTCTATCCTTGCATCCGACAAAGATTTTTCAAATTCTTCATGTCCATCACTTCATTAATAGAATAATAAAATGCTCACAAACCCAATAACATTTATTATAAAAAAAAATGATAATTGAATTTCATAGCACTATCTTGGATAGTTATTGAGATTATCAGACCATTTCAAGAAAACTATTGTAAATTAAATATTCAGTTTAGTTTAATTAAAAGAATATATGAATTAAATTGGTTTTATTTAATTTTTAAAAATATAAAATTAAATTCAATTTATCAATTTGGTTCGGATATACAATTAATTTTAGTTTAAAATTATGAAAAAAATTAATATAATTAGATTTTTTAATCTAAACTTTAAAGTTAATCTCAAAATAATAATATACCGTCCATGAGGTGTTTTTATTTTGGGATTAAATCAACATAAATTTAAAATTAATGATCTTAAAATGATTGTTTTGTAGATCTAGAAGGCTGGAATTATTATTGAGATCAAGTTAGTTAATTTTTTAAGAAAATATTTAAAAGTGTAGAAAAGATTATTTTTTAAAATATATTTATATTTTAAAATGTATTAAAATATTATTTTTGATATTATTATTAAAAAAAATATTTTTTATAAAAATCAAAATTTAACAAAACGCCCTCCCCCAAAAATTGCCGAGAAGATATATTGTACAGCCGTAACAAGTATCAGAGACAGACAAGGACTGTTCAACTGTAACCTACGAGCTGCCAAAGTCGACTCTCTTGTCTCCCCTCTCTAGAGATTCCAATGAATAATGAAGCAAACGATCTTGAAAAATCATCAGTACGAAACAACCCCACTCAAAACCTAGACCAAGAACTAAAGGAAGAAGAAGAAGATGAAGAAGAAGAGTTGCATAAGCTGCTTTTACCTGACATTCGTGATCTTCCTACCACTCCTCCCTCTTCAGTTCAGACCAACTTCGTCTCCTATTTTGCTCCAGGTTGATTAACTCTACACTTCTATCTTTTTTGTTTTTTGTTTAATTTATGATGCTTAAGAAAGCTAATACTTTGCTTGATTTGTGGGATTTTGGATCAGATTTTGTGAAGCCAGGACACGACCAGTACGTTTATAGGCATGCCAATGGGTAGTATTTTAACTCTTGTTTTAAATTTGTAGGGTTTGATTGATTGTTGAATTAATTGTGTTTTGTTTTTGGGATTGAAAAAAGGTTGTGTGTGATTGGTTTGGCTCGGACCCATGTGGCTTTTAAGGATGAAGGAGGGATAACGGTTGTTGATTTCAATGTTGGCAAGTCTGATCGTAGTGGCATTAAGGTCACCGGAAAGCGAAAGAAGGTCCGTTCTTTTATGGCTGTAGCTCTTTTATTGTATAAAAATTGAGCAACTTTCCTAAGAATTTAGCGAATTGTATGAAGAAATTGGTAAAAACTAGACCTTTTGAAAATCCCATTACTAGGAGCCTGGTTGGTTTCTTAAAAGGGCCTCTTGCTGGCTTTTAAATTGATGGGGATAATGGAATTTAAATTTCTAACATGGTTGAAAGCATTAAGATTTTTTTATTTTTTTTTGAGGTTTTCTAGATGTTTGGATGCTTAGTGATAATGGAAGCCCACCATCTAATTTGGATTTATAGTGTCATTCACTGAAACAATAAGATGATCAAATCTAAAAATCAGTTAGTTTCCACTTCTTTTAGCGGCACTGTTTCATTTTGTGCACATTGGTTTCATGGGTTTCGTATCATTGGAAGTGCAATCGGCCAGTTTTACATAGCAGAACTGGAAATCTGAGCTGATTGCATTGAGAGGTAATGTGACTGCTTTGGAGGGAAATGCTTCTGGAGACCAGTCGGATTTCTGTTTTGTAACGATGCAGTTAGGATAAGGAGTTGATTCATCTTCTTATATACTTGTTTAGCAAAGTTTTACTAACAACAGAGATCTTCTTTTGCAGAATGCGCAGCACTTTGAGTCTAATACTGCTCTGTGTAAAGTTTGCACCCAGAATGATTCTTATATTGTCAGGTACAACTTTTTTTTCTCAGGTCCACACTCCCTTTCCCCCCACCTAACTTCATTTTAATATTGGAGTTGAATTTTGTTGTTGATTTTTGACAGATGTTGTGTTAAAGGCTCTCTGTTGGAAGTGAATGACAGACTAATCAAACAGCCAGAATTGCTTAACTCTTCAGTAAGTTTTACTCTTCCATGCATACCATATCTCAGATGCAAGTGTCTTTCCAGATAGGAACCTCATTATTGAATTAGTGATCAATTAATATTCCCTCTTACTTTCTTCAGAGAAAACTATCATGTGCTCTTTACAAGATTTGCCCTTTTTTAGTTAATAGCAACTTGTGCCAAAATAAGGCCCAATGTACTGGAAATCTACATGATGGTGTGGTGCTGATTGTAGCCTTACATATCTTGTGTCGAAATGTAGGAAAATACCTAGGTAGACATAATCGTATCAGCATCTAAATTTATCAGATGTTTTCCTGACCAAATTGCAGACAGACAGGGAAGGGTACATTGCCATTATCATGCCAAAGCCAGCAGATTGGCTGAAGGTCAAAGCTTCATTGTTGGGCCTTGAAGAATACAAGAAACTGAGAGAAGGGAGCTGAGCTGTCAGGGGTGCTTAGGTAAGTTTTATGGCATTGGAGAAAAACAAGAATTGCCGAGCTTCATGTGGAATTCCTCCGGTCATCCGTTCCTTTGATGGGCCACACCCTCCATGTTAATCTCCAAACCAATTTGACGAATTGTAATTCTCCCCCCATATTGTATCTCGTTAAATTATCAGTCCATTTTATTCCTCCACAAATAGAATAAAGCAGAACAGTAAATTGGATTGTGCTTCTTTTGCTAATACGCGGATAGGAAGCAGCCTCGTCATACTGGACATTGAGGTATAGCTTACACAAGTAGCACAATGATGCGTGACTGAGCTTACGCTACCTGATGGGTAATGCCTGGGATGCCAAGAAAACAGCTTTTTTTGGCAATAGAACATGTCAGGTTGCTAGAGAACTATTTCTACATTTACTGATGATTTCTCTTAATTTATTATATCAAAATATTCACTTTAGGCATACCTGACGAGAATCGGACAATGCTAAATATGCAAAGTAATTTCTGACTATGAAAGAAGTAAAATATTTTTGGGGGTGTTTGGGATTGCGATTATACCGTGTTTTTTGAAAATTCTTGAATTTTTTTAGCTTCAAATTAATTTTTATGTGCCTTTTTTGGATTTGTTTTAAAGTGGTAGTATTAAAAATAATTTTTTTTAAAAAAAATAATTTAATACATTTTTCAAGCAGAAAAACACAGACTTCTTGAATATGTTAACAGGGAATATAGATTAATCGTAGATTTCATCAGGCGTCAGCATAATATGCTGGAAGTTGGGTTATCCATAGAGATTGTATTAATGAATACAGGGTTAACAATTGGCATTGGACGTGCCTTGTTTTGACGTTATTTGAAAACAAAAGTCCAGGTGAGCCGAGCCAGGGGAGAAGCAATTTCTATGTGGATCCTGTATTGTATTTGTAACACCAAATATCGCCTGCTGCCACTATCTCTATCCTAATATTGTCCTCGTCTTCATGGGAATTTTTGCTGATGATCATCAGCTGTACTGTTGTTGGATGCAACCATTATCTCGTCCATAACAATCCTTCTGGATCTATTTATGGTATGAAAACACAAGTAGATATGTCGCTCAAGCTCTTCTAGCTGCTCCAGGTAGCTTGAGTCGTGAATGTGAAATTCTTTCACGACCTCTTTCAATAGTTCAGGCTTGTTATTCCTAACACACATATCAGCAAGAGCTTTCTGATGTTCGACCTCATCAAATAAGCTCCTCGTCAGCCTGCTCACGGTATTGAAATCATTGATCAATATGTAAATTCCTTTGGCAGCAAGATCTAGCTGTGCGCCAAGTCTTTTTTCAAACCTGCTTTTCTCAAGCCCTCGATGAACCAACTTGATTTGCTTTCTGAATGCATACAACGAGCAACCCATTAGTCCTGGTGCAGCCACAATGCCAGCCATGCTATGAATTGCAATTACAAGCAAGGCAATTAGAAGTGCAGTATGTGATATCACAAGACATCCTCCTCCAACCCTAATACAAATCCTTCTGAACTTCGTTTTCCTCATAATCCTTTTCTTTTGTGAAGTCAATCCATGGAGCAACACCACGTTGTCGTCATGAAAATCAAGGAATTTTTCAGTGCTAAAAAACATCGATAACGGATTTTCTAACAATGCATAAGCAGCCAGCTCTCTAAACATAGCGCCCTGAATCTTATCTGAACAGTCTGCAGAATCATGCACCCTTTTGCTTAACTTGATTACCCTTCTAATTTTCTTATAATTACCTCGTGTTTGTTGGATGCACTGGAGATGCAACTCACAAATATGGCATGCTTTTGAGCTGGCTTCAAAGTAATCAACCAGAAGGTGATGAAACTTTAAGCTTCCCATCATCTCTCTGAGTGTCTCTTGCTGTTGTGGTTCAAATAGATAGTCAGAGAGGTGATGATATAAAGGAAGAGATGGATCAGACGGTGAGGCGACTTTGTCAACTCCATCAATGCTCGTTTTTCTTAGCTGGTCTTGAACCTTGCTCCACATTTCTACATAAGACTTCGTCCTGAAAGCTTCCTTGTACTCTTCATTAACGTTCAGCTTGTTGCTTAAGCTGTTGCCACGTTCCTTTGGAGATCTTCCTGAAACCAGAAAGCAACAATCATGAATCAAACTGTAAAATAATAATAATAGGATCAAAACTAGAAAACTCATGAAGCAACTTGAATCAACAATTTCTAGAAACTAAAACATGGAATAAAGATTTTTCCAAAATATGCATGGGATTTTGATGGAAATCAGCTCGAGAAAGACATGGTGATGTTGAAACACACCTGCCCTTGAAAAGATAGATCTTATCTTAGCCCACAAAAGATTTGTCATGTTGATGAAATCCTTTCCTTTTCTTTTTTATGGTTTCTTGAAATAGATTAAGAGTTCGATTAAAGAATTTTGGGGCACATTTATATATATATGGAGAAATTTGGGTTTAAAAAAAATGAGAAATGATCAGGGATAAAGAAAGTCCACGTGGAAGTAATTAGGACCGCCTCGTTTCGTTATTTAATAGCTTTTGTCACACGATAACATCCCTCACACGCTGTGTTTACCTTACGTGTAATGCCTTGAGACAGAGCTTTTGCAAGCAAAAATGGTGGTAGCAAGAACAAGATGAGATGAGACGATATAGCTAGGTTTTGTTTTTAAAAAATATTCTCATACGTTATTAGCTTGAAATCAATTACGTATAATATTATTATCTTCTCCTTTTTTTCGTGGAACATATTATGACTTACTCTAATTTTTTTTTTTAATTATCTAAATTATTAATTCTAACTGAACTCTTGAGTCATGGGTTAAATAATGTTAACCTGACCAATTCAAAACAATATAATTTGAATTAAAAATAAAATTAAAATGATATTATTTTAAAATATCAAATTAGATTTTAATAGAGTCAACTAGATTGTGAGTTGGCCTATCACATCTGACCGGGTCAATTATTACTTGATTTATTTTGAAACTTAACTCGTGTCAAGTCTTGAATTGATGTGTCATCAAATTAACAAATTATTACAATCACTAATTTGTTAATTTTTTAAAAAAATGTAGATCATCTGCGGATTATCTTAATATAATTGGATTTCTATCAATAAACTCCAGAGCGTTTATTAAGAAAAAGAAAAAAGAAGCTTTCTTCAGGAAGTTTCAGTGCTATGTTGATTGCCGCGTACAAATTTTCAAAATATCCGTTGTTTTGAATATTGACGTTCTACAGCTCGAGAGGATTTGAAATTTCAGGGTTGATAAAGTAAGTAAGAGGAGGTTGTTGCTAGGATTGACATGACTCGGTCATGTTGATTAAATTCGTTATTAGTTCCCTTCGTTTTTTTTGTACGAGATGATCATGCTATTTTTCTTCAAGTATTTGTCTCGAAACTCCTCAGGGAAAAATACTTCTAGAAAATATAGAGTTTTCCTTTTACTTAATTTCCTTCTTTTTCTTAATTGCTTGGTAATTAAAAATCGTAATTTCCAGCTGCCATCCAGAGTATTTGAAAAATGAGCAAAAAATATTGTGATATTGTGCATGCTAATATCGATCCTATAAGTATATCATCAAAGATCTAAGATGATTAAATTTGTATTACTTAATTTATTCTACACTGTATCTTGAAGTGATGGCCACCGATCTTTTATTTGTTTTTCTACGTTGTTGAACCATTCCAGCTAATTAAGGACATGAACTCGGTCTCCACTTTCAAAAATAAAAGCATTTACATGGGTGCGTAATGATATTTGTTACCTAGTTGTTCCTCCCAGTTTTATTGTAATTTGATGGGTTAACATAATAATCTGTTTATCTATAATCTAATTTGAGTAAGATTTCAAATTAAATTAATTAAAAGTTAATAAAAGTTTAAAATAAAATTATTTTAATTATTTTTTAAAATTTTAAAATTATAACATTTTCGATTAATTGGAGTAAACCCACTCAATTTATTATTCAAGTTTTGGATAAAGACATAAATTAAATTGGATTTAATAACTTTTCATTGTGATTGTAAATAACAATAGACTTGCAAATATACTAATCTTTTGCTTATTTTCCCCGTCAAATCATTCAAGATGCAAAGGAACTCGTCAGATATTTCCACTTTTTTAATGCCATTTAGTCCACAGTAGTTTGTTATGAATCATGTCATATAAGATAACAAAAAACAAACTACATCTAGTGGCGTGACGCTTTTTTTAGAACTTTATTGGGAAAAAAAATCCCGTTCTCTGTTAAATTTATGGCTTCGTCATCCCCTAATCGTTCCTGTCATTCTTCGAGATATTCATGGGATTAATTTTCCTAAATTGTGTTTAATAGTTTCGATTTATAGGATTTAAGCCCTCCATGTAATAAAAGAAAAGGGCAAAAAACACTTTCTCGGTAATTACTTCACTTACCATACTCAAACTCAATCCACCAATTCGGGGTTAAAAAAGTAGGGAACAGAAGGGAGATAGGATAAGCTTGATGAGCCGTCGGCATACTCGTCTGCTGAACTAGGCACAAGTCTGCGGCTGATTGTTCTCTCCCTGTTATTCACGTTTAGTGGGCAAAAAGACGTTTGCAAACTTGATCTTAACCCCTCAAAATTTATAAAGCCCAGCCTAAATCTACCTACCGAGACCGACTATAGTCGCACGCGATATGATTGCTTTCGGAGCAGGCATTTGCCTTAAAACTTCAAGACATTCTTGCTTCCACTCCTAGGCATCTTGCAACCGGAAAGAATTAAGATTTGAGCTAGCTTTACTATGTGATATTAAAAGGTGGCCACATATTTGTTTGTTTCCAACTGACTATGCAATTTCTTCTCAACAAGGGCGGTTTATGAACTGGGATTTCTCTAGGGTTTGGGAACCTTCCATTATTTATTCATGCCCTAATTATTATGGGTCGTGATATTGAGAATTAGAAGTCAGTAAACAAATTTTTTGTATCTTTTTTTTTATGATAAGAGATATTTTCAACGTATTTTATGCGTTCATTCGAGACTACATTTTTTTATGTGATTTTAAGAGTGAATTCCCACATCAGACCTATAAATTGAAAGAAATTTAATAAATTTTACTGGGTGTTAATCTTAAGACTTGAACCCAAAAATTAAGGAATAGAGCGTACCTCCTTAACTATAAAATTATAATTGTTGAGTTTGTAACTGTGGTATGAAGATTCAAACTAGTGATTGAGATCAACTACTCACTATACCCAGCAATCATAAGCAAATTAAATGGGGAAAAGTTGAGAGAAGTACAAGATAATATGATTGCTATTTTCTATCAATGAGAAGAAATTGTGTATGATTTTTGGTCTACAAGTCGGCCGGCGTGGGGACAGGGATCAAAAGGGTATCGTGCAATGAAGGGAAAAATCAGCTAATTGCTCAATTTAATCTACACCCAGATGGTGGGCTTAGGATTTTATGTTTGAGCCCAGATATACACCCATCATGAGCTTGGGTTATCATGCTTAAGCCTATGCATCCTGGTAGAAGTTGAACTTGAATATAATAGCCCGAGCTCATAATTTTTTTTATTTTTTAAGGTTTTTATATTAAATTTAGGTTTATTGTAATTAAATTAAACTTTGGAATTTGATTTTTGGTTGGTTTGTGCATGTGGAGTTGTCAATAAAATTTTCTACCCTCCGTAACCAGGTTCTATTGCCATAAAATGAAAGTCTGGTCACTTAATTATCATTCATAAGCTTGGGATTTTAAGACAATTTGCCATTTCTCGTGAAGAAGAAGAATGATCCAACCGAAATTTGCAATAACTGTTTATTTCCGGCGACACACGAAAACAAAAGAAATATGCCCACGAAATTAAGAAAAAGGAATACTATTATGTGAGGGAGCACTTCTGTATCTCTAAAGATTTGAAGACTTTCCAGCAATGTCAATGACAAAACGATATCTGACATCGTTTCTTGCAAGGCGGTCCCAAGCCTCATTAATGTTGTCTGTTTTCACAAGCTCAATGTCACAAGTTATGTTGTGCTTGCCACACACATCCAGCATCTCTTGTGTCTCTTTCGTTGATCCTGTCATGCTGCCCCTCACAGATCTCTTGCCTGCGTTGTGTACACAAACAAGAAAGCAAAAGAGAAGAACACTTGTTTTACTGTTCCATATTCGATTACATATGAATCGACTAAGCTCGAAACGTTAATTTACCGAATATCAGAGGAAAAGCTGGCAGTTCCATCGGCTGGTCTGGTGCGCATACCACTGCCAATGTCCCGTTTACTTTGAGTAATTCTAGTGTTGGCCCCAGAGAATGCTTAGCTGACACTGTATCCACGATAAAATCTAGAGTTCTTCTCGCTGCCTGCCATCCAAAAAATACATCTTCTTACTTATTTATTCTTTACCTCTTTTATTTTTTCTAGAAAACAAAACTTATTGAAAAATAACATGAAACTGATAAAAGGACTAAATTGTAAATAAATCTTACAATACAGAGGTTAAAATATAATTTCTGTAACTACCAATTATCAAACATGATTAACTAATTTATTATAATTACTCGGCGGACAATGAATACCAAAGAAAGCACATCGTTATTATACTGGACTTAAAAATTAATTCGGAAAAGAGTTTAGATTACTGGTCAATTTGTGATCCATACAGTATGGAGATCCGAGGGCCCGTCCCACTTACCTGACTTTTTGTTGGCCAATGACCGATCAAATCGACAGCCATTCTAGCTACAAGGGGACAAGCAATTATATAGGGACAAAAATTTGGTTGGTGGAAACCTGGAAGTAGAGGGTAACATACCTGAAGTTCTTGGGCATTAGTGCTGACAATGAAATCATCAGCTCCCAAGCGTTCTCTGGCCTCTTTTTCTTTAGACGGAGAGGTGCTGATCACAGTTACATGGTGACGAAATGCCTTGCCAAACTTGACAGCTACATGTCCTAGACCTCCGAGACCAACCACCCCTACCCTTTTTCCTGGTGTGTCGACCAAGTTGCTATCCTTGAAAGCGCTGAATACAGTAATTCCTGCACAGAGGAGGGGCGCTGTTGCATCCATTGGCAGGTTTTCTGGTATCCGCACCACATACCTTCGTGTAGAAATTTAGCAAAATAAGAAAATGTATTTTCTTAACAATTTTCAATCAACGAAGTGCGTTCTACGATAAGATAAAAATTACTTGCTTCAGATCAAATATATTTAATTTGGTCACATGGATGGAAGAGATTCCCCTCTTCTCTCATAAATGTTTGTATTGAAAAATGAAGGACGAACCTCAAATAAGTTCCCAATATATATAATAATTCTTGATTGAGTCCACCAACAAATTCTCGTTTCATTTGGGTCTCTAAAGTTGTGAGAAATTCTTGATTGAATCCTTCCATTCATGTTTTTAACAAATTCTATCCAAATTGTACTCTTTCTTCTTCTTTTTTCAAAAATAATTGAGGGTTCAATTCAGATCTCAGCAATAGTTAGAGGGTAATTCGAGGTTTTGCTAAAAATAAAGGATTCACGCACAAGAAAACGACTGTTATTAACAAATAATATTGCAGCTCATCACTTTCCCACTTCACTTTTATTTTCCACACGAAAGTCATGAAGAAGATGACAAATTTATGTTAGGTGGGGGTTTAGGACATCGAAGTGGATTATTAATTAATAATTAAGACTGTTCGATACCTGTGATCTGCAACCAGGAATTTAGAGTAGCCACCATAAGTGATGCTACCATCCCAGAAAATACCATTGTAAGTCAACTGTATTTGGTCACAATAATTCTCATGCGAGCTCTTGCAGAAATCACACTCCAAACATGAAGCTGCTAAGCACCCCACTCCAACTCTGTCTCCCAACTTGAACTTGTTCACGTTGCTCCCCACCTTCGTGATTATCCCAGTAATTTCATGCCTATCATACAGCGAAAACATTTAAAACTTTCAAGAAAAACACATGTACATAGCACTTGATATCTCATTTGCACGACAGGCATTAGACTTTAAAGACTTGTTACCCGGGGACAACTGGGTACATGGAAATGCCCCAATCGTTCTTTGCAAAATGGAGATCAGTATGACATATGCCGCAATACATAATCTCTATGGTCACATCGTTGACACCATTCTCCCTGTTCATTACACAAATCAAGTCCACTGTTTACTGCTGATTTCCTTGATAGTATGAGGAACAAGTATACTGTAAAAAATCTATGAAACTGACTGCTAATTACCTTCTTTTGAAAGTGTAAGGGACGACTTTGCCAGAAGAGTCGAGGGCTGCCCAGCCAGAAACGGTCTGCGTGTGGTTTGGAGTTGTTTGAGCCATAACCTGAGACTCGAGGCTCTGCTCGGACAGAGGCAGGGGAAAAATGGGTCGCTTGAAAAGAAGATGCTCTCTCGAGTATGTTTATTTATGGGAGGACTGTCTATTTAATGATGCGTCCTTGAGGTTAGGCATATAGGACCACCGGTGGATTGATTAAATTATTATTGTTTTTTTATATATATAATTTCCTAACAAAATGGATTAAATTATTCCCATCGATCAACTGAAATTCATATGCATTTTGACCATGCCATTATCTGGACTTTGAACTGCATGGCTACCACATATTTAGTTATGTCGTAGTTATGGTATGATTTTGGGTTGTTGAGTGAATAGTAGTAAAATCAATTTGCTTGAATGACCACTAAATTTCTCTGATTTTTCTTTTAACTATAAGGAATATCCTCGATTATATTCTTTTTCTTGTGATTTTAAGGAATAACCTCGAATGATTTTTCAAAATAATTTAATGAATTTCGCTATATATTAATTTTAAAGTTTGAGCTCGAAAAATCAATAATATAGACATGTATTCTTGACTATCAGGTACAGTTAATACACGCCTAATGAATTCAAGAGTTTTTTATTTATTTATTTTGAATCCAAAATAGTAAGGTAGTACAAAAACCGTGAAATTAATTTTTATTACCCAGAAACAATATCTCGTCACTTTATGTCTTTGCTTCTCTCTTCTGACAAATAATTTTTTGAAAAAAAAAAAAGTTTTCACCGGGCAATGGCTGAAATTTCCTGGCAACAGCCTCAGATATCATCAAGCAAGGTAAGGTACGTTTTAAATTAATAAATACTTAAAAAAAGTAGTTGTATGGCAATTTCAAGCATTAACTTCCTTGTATCAACTATCAACAACCACCACATGGCAGGATATTCAAAGCTGTCGTGGCTGATGAACCATTTTTTTATATTGATACGATCCTAATTTTTAAGCAAAAACGAGGATATTTGGAGATTGGGATTTATCGACCAGAACCAATAATTATATTAATAATTGCCTATTACTAATGCTTACAAAATAGGATTAGGTGAGTACTCTGCAAGCTCGGGATGTGACCAGTCGTTGCCCACTTTTAATATGGCATTATTTTAATACATTAATTTTGATCGGTAGCCACTTGCACGCTTTGCTTGAGAGGATAAGGTTGCTCGGTGTTGCATCACGTCCACTTTTCCAACTATATTTCTTTCCTTTCTGGAAAAGTCAAAGATGTTTGGTAGGCTCAGGCTGGGTTTTTTTTTTTGGGGGGGCATATAAGACAAGAAAAACAAAGGAAAGAGCGATGGAGAAAGACAGTGCCCGTCCAATCAGCTTGAAGCGCTGTGTTTCCTGAGCACCCCCGCTTATCTGGGCCCGTGATGGATTCAAGCTCAGGATCATTATGGATTTCAAAGTTTACTCGGACCAGAACGGCCCAGAGAGAACTTGTGCAGTAGTGGGCCTCATTTCAGGCCTGGTCCTGGAGGCCCAATATACCCCAAAACATGCCACTTGAGTAACACGAGTGTGATTAGTCATTATCCTTGGAGCTTTATTCTTTCCTTTCATATATAAAACCTGTTCTGGGATTGACTTGGGACGAGATGAGTTCTTGATTTAGTAAATTCAACTTGAGTTAATTTTTAATTTTTTTATATAATAAATATATTAAAAAAAAATTTATAAAAAAATTAAAAATTCAATATGGTGATTTATTAGGTTTCATTGGGAGCAAGAAGAATTACGAGTCGGCCAAGGTTTTTAACCGAATTACTC
>Ga0307515_10012696_pt1 | contig 15820 bp, 21 predicted proteins | sample 17_EM_MG_FD_194513 | JGI IMG/M metagenome (GOLD analysis project Ga0307515, IMG submission 194513) | Populus trichocarpa ectomycorrhiza microbial communities from riparian zone in the Pacific Northwest, United States - 17_EM | ecosystem: Host-associated > Plants > Roots > Unclassified | place... | reverse complement strand
TCTCACCCATTACTGCTACCTAGTGACTATATAGCTGCTACCTGTAGCTTACCATAGCATGACCACCCCTATGTAGCAGTGATGACCACCAAAAATCTGCTACCATTGAACTATGTAGACCTACATACAGAACACCCAACTACTCCAGGACGACCTAATTTCTCTCAACAAAGATATATTAAAGCAGGACAATCACGCCTCAGACGCATTGAAGCTGAGTAGCGTCGCCGCAGCCTTTGGGGTCAACTTGATGGTCCAGGCAGGGCTTGAAATCCTAAATTTACAGGGAAAGAACGTGAAGGATTTGCTTGAGAGTCAGAAATTGGAGGTACCCCCTGGTTTTGAGTGATTATAACGACACGGATTGATGGAGGTTGTGTTTTTGTTACTTGTTGGATATTAGTGTTTCTAATTTATATTTGACCGGATCGAGCTACTTGTTTAGTAGTCCGGTCCAGCTTTGCCTTTGCTTCTTTTAACACAAACGCAATCTCGAACTATCGGTGGAATACCGTGTCTCATCGAAACTGATCGACCGTGGATCGTGGACCATGGACATCGCCTTCACGATGTAACATTCTGGCGGTAAATGCTCAATGGGGGTGACGAGTGAGATCGAGGGGGGAAACTATAGCCCACCACACCGCCTGGCTTACGAGCCAGGTTTTGATGTTGTGCAGCATAGCTGGGCCTGTAGTACAAGGAAAGTCCCCCAGGTTTGTACGTGCAGATGTAGTATATGGCGAGCCCAAGAGGGTTTTCTACCAGGGTGTTTAAAACGTCAAAATCACTGATATTGGCACGGTTTCACTAATCGTCGATGTGAGGGCGCTACATTTGATCGAATATTCGAGCACGCCATACTCTTCGGGTCGTGACTTTTTGATACCTTGTGTCCAACCTAAAGCCATACCACTGCAGGCGCAATAGAAGTGGTCCGCATTGGCCTTGCTAGGCTGGCGTGCTGTCATATATCGCATTTCGTGGTCACTTGGCTGGCGAGCCGCCACCTTGTTCCGCACCGCGGCTGGTAGAATCGAGTCCCAGGGTCTCCATTTCAGAGTCAGCTAGAATCGATCGTTCCAATGAACAAAACTTCCATTTTGCGCTTCTTGAGCTTGAGCCCTCGAATCCTCGCTAGTGAAAAATGGTTTCACAGTGTACCCAATTGACTATCAGACCTTTTGGCTCCGTGTTTGTTTGGGTCTTCTTCCAAAAGCGCGCGGATTGTCGTCCTGAATCGATCGAAGCAGGCTCGGCACTCCCTTAGCACATCCAATGAGTCGGTGGACCTACATTGGCTACACGAAATACCTTTTCAGCCAGTTTGTCATCATTAGGTTCCGTTTCAAGTACTCCTCCAAACAGCCCATGTCCTTGCACCCCTCTCTTTCAAGTGAATCACCATTTCTCCTTGAGTGCGTGCCATGAAGCCAAATGTATGCTGAAGATCTTCGTTCATTACATCAAGTTACATGTTTGTTTCTCTAGCATTTTGCCCGAGTTGGACAGGTGCTGTCACACCCTGGCATCCGTAATATGGATATTTTTGACGTTATCTGTCTCTACATGACCTTTCAGACCAAACCGCTGGTATTTGTATTTGACTGAAATGCATGTACATGAAACACGGCGGTTTTCTCCCTTCAGCGCCCGTGCCCTGGCCTAGATATATATCTGGTACAGATGCGTGCACCGGCCGTTGTTGGCTAGCAACTGGCACCGATCTCCGTGTCTCCGGATCTCCAGACCTCCATTCAGCGCCAGCTAGCCCCACTATTTCTGCTGCTTCGGCCCTGCACGCTAGGCCTTTCTTGGGTCAAACCCGCCCCAAATCCGGGGCTCCGGGGCCAATTCTGGGAGCGCCGAAGTGGGCAGGACGATCATCCCCGCCGCAAAGCGGGTGCCCAGTGCGGTGTGGTATATAACCCCGGCGTATGAGGAAGGTTGTAGCTCATTGTTCACGTTTCCTTCACATTTTCTTCGTTTTTCGTTACTTAACGACCCATTTACATTTACTATGCGCTTCTCAATCATTGCTGCATTCATCCTCCCCCTTGCAGCGCTCGCCGCACCTGCACCTGCCCGCATTAAATTGGACGTACTCCCCCTATGTCAACAACTTACCGCGGCCATCACTGAGACGACCTCGGGCCTCGACTCAACGATCTTCTTTCTCAGAGACCCAACCCTGCCCATTGACCAGGGGCCTCTCCAGACCGCTAGCGACAAGGCAAACGAGGCAAACGATAAACTCAAGTTCGCGACTAGCTCTGCGGCAATAGTTGAGGCTGCGTTGAAGACTGGGGGACAGGTTAACGATGATGCGTACGTGGATAACCCCCGCATGTACGAGGGTCAAAATGATTAACACGGCGTGTGCTCTTGCAGCCAAATCGAGGTCATCATGAACATCACAGACCTCCAGGCCATCCTAGCTGAGATTTCGGAGGCGTTCGATACAAGGCGCAGTGACACTAGCAGTACGAAGGATTTGGGGACGAGTATCCGCGCCACCGCCATTGGGGTCCGCAATATCATCCAAGTCGAGATTGAAATCCTTCGCCTACAGGGAAAGACTGTGAGGAAGCTGTTTGAGAATGCGAAGTTGAAGGTACCCCCTGGCTTTTGAGAATTTATAACGATACAGATGGATGGAGGTTGAGTTTTTGTTGCTCGTTGACATTAGTGTTCCTAATTTATATTTCACCGGATCGGACTACCTGTTCGGGAGTCCGGTCGGGCTCTGTCTTGGATTCTTTTAACACAAACTCGCAGGGAGAACCGTAAAATATATTGTCAAGAGCACCCAGCACGGGAGGAAGCACCCCAGCCAGATATACATAAATATACATGATGTCGCCTGTCCTGGGATAGTAGACAATTGACTGACCATGTGGAGGATCGCAAGCGAGCATCTTATACGTACTCCTCAGGTCATTGGTATTAGACATGGTCCACTGTCCGTCCACAACCTATCTCAATCATTCGTCAATAGCATGAATACATATAGGAGCGAGCGCTCACCTCACTGAGAGAATCAGGCCCATGAAGTCGGATGCAGGTCAAGCCCTTTCGGAGATTCAAAGACGCTGTCAAATTTGGACAGTGCAATAGTACAGTGTTCATATTCAGAAGCTACATTTCTACAATATAATGACAACTACACAGCGCATGACTTTGCCGCCAATTTATAATCGTCCTCTCGTATCCTATACGATACCCGTCGTCTAAAAAAGTCCACCGAACCCTATACCCCGATATCCTGTGTCCTTGACTCATCCGAAACCTTCACCTTCCTCTCCCTCTCGTGTTTCTCTTCCCGTTGCTCATCATTCGGTGTTGCGTGGGACAAGAAGAACCCAAGAACAGCAAGGGTCTCAAGTACCACGATGGCAAAAACGAACCAGTATGCTACCGTTCATCCGCAGTGTGCGAATGTCCACTCGGCTTTGGTCGTTGGAAGGCGGGAAGAGGCTGTGTGCGACCCATCGTCATCGATCGAGGTCTGGATTGTGGTGATCGCCGCCAGGCCGACTGCCGATCCCAGTCGCAGAGCGGAATTGAAGATTGCTCCAACCGTGCCGGCCACTGACGGCGGTGTGGAGGCAAAGATCGCGATACTAAACGAACGAGATGAGAACCGGGCCAGTGGATCAAAGGTAAGCGTAATGCTTACTTCGAGTTGCTGTACACGGTCGTGCAACCAATCGTACCAATTGTAAAGGCGGGAAAGCTGAGTTTCCAGTATGTATCGGGAGAGTCGGTGAATGGTAGCATCGCCGAAGGTGTGATCAGGAGAGCACCTCCGACGAGAATGATGCATTTATGATCAAAGTAGCGGAGGAGATACTGGTGATGGGGGTAGTAATGAAAGACAAATGCCAAGCGGAAGGCTAGAGATGCATTTAGAGGACAGAAGGCAGGAAGGATGATAGGGTGATGTGACTTACAAATGGACAGCGGCGTCCAGGGCAGACCACCCAAACCAATTTTCATACCATGACACATCCTGGATGAAAATACCGATCCACCAGAAGTAGGGTAGTAGAGCAATGGCAGCGAGAACCAGTGTCTCCATAGCGATAGAGGACTACGCAGGCGAAACATCATTACCATTCCACTGCGAGACGAAGGGACAAGAATGACACGTACATAGTAGTATTCACCGCCTCAACGTGAGCCTCCCAAAAGAAGTAGGCGACAATAAGGAGCACGGAAATGGGAAATGAAGAGTACGTAGGGGGTGGCGAATCCCCGAACCGAGCCAGACGTAAGGGCGAAGATGAACAGAATGACGGCCGCTGTAGATAATCTGAGTAATGATATCGCGGCGGGGAACACTAGACGACTCACAAGACAGCATCCCGACACCACAGAAGTCGAAACGGCCGTTGGAGATGGGGTTTGTCGAATTTGGGATGAGAATGAAACATCTAATTCCGATAACAAATCCCATGATCGCCGTAACGTGCAAGATCCACTGCCAAGTCGTATATATATTGGACGAGCAGAGTATGGGTGATTAATCCCATTACTGTTGATACCCAACGAATGAATATTGTGAGTCGCTTGCAGGAGGATAGTAACTAACCACCTCCGACAGCTAGAGCCCCGGTGCCTCCTCCAAAGATGGCAATCGCTCGGCCTTGAGATCGTGGATCAGGGAAGGGGGCCACAACCATGCTCATTGCGGAAGGGATCGTCAACGCAGTTCCAATTCCACCCAAAGCATGGAGGGTGAACATAACAATTTTCTGCCGCACGAAGCCTGAGTTAGGGCCAGGGACATCGCACCGGACGCAAATGCGGGTTTAGGGGAGTAGACGTCCGATATCCTGCCACACTTCATGATGTTGTTAGCACGGTCGTGACGCTAATTGGGAACGGAGATACGTACCACAAGCAAGAAGGAAGCAAAAGTCAGCTGATAGGCGCTAACGACCCACACCGTCTCTGAAGGAGCGAACGACAAACTTTTATACATGTCGGGAATCGCAGGGAACAGCGCGCTGGGTGGAGGTAAGCGAGCGATTACGGGTTTCTAGCAAAGGTATGCACAAACCTATTGTTGAATACATCAAGAAACTGAGCAGCCGAAAACACTGTCATGAGCACGAGTTTTCGAGCTCTCGAGGCATTGGCGAGGCCGTCGTATTCAGGGAGTAAGTAATTCTGCGACGACCATCCTGGGGGAATCTGGAAACTCTCTCGACGTCTTGAAATTCTCCTCTGGTATAGGTGTGTGGCCGGGCTGGATTGGGCGAGGGCGGAGGTTGCGCCGAGACCCAGATTGTGGAGGAGGGGAAGGAAAGTAAAATGGGTGGAATGTCGAAAGTAACCAGAATTTTGTTGGATTTTTATAACACCGGCCCGTTGGTCCGTCGCTATTATCCTCTGCTGATCAATCGCCGACCCGAGTCAACGCTCTGCGTCCAAACCTTGGGTCGGCGTGCGTGTTCAACACAATCAGCGCTGATTACGAAGCTGCCCGAATGTGGTCCCTTCTGACATCACTTCGACTTCTCCAGGTCAATGTCTACTGTTCGCGGGTCTCTTCGATTTGGAGGCCCGCCACCTCCAGTTTCATCTCAACGAGTCTGATCGGGACGGCATTTCGACCATCGAAAGATCATTATATAAGCCTCCCTCACCTTAAATCTCTCTCTAAATGGGAGGTTCCCAGTACCCTGCTTTGCAAGGACCTCCTCAGACACCCCAGGCATCTAAGAATCAGAGGATGTGCACTTCTGCCATACCTTTTTCAAGCAATGGAGTTTCCCCTCCTTCATATATTCCAATTCGATGGATGATTATGCTCGCGATCCCACGTTGATGCCATCGAAGAAAGATCATTTCCGTTCCCGAGGATATCCGTCGTGTTATTGACAGCTGTCATCTACCATGATTTTTCAATCTGACACCTGCCTGTCAGCTGTCAGGCTATCTACCGAACTGGAGGTAATAAGTAGGGGTGACGCTGGTAATTGTACCTTACTGTGCCCGCGCCCTAGACTACATCGCCAGCAACTCGCATCGATGTCCAGCGCCAGCGTCCCCGCGCCAAATCCGGGGGCGTCCGAAGTGGCCGGTACGGTATTTCCGTCCGTACGGGCGGGGACAGTTGCAGCTCATTGTTCCCATTCCTTCCCATTTACTTCGCTTTTCGTGATTCAACGACCCATTTACCTTTACCATGCGCTTCTCAATCATTGCCACATTCATCCTCCCCTTACCTTGGCAACCCTCGCCGCACCTACACCTACACCTACCCCTGATATATATAGCGGATCTACTCAAGTTGTAGCAGATTACATGTATTAGCAGTAGGAAACTAATATACGTTTGTGAAGCAGCCAAATCTCAACATAAGTTACGAAACGCGAAAGGAAGTGTTTGGTTTGGCCAAACACTTACGGAACCATAATTCTGGCCAAGGAGAGCTGGGCAAATTAAATCCGGGGCTCCGGGGCCAGGACAATCCCGCGGCCCGCGGCAAAGCGGATCCAGTCTAAATGAGCCCCCAGCCTCACACATGTAACACATGTATGGTATATAATCCCTCCGTATGAGAACGGTAGCAGCTCATTGTTCACATTTCCTTCGCTTTTCCTTATTTTGGTCTTTTAACGACCCATGCGCTTCTCAATTATAATCATTGCCACATTCATCCTCCCCCTCGCAGCCCTCACCGCACCGCTCACCGCACCTATCCACGCACCTCCCCCTGATAAGAGATCGGAGCAACTCTGGGAAATACAACTTCAATTTGAGGACGCCCTCTATGAGACGATCGACGCCCTCGACGAAGTGATGATCAATACCCCAGCAACGGAAACGCTCGACAACATTCGCCAGGCCGTTATCAGTTCAGTCGAGAAACTCGAGGAGGTGAACAAAGCTGCGAGGAAGGTTAGGAAAGCGATCCAAGATGGGGGACAGATCAAAGATGTTGAGTACGTGAATAACCCTTAGCTCGCGTGTACGAGGGTCAAAATGATTAACACGGCGTTTGCTCTTGCAGCCAATTCGCGATCATTAAAAACTCCATAGATGTCCGGGCCTTGGTATTTGATCCTTTGGGCACGGCCGATGCACCTCGCATGAGGGACCCTATCAACGCCACAACCCTTGGGATCCGCAAGATGGTCCTACTCGAGGTTATAACCCTTCGCCTACAGAACAAGACTGTGAAGGGGCTGTATGAGAGTGCGAATATGACGGTACCCCTTGATTTTAATCGTTTATAACGATACGGATTGATGGAGGTTGAGTTTTTGTGGCTCGTTGATATTAGTCTTCCTAATTTATATTTCACCGAATCGGACTACCTGTTCGGGAGTCCTGCAGGGCTCTGTCTTTTATTCTTTTAACACAAACTTGACGGAAAATGAAACTCCCAGTTCGATGGGATAACACCCCTTGTCCCATTATCATTTACAAGGACACTGGTTAAGTACTAAGGTCACCGAGAACTAACCGAACCGAGAACTAAGCGAGACGTTAATATAACAGCTAGGAACGAGCCAGTGCGAAAATGAGCCAGTGCAGAAATAACCGGCCAGCACCGTCATGGATACTTGGTTAGCCGACCTACATATGACCGAGTGTCGATCAACAGCGCATATATGTAACGTATAGTGACGAGAACACCCCAACAAAGCTCGCAGGGAGAACCGAAAAATATATTGTCAAGCGCACCCAGCAGAGGAAGCACCCCAGCTAGCTATACATTAATATACATGATGTCTCCTGTCCTGGGATAGTAGACAAATTGACTGACCATGTGGACGGTCGCAAGCGAACCGAGGCGGAAGGCGTGGCCCGGCCTTCCTGTTCGCGAGTCTCTTCAATTTGGAGGCCCGGCACCTCCAGTTCCCGCCGAATCTCCGACATTTTCATCTCAACAACCGGTCTGATCGGGACAGCATTTCTACTATCGAAAGAACATAAAGCCTCCCTCGCCTTACATCTCTCTCTAAATGGCAAGTTGCCAGTACCCTCGCTTTGCTAGGACCTCCTCAGACACCTCAGGCATCTAAGAATCAGAGGATGTGCACTTCTGCCATACCTTTTTCAAGCAATGGAGTTTCCCCTCCTTCATATATTCCAATTCGATGGATGATGCTCGCGATCCCACGTTGATGCCATCGAAGAAAGATCATTTCCGTTCCCGAGGATATGTATCCGAGTTACTGAAACCTCGTTTCGTGTTATTGACAGTTGTCATCTCCCGTGATTTTCAATCTGACACCTGCCTGTCAGCTGTCAGGCTATTCACCGAACTGGAGGTAAGTAGGGGTGCCGCTGGTATTTGTATCTTAGACTGTGCCCGCGCCCTAGATCTGGTGCATATACATACACGCACCGTCGTTGTTGGCCAGCAACTCGCATTGATCGCCAGCGCCAGCGTGCCTGCGCCTAATCCGGGGGCGTCCGAAGTGGCCGGTATTTCCGTCCGTATGGGGACAGTAGCAGCTCATTGTTCACATCCCTTCATATTTACTTCGCTTTTCGTTACTTAAAGACTCATTACCTTTACCATGCGCTTCTCAATCATTGCCGCATTCATCCTCCCATTGGCAACCCTTCCCGTACCTATACCTACACCTACCCATGATATGATATAGCGGATCTACTCAAGTCGTAGCAGATTACATGTATTAGCAGTAGGAAACCAATATACATTTGTGAAGCAGACAAATCTCAACATACGAAACACGAAAGGACATGTTTGGTTTGGCCAACCAATTACGGAACCGTAATTCTTGGGGCTTGGGGCCAAGGAGATCGCAGGGTAAATCCGGGGCTCCGGGCCCAGAAACATCCCGCGGCAAAGCGGATGATGCCGCGGTACCGACAGTGCAGTGCCAGTCTAAATGAGCCCCCAGCCTCACACATATATGGTATATTATAACCCGACCGTATGAGGACGGTAGCAGCTCATTGTTCACATTGTTCACATTTCCTTCGCTTTAATTTTCCTTATTTTAGTCTTTTATCTAACGACCCATGCGCGTCTCAATCATTGCCACATTCATCTTCCCCCTCGCAGCCCTCGCCGCACCGAACGCCGCACCGAACGCGCCCGCACCTGCCCCTGATAAGAAATTGGAGCTACTCTTCGAAACACAACTTCTATTTGAAGACGCCACCTCTAACACGATCGACGGCCTCGACTTAGTGCACGACTCGCTCCCAACGCAGATTGATACGAGGATTCGCCAGGCCGTTATCAATGCAGGCAATAAACTCGGGCGAGTGAGCCATGCTGCGAGAAAGGTTGGTATTGCGATGCATACTAGGGGGGCACTGATTAACGATGATAAGTACGTGGATAACCCTCGCGTGTACGACGGTCAAAATGATTAACACGGCGTTTGCTCTTGCAGCCAATTCGTGGTCATTCGAAACACCATAGAAGTCCAGTCCTTCCTACTCGATCTTTCGGGCGCGGTGAATACAAACTCCGTCTTGAAGGAGACTATCCGCGGCGCAGTCGTTAACGTCGGCAAGATGATCCTACTCGAGTGTACAATCCTTCGCCTACAGAAAAAGACTGTGAGGGAGCTGTATGAGAATTTCCATACATCTGTACCCCCTGGTTTTGATCTTTTATAACGATACAGATGGATGGAGGTTGAGTTTTTGTGGCTCGTTGATATTAGTCTTCCTAATTTATATTTCACCGGATCGGGCTACCTGTTCGGGAGTCCGGTCGGGCTCTGTCTTTGATTCTTTTAACGCAAACTCGCAGGGAGAACCGTAAAATATGTTGTCAAGCGCACCCAAGGCAGGAGGAAGCACCCCAGCTAAATATACATAAATATACATGATGTCGCCTGTCCTGGGATATTAAACAATCGACTGACCATGTAGAGAATCGCAAGCGAGCCGAGACGGAAGGCGTGGCGACGAGTTCTAGTCCGTATGCCGGATGCACGACACGTGCATTGACCGATTGCCAGTCGATAGTATATTGAGGACTTACCCAACTGTTAAAAAGTGGAATGCGTGCCATGTATCCGAACGGCGAGTGCGATGTATGCGAGCGACAAGTAGACGAGATGATGGGTGCGATGTATGCCTACGACAGGTGCGATGTATGCGAGCAGCAGGAACCACGACGAAGACAGTGAAGTGGATGGCGACAAACGGCAGCCTTTATTCACCACCAGGCAACGATGACTAGCATCGAGCCGACACATGTACCAGTACATGAAGAATAAGAATGACCTTTAACACCAACGCAATACAACTCCTGGATCTTCTGGCCACTTCGGATGCAGACGTATCGACGGCCACTGGCTAACAAAGGAGCGCCATTTATCCGGAGTGTATGTCTCCTCTCATGGTTAACGCGTGTGTAGAAGTATGGCGAGCTCCATCAGGGCCATTTCTCAGCCAATACACACAACTACCTGGAGGGGCATCTCCTCTACGGACCATAATTACTGACGATAGTAACAGGGTACAGTTAGAGTCCCTGCCTATAGCCAGCCCGTCTTGCTAGCCGGACGAGAGAAATTAATATGAATCACGCTGTCCATTGACGGAGACGTCGTCACAGTGGAGGTCTTCCCAGAAAGCGAATGGAAGGCACCCGCGGATGCAGTAGTGGATCAAGATGATGGGTGAGTTTGTATTTTCTCCCCGTTAAACTCGATTCTGTTCACAGCTGCTTTGCGAGACGACGACGCCGACGGTTCGGATGTGAAAGAGGATGCAAATCCTGGAGAATCTACTGAGTCTACTGGTGAATAGACTCAAGGATATGGAGCAGTCTAGGACTCAAAAAGAGAAACACCCAACTGTAGCTTCGCGAACTCAATATCAAGTTGTACACGTCATTCAGTGGGTGCAATGTTCATTACATACTGTCGCTCGCTCGAAGTCTGTGCGCTTTCGCGACTGTGAATGTGAATGTGCTGAGTGACGGACGGTTGAAGCCCATCTACGAGCCATTATGCGACGTGTTTCCCTCGTTTGCTTTATACGCGGCGATACGCTCACGACATCTTCCTTCAATAGGAACGACAAAAAGCAGCAAATAGTCGTCTCATCGTCTGTGCAGGCACATTTATTCACGATCAGTTGTTTGCTATCTTCAAGACGATCAACGACCCCGCCGCTGAAGAGGAGACTGTAGAGTTTGACGAGATTTCGATGTGTCATATCCCACTTTTCCCCGACCTGTATCATTTTGGGCATCAGACATGTCCCTTTGGGGCAGAGCCTGCAGCGAGCCGTTGATGCAATATACAGTATATCCTTGCACCCCTCTCTTGGAAGTTCATCATCGTTTCTCTTTGAGTGCGTGACATGGAGCCAAGTGCCCGCTGAAGGACTTTGTGATTGCGAAGTGCAGACCACCAAGTTGAACGATTGTTCTCCAGCATTTTGGCCATATGAATGTGAATGTGAACTAGCCAGTGGTATCCGAATGTTATTAGGGATGCTTTTGACGCTCTCTCTTTCAGACCAGTCAGATCACCAGACCGCTGGTATTTGTACTGTACTTTACTCGCAACATACAGCGGTTTTCTCCCCTCAGCGCACGACCTAGATCCGGTACAGTGTGGCATGGTCACCTGCCGGCATGTGTTGTGCAATGCTTCAGCTGAGTGCTGAAGGGGCGCAGCCGGTGCCGGATCTGGGCATGAGACATGGGCAGGTCTGACGTACGATTGCCGCCAACTTGGACCGGACGACTTCTTGCTCAACGTTTGCTCAACGCTGGCTCGTTGGATGATATATGCACAGGAATACTAGGAGAACATTGCTACGATGGAGCATACAACACCCACAACCTCACGGCCTTCCACTCCCCAACCCAGCAACCCAGGAAATGCCGCGATGACTATCAACGACCTCACCGCTGCGCTTCATAACTTTTCAAGTCGCGCATCAACCCCCGTTGCATTAATGTGTTGCTGTGGTCGTAACGATTGCGAATCTCTGCTTGAATGGCAAGAGGCACGCGCCCGGTTGGAGAAGGAGCTCATTCTCAGCGCCGGTTAGCTCATAATATCCGTAACTTTGGTCTACAAGCAGCTTACAACCCATTTAAGAGGTCGGCCAGGGACTTCTTCATCGCCATGAAGCATACGTCCGCCGTCAAGAAGCAGTTATCGCAAACGCCGACCAAAATGAAACCTTACTTCAGGAATCTAAGGAAAGGGTCGCATCGCTGACATCCGCGAATAGTCAACTGGTGTCGAAGATGGCAGAATTGGTCCGCGAACATGCTGCCCTCGACAAACGGCTAACCCAGGCACTCCTCAATCTTGAGATAGCCGATTCATCTAATCGAACTCTCCTTCACGAGCTCCAGGAGTCGCGCAGCGTCGTGGCCCGCTTGTCCGCTCAGAGTGCGCGGTCCACTGGATGGGAAGCGCGCCTTCGCACTCTCGAACAGGAACGGGACGATGTCAGTGAGGAGAGGAAGGCCCAGTCAGTGCGCGCCCGAACGGCAGAGACAAAATCGACTGCGTTGATAGAACGGTGTGGTGCGTTACTCCCGCCATGTGTTGACCGTCTGCTCAGTCTGTTTTTAGCGAAGCTGCAGAGCCAGTTGAATACTTTGCGCGAAGAACGAGATGCTTTTCGTCTGTCAAGGACCGAAATCTCCGATGAGATCCTCCGCGAGGCCCGTTCACGGCTCGAAATCTTGCAACAGTCGGTCGCACAAAACACGGAATCTCAAGAAAAAGAATTTGTTCAAATGCTCGAATCACTTGCTTCAGAGAACGAAGCTCTCAAGCACGGCAACGCCGAGCTGCAGAATCTACTCAACGATTCGCGGGAGGAAATCCGAACATTGCGCGAAGAGGTAGAGGAGCACCGTGCGGCTTCGGCCTCTCCGCTACCAGGTCAATCGGGGGATGGCACCGCATGGTCATTGAACGCGGAGACAGCCCGTTTCCAACGAGCCCACCGGCCCAATGCCAGCTGGGCAGGCCACATACCTTCCCCTCGCCGGAGCTCGTTCGGTACACGTGTTCCTATTACTCGGGCGCACAGTCCTAACTATTCGATCTCCCGCAAATCTATCAATAGAGCTCACCGCTCTCCTAGCGCAGGACCTAGCGAAGACCGTACCTTGATCCATGTGGAGGACCTCACCTTAGATCTTGAAGCGTGCAAGCGACCAGTTTCCCCTGCCCTATCTACCCCTAACACCGCAAGTTCTTTGCGCCCTTTTGCGCCTTCAAGCCTTAGCGTGGAGCTGGGAGTTGCAGAAGCAGAGGATTGGGAGAACGGAATACCTCCGACACCTCCAAAAGCCCGTCGCAAATCCCTTCACTTGCTCAGTCGCTCTAGAGGTGTCCAAACCGATCCCGTCATCATCATCCCTGCCTCGCCTGGTCCATCAACACTGAGTGACCGATCGACTGAACCACGCTCTGAGACGTCTTCTATTCAAGAGGGCAACGGGCGAATCATGACCAACCTCCTGGACCGGGTCTCCAATTCTTTGACTAAACTCACCCAAGCGGACGTCCGAACCCTTACCAACCGACTGAAGCGGCAACACATAGTTGGCGCGGATGTAGGCCACATATCCCGCACGAGCATCACAGCAATTGTCAACGAAGTCGCAGCACTGCGCTCTCATTTCCGGAGCATGCTCGAAGACGATAGAGCCGCCACGAGCGTGAACAGAAAAGAGTTCCGTACATTGATCAAGCTGTTCAATGAGTTGTTTGCGGAGATGGGCCAGCTGCGTGCGAGTGTGAATGAGGTCGTGCTGGACCCGAGTGTTGGGACTAAGTTGAGAGAGGAAGCGCTCTCGGAGGGTGGGGTGGACAAGAGTAAAAGTGGTGGACTGGGTATTCAAAGCTGGATAGCACCATTGTCCAAACTGTTCGCTGGGGCTTCCACACAGAACTCTCCACTTCCCCAGTCCTCCAATGGCTTATCCCTCTCTTCAAAGAAATCAAGTTTAGGGCTCGTCTCCGGTACGAATCTTGTATCTCCAATGCCCACGAGACTCTCCGCCAAGCTTGCACCTGCGGTTTCCGCCAGTACGACTACGGTCAATGTCGAGTTTGGCGGCAATGCAGCTGTTCGGAGGGCGGTGTCGACTACGTCGGAGGGCCCCATACCCGCAAGGACAAACAGCACCACCCCTCAACCTGTGGTCAAGAAACAATTGTTCGGGATATTCGCGGGTGCTCCGATGCCTGTCAGAAAGCTCGGGGGGTGGGTAGTGCTGCCTTCCGGTGCTGCGCCTACACCTCCTATTACTCCTGGCCCGATGGGCAGACCACCTGTGGCGAGACAAGGTCGAAGAGTCTTGAATAACCCGCGTCGGCTGTCGAGAATAGTGGATGCAGTTGTGGATGCAGATGTTGCCTCCATCGCTTCTCATTCGTCAAGGGAAGGGGACCCAGAAGACCCTGAGGACGACAATGGACATCATCACGGTCGACACCCCACTGGACTACTCGAACGCACCCTACGACGCAGAGGGTTATCAGACTCCTCCATGCACTCGACATTTATAGCCGCTGCCCGAGGGCCCCCAATACAGCGACTGGTTACTCCAGCTGGGTTGGCGCTCTGTCCGACAGACATGGGACACGCAATAGGAAGTGCGATACCTGGGTCCCTTTCTGACCGGGAAAATATGTTGGAAACATTAGGGCGACAAGTTGGGGCGCTTAGAAACACCGCTCCGGTGTCAAGTTCACAAGGACCCCTTGACTCGATCAGAAGTGGTGACCAGCAATCTGTTATTCCTGTTACCACTAGCCGTGGAAGCACCTGTCCTAACACGCCTTCATCCGCTATGCGTGTCTTACCACCGCAGGATGACCAACAAAGATCACCCCACAAACCAACCACTCCGTCATCCAAGGACAAAGGTCCTCGACGAATCGCCGGGGGCAAGAACCCCAGCTCTTTGTCAACCCGCACTCATTCCACTCATGGGAGCAAGCCCAGATCAGCCGACGACTCGCACTCGTCTGGTGGATTCATTCCTTCTCTCGCGGCGTGGACCAATCCACTCGAGGCGGACCTGCTGGAGGAGGATGATGGGTTTGTTGGGAGCTATACTGCTGGTACCAGGCTGCATGGTGCTCTAGATGACGGGACAATTGGACGACGGACGTTTACCAGAAGACCAGTTTGAAAGCGATTTGAAACTATCTCTCCTTTGATCTCACTTTTTTTTTTTTTCTGTTTTTCCCCCCTCTCTTTGCAGCTATGCTTGCGCTTGCGTTTAATGTTTGCGATCTCATGCTACCTCTCCTTTTCTCTCCATTTTACTTCCCTCCCACCTGATTACACCTTGATTGTGTACGCGCTCCTTTATCTCATCTCATCTCATCTCCAAATCAAATAACGTATAGCAGTATTATGAAAGCTGGACGCTGTAGCGTAGAATCATGACATGTAGAGATTGATAGCGTCCTATTCCGAATAGAGCCTTCGATTTCGAGATTTCATTCGGAGGCCAAAACCTTGGGATCTCCGCACCTAGCAAGATGATTTAAAGCGTATATCGAGGTCAGTCTATTTGTTAAATGTACGGTTGTCTAAAATCACCCGAGTTGGCGGGTTGACCCAACTGTCGTCATCATATCAGGCGATCAGGCGGAGTAGAACGGGCGACGCCTCTTGGAAGCTCACACCCATGAGCTCTCGACGACTTGTCTGGTGAGTCCCTTGAAGGCTACTCCCACGCGTGACTCACGGTGACTCACGTCGTTGTAAACAGGTTAGGTACGTCCGCCTTTGGGTTCGATCGTGGCTGGGCTTGGCCGATTGCTTCGTCGGATTCACTCTTCCGATTCCTTATGACATATGGCAT
>Ga0307515_10012695_pt1 | contig 15821 bp, 1 predicted proteins | sample 17_EM_MG_FD_194513 | JGI IMG/M metagenome (GOLD analysis project Ga0307515, IMG submission 194513) | Populus trichocarpa ectomycorrhiza microbial communities from riparian zone in the Pacific Northwest, United States - 17_EM | ecosystem: Host-associated > Plants > Roots > Unclassified | place... | reverse complement strand
AGGTAGGCGCCTTATGGAGTAGTATACTTATTCTTTTTAGGCCTTTTACAAGCAAAAGCAGTACTACAACAGTAACATGGTTATCCCTTGACCCGTCAGGGCGAGCAGAGTGGTAGCCCGTGCGCGAACACCAGAATCAGAACAACGCGTAGAATTCAACCATCAAATACACCACCACCATGCCTTCTAATCACGCTAGAATTGATGCAGATCTTGTTCAGAAGACTCAATATAAGATTCCCCCAAATAAGACGGCGAAAAAACCCCCCCCGAAGCCTTGGCCACTCCCCGAATTTTGTATTCCTGAGCACGACTACCAAATCCTACTGATTTGATTGGTGGGCTCTTATCGATAACCTGCGTGCCCAAGTTGACGGGTTAAGGGATATGAGAAGACCTTATCAACTTTGACGAAATTGATCTACCCTTCTACAACACCTGTCGATATAAAAATTACACCAAATTATAGAGAAAAGCCTACTCTATAAGTTATGAGACCTTTAGCTCCTTATACGCGCGCAACGTTAAGAGGAATTCGTCGCCGTAGACGCCCCAATTCTACCAGTAAACACCAACGCTGAACGCTTACGCCCACGCCCACGCCGCCAGCCCTCTGCGTAGAGCGTGGAGCTTTGCGAGAGCTCTGCGGAACGAAGCTCAGGGGGAGACCTGCACGGAGCTCTGCACGGAGCTCTACTAAAGCTCTGCAAAAGCTCTGCACGAAGCTCTGCAAGGAGCTCTGCACGAAGCTCTGCATTAAGTTCTGCACGAAGCTCTACTAAAGCTCTACACAAGGCTCTGCACGAAGCTCTGCAAAAGCTCTGCACGAAGCTCCGCACGAAGCTCTGTAAAAGCTCTACTAACACGCAGCACTAATATACTAGGAAGGTTCTACAATTGCCCGTACGAACGCCCGTACGAACGCCCGTCTCTACAAACATCTCTGCAATCGATCGCCCGTACAAACGTCTGCACGTCTGCACATCTACACGTCTGCACGTCTGCACATTTACACGTCTGCACACCTGCAGGTGGCTCTGCACGAGGCTCTGCACGAAGCTCTGCATGAAGCTCTGCACGAAGCTCTACTAAGGCTCTGCATGAAGCTCTACTAAGGCTCTGCACAAGGCTCTGCTCAAAGCTTACCCCTAGTAGTAGTAGAGGCACTCCGGGCTAAGGGAGGATATTTTCAAGAAAGGACCCAACTATAGCACCTACTAAGTGTTGCAATAGCTTTGAGTAGTAGATATCTATATATCTGTACAGTTTTATCTATATTAGTAGACTATTTAATAAGATACAATATGTGCCTATGCTTTTAATAACGTATTTTTTAACTTTAATGAAATTAATGTCAGGACTAAGCTATAGCCGTATTATAAAATTCATACTATTTAGAAGCCCTAGGTCTTAAAAATATTGTATTAACTTTTGGTAATATTAACGCGTTGTGTAAATGAATAAATTAGATATCCGCAATATCCATTTTACGGATTTTGCTTATGCTTTAACAGTGATTTTGTAATTCGGAAGACGGCGTAGGTTATTCCGATACTAGCTAAAAAATCACGTCTGAGCTCGCTGAGGTAAGCCAAATGGGGCACAGTGGCAGTTCTGTCAGCCAGATTCGAGCACATTCGCTTGCACAATCGGCTTCCGCTTTTTGCACGCCACTAAATATTTGTTCCGGCCCGTGCAGTGTAGGTACATTCCTGGACATTTTGTCTCTACCGAGCCTCGTAATCATCCTATTGTCTTGCAAATGTCTTCGTTCTCTAAGGAAAATGATCTTCAAGGACCACAGACTAAATCAAGAGTCTCAAACCAGTCAGAGCAAAACTGCCCACAATGTCTTCACGGACGGAGCACCCCACCATATCGAACTACGGCCCGGGCAGCCTGAACGCTCACGTTGGTCACGGATCTCAGCATAATAACAATGCCGACGGGACACAATATAATATCATCGGCAAACATGTTGCGGGTAAAGAGGACTGTCAACTAAGAGAGCCATTCACCCGGACCTGCTAACGCACCCCAGTTGTTTCGTCCAATGACCGACATCTTGATATGGAACGGTCCCCGTTAAAGGAGAAAGAAGGTTAACCCACTCATCCCTGAGCACTATGCTGTAGAAGATTGATGAGGAACAGCGTGCCTACGTTCTCTAAGCTTTGCCACCATTGACGCTCGACAGCAAGACATAGCCTCCGCTCATCAAGGCACTTGTGATTGGATATTCCGAACCACGCAGTTCCAGCAGTGGTGTCATCGGAGTAACCTTGAAAACCATAACGGTGTACTGTGGATTAAAGGCAAACCGGGAGTAGGGAAGTCGACATTGATGAAGTATACTTTACAGCACTGCCCAGAGTTCTTCGTAGATCATATTACCGTGGCATATTTCTTCAACGCGCGGGGTGACAGTCTCGAGAAAACACCGCTGGGCATGTTGCGCTCGATGACATATCAGCTGCTCGAGCAGGATCTTCTATATGAACGATTTCTTTCGAGATTCCGCGATAAAGAGAAAAAGCACGAAAAATGGGAGTGGCGCGAAGCAGAACTTAAGGAAATTCTGCTCTTAGAGACAAAGACGCCACAGTCGAAGCCAATCCTCTTTCTCATTGATGCCTTGGATGAATGTAGGGAGTCAGACGTACGAGACGTTGTAGAGTTCCTCGAAAAGTTGAGTATTAATGCTGTTAGTGCCAACGTCACCCTCAACATATGTCTGTCAAGCCGTCATTATCCGAATATCAGCATGAAAAGGAGACTGGATGTAGTCATGGAGGAGGAAACGAAGCACAACTATGACATTGCTCGATATGCCCACGACAACCTGAAGAAACAGTACAAGGATATTGAGATAGAAATCTTAAAAAAGGCGGCTGGAGTCTTTATGTGGGTTAGACTTGTTGTGGAGATACTCAATCGAGCATATGACGACGGCAAGGTCGAAGCTATGCAACAGAAGCTTCGTGAGTTGCCAGGTGACCTCGAACAAGTGTTTGAGACTCTCCTAAGCAAAGACAATCCGGATAGGCATGAGACTGTATTTATGCTGCAATTTGTTTTGTTCGCGAGACGAACGTTACAGCCAGAAGAATTGTATTTCGCTATGATAGCTGGAACAAATGCAAAGGGCTTAGGAGCTTGGGACCGAATAAAGGTGACTAGTGAGGATATACGGCGACGCATCACTAGTTCCTCGAAAGGCCTTATCGAAATACGCAAGGGAGAGGATAATACGGTTCAGTTCATCCATGAAACAGTCAACGACTTCCTCCTACGAAACGGAAGGTTTCAGACGTTAGACCCTACCCTTGAGTCAAACCCCATAGGAACTAGCCATAACTGTCTAAAGGATTGTTGCATGTCGTACCTTATGATAGGAAGACTGCAGTTACCGAAAGACAGGTCGGCAGCGCGGGATCTCACGTCTAGCTATCCGTTCCTGCAATATGCGTCGACTTACGTCCTCGACCATGCTGAAGAAGCGCAAAGAAGAGGCGTTTTGCAGACAAAGTTTCTGCACCGGCTACAGAAATATGAGGATTTCGAGCGGCTGAGACACTTTCATAGTGCCTTTGAAATAATTCCCAGTTGGGGATGGAGTAAAGGCGTAACGCCACTCTACGCATTGGAGTTCCAAGGGTGCCATCAACTGATGAAGATTATTCTATCCGAGAGCCGGATAGACGTCAACGCCCAGGGCGGACCCTTGGGCAGCGTGCTGCAAGTGGCCGCAGCTAAGGGGAAAGAAGAGATAGTATGGATACTGCTTGAGAAGGGAGCGGACGTCAACGCCCAGGGTGGACTCTATGGCAGCGCGCTGCAAGCGGCCGCAGCTAACGGGAACGAAAAGATATTAGGGATGCTGCTTGAGAAGGGAGCGGACGTTAACGCCCAGGGCGGACTCCATGGCAGCGCGCTGCAAGTGGCCGCAGCTAAGGGGAAAGAAGAGATAGTATGGATGCTGCTTGAGAAGGGGGCGGACGTCAACGCCCAGGGCGGACTCTTTGGCAGCGCGCTGCAAGCGGCCGCAATTCACGAGAACGAAAATATATTAGGGATGCTGCTTGAGAAGGGGGCAGACGTCAACGCCCAGGGTGGGGTCTTTGGCAGCGCGATGCAAGCAGCCGCAGTTAAAGGGAATGAAGAGATAGTAGAGATACTACTTAAGAAAGAGGCGGATGTCAACGCTCAGGGCGGACTCTATGGCAGCGCGCTGCGAGCGGCCGTAGCTGCAGGAGATGGAGGGATAACATGGATGCTGCGTGAGAAGGGGGCAGACGTCAACACCCAGGGCGGATTCTATGGTAGCACGCTGCACGAGGCTGCAGTTAGAGGGAAAGGAGAGATAGTAGAGATGATGCTTGAGAAGGGGGCGAACGTTAACGCCCAGGGCGGACTCTTTGGCAATGCGCTGCAAGCAGCCATAATTGGAGGGAGAGGAAGGATAGTAGGAATACTGCTTGAGAAGGGGGTAGACGTTAACGCCCAGGGCGGACTCTTTGGCAATGCGCTGCAAGCAGCCGTATCCAAAAGGGAAGAAAGGATGGTAGAGATACTACTCGAGAAGGGGGCGGACGTCAACGCCCAGGGCGGACCCTTTGGAAGCGCGCTGCAAGCGGCTGCACTTATAGACAAAGGAAATATATTAGAAATGCTGCTTAGGAATGGGGCGGACGTTAACGCCCTGGGCGGACCTTTTGGGAGCGCGTTGCAAGCGGCTGTATTTAGAGGAAAAGAATTCAGAGTAGAGATACTACTTGAGAAAGGGGCGGATGTTAATGCCCAGGGTGGACTATATGGCAGCGCGCTAGGAATAGCCCTAGCTGATATGAAAGAAGAGATAGCATGGATGCTGCTTGAGAAGGGGGCGGACGTCAACGCCCAGGGCGGACTCTATGGCAGCGCGCTGAAGGCAAATTGGTGTGGGACTCACTGTGGGGAGAATGACTCTCACGGCGATGACTCAGTCAATCGTTTGACCCGTACCCAACAGAAATTAGGTAGATTAGTCTTGGTTGCCACTGCTTTTCTTGCAGTTTTCTTTATTTCCCGTCTTTCGATCCGAAGGCAGCTAAAAGTTCGGCCGTAACTTGAGTCGACGACGCTCTCAGAAGTCAACAGCGAAAAGCAATAGCAACGTTAACGTGTTGGAATGTAGAGCAGGCGTCCCGAAGAGAGACAAGCTAAAGAACTAGAATCGTACTCGACGGCGCCTGTGGAGCGCCATCCTTTCGCGCTGACCAGCGTGACCAACTTGGCATCGATATCAGGGATCAAGGGGCTAAGGGCGGTGAAAGGTGATTAAAGAGCTAGGATGGCAAGTGATGGAGACAAGAGGGTGCTTTGAGAGGAGCATATATTTCCACGATAATCAGCGTAGCCAATCTCGAATTCATGGTGAAGGGTCAAGGTCGCCATGACAAGGTTATTTCAAGTTGGAGAAATGCTACCTATTGCGAAAATAAGTCCTTGGCCCTTGACATCCATATATATAGTCATCACTTGAAGCTCTCTACATAAGTAGCAGTCAGAGCATAGGCTATACTTTGAAGCGATTCATGTTGTAGATCGCATACTTCTATTTATGCAAATTGTAGCATAGAGGAGGTGGGTTGGTAAATAAGGCCGGCAATGGTTTAGTTAATCCATTTCCCTTCCCTTAAAGCAGCAGCACTAAAGGTAGTGGGAATACTAAACGGTTTTGCTCCGTAGGCATGCTTATAAGCAATATTAAGCGATAACGAAAGTGACTTGTAGCGAGTATTGCCACCGTAAGTAGGGAGGGCGGCCGACCCGCACCGGCTACACCCTTATTAAGGGTCTACATCCTAGGATTGAAGAATAGAGAAAATAGGGGAACTGTGGTTGGTGTTAGAATAAACGGTCTTAAGTGTGGCGTTATAGCGGTAATGCACTGCCTCCACTACTCGGCGTTTGGCTTGGCGTAGTTGCTAAGTTAACTAAACTACGCCGAAACCCTTAACCTGTATCCTTGTTAACGGATATACATTAAAGGTATAGGAGCTCCCGTAGGCGGGTCTTTCGTAGGGATTAGTACTAGCCCTATAAATTCGGCGTAGCGTCTTATCTTAGCTAAGAAATGCATTATATAGATGCTTGGCGTTTTCTTAATAACTTTACTAGTAGATAGGAAAGCTATACGGAAATTTTATTACTAAATTGGGATTTTTTACGCTATTTGCTTAAAAGGAAAAGTAAAGGTTAAAGATGGGAGCGAGGAGGTTTAGGGAATTAAGTAGACCCTAAAAATAGAGTACCTAATTTTAGGCGCTTAAAACATCTAAAATTAGGACTCTCTTAAAATCTAAAAATAGCCCTTTATTTATACCTAAAACTAAATACTTAATTTTTAGAGCCTACTTAATCCCCCTCTTTCTTTCTCTCTAAGTCTAGGTAGTAGCCTTAGATATAACTTATATAAAACGGCATAGGGTAACTTGTTAAAGCGTAAGCTAGTAAGGCTTAGTAAAGTATGCCAGCTAATTAAAAGCTAAGAAGCTAAGGATAAAAATTAATTCTAGCGATTTGCCTATTTATAGAAGCCCTTGCGGTCCTATTTCCTTGCGGTTCCATTCCCCTAGGGCTTTTTAACCCTAGGGCTCTTAATCACACCTATACTTTTAAATTTAGCGCTATTGATATATTTTAGACTAACCCTTTTATTTATAGTTGTTGGAGTAGAGTTCCTTTAGGGGCGATCTCTTATCTAAGAATAGGAAAACGGAAGCCGTAGGGCATTAGTTTCTGTACGGGAGAGGAAAATATAGCTGTTGGCTTCTATAGGGGAGTAAAAGCCGTATAGAAATATAAGCCGTAGGGGATTGGTTCCTATAGGGCGGTAGAATATATAGGCATTGGCACCTATAGGGGATTCATTAGTATAGGGGATTTGTTACTATAGGGGATTTATTGCCGTAGGGGAGTAGATTCTATAGGGGAGTGGATTCTATAGGGGATTTGTTAGAGTAGGGAATTAGACCTAATAGGGGATTATTAGGAGTAGGGGATTGGTTTCTATAGAGCGGTAAAATATATAGGCATTGGCTCCTATAGAGGATTTATTTAAGTAGGGGATTGGCTAAAATAAGGGATTAATTCTTCTACGGCCTTTATTTAGGCGGTATAAGGCGGCTTCTAATAGGCTAGGGAGTAGATTATATATTTTATAGAAATATAAAGCCTATATAGAATAGTGGGGTATCCCTAAGGGACCTAACGATCTGGCGGAAGATTGGGTTATCCGCTTTTTTGGGTTTATTTAGCCTACCCTACGCTATTTTATATATGTTTTAACTAAGGCTACTACCTAGCCTTAGCCGCCTAAATCTTTAGTCGTGCTATAGAAGAGTATAAGATAATAAAATATTATTCTATCTACTCTGCTAATACCTTTAGATTCTTTTATACTTGCTAGAGTATCTTCTTTATCCTAAAATATAGATTTAAATTATCCTTCTCCTACCTCCTACTATTTAGAAATATTACTTTCCAGAGCCTATTAACCTAGGGGACTAATAACTAATAGTATGGCGTAAAGTACTCCTCCGCTATTTTAATAAAATCACCTTTATAAGCTACCTCTCCTTTTTTTTTTTTAACTTAGCTAGCTCTTTGTCACGGCGACTCAGTCAATCGAGGCACGAGCGCCGTAAAGAACGTATGCAAGCCTGTACAATTGGTAGTCTATGGACTTGGATATCAAGATGAGGAGAAGAAGAAGATGGCGATGAGGACACGTCTATATACAAGGGGGAGCCAAGCCTTTAGCCGAACCCTGACTAAGCCCCCTATCCAAGTTACGCATCAGGGCCGTAACACTCTTTAGTGTCTATATAATTCTACTTCTTAAACCTTAGAATAGGCTTACACTCCTTATTTGGACCCTTATAATAAATATATATCTAGAAAAGCACCTAGAAGAATAACTCTAAATTATACATAAGGAGTGTTTCTCGCCTAGAAGTACTCCTATAGCTATAAACGCTCTTATACTAGTCTTACCTCATACTTCTAAAGATCCTTCTTATTTCTCTTTAATTACGAGATCAAGATTAATTAAGAAAGATTTTTAGGAGAGATTGTTGTCTTTCTTGTTTATTAAGAGGTTGCCTATTAAAATATTATATTAGAGGATGCTAGCCTACGTATATAAAGACTTATATCTTTTAATACTACCCTTTAGTGCAGTAAGAATTGTAGCCGGAGAGCTTACCTTGTAAAGAGCCTTTCTATAGTCGTAAGTAATAACGCGTTAATATACCTAATTCTATATAATAGGGCGCTTAATTAAAGAGTTTAAATATAGGCACTTATTAGGCGGTAATGGGGCGTTAGTATAGCTAGACGACCTCTTTTTGCTAGTGCTTTAGCCTTTTCTTATACTACCTTGCACTCTAGCTATACTTAGAGGCACTATTAGGCTTTTAGATTTATAGTTTGTCGCTTTAGTAATATCCAGCCCCTAGCGGATATTAAAGATATTATTATCTTGTCTACCTATATAAATAGTCCTTTAGTAATAGTACCTGGCCATATTAATTACTCCTTTCTCCGCTGCCTTATATAGTAGTTCGCCTTCTTCCTTACGCTCTAGGTACTGCTATAAGTCTTTAATAATAAGAGGTATCTTAAAGGTGTTACCCTTATAGTGCGCTTTCTAGTAAGTTATTGCCTAACTAGTAATATAGGGTGCCTACTTTATAAGTTCGTTAAGGATAAGACGCTTAGTCTAATTGTTACGCACAACCTTAATATATCGTTTGCCGTCTAATATTAAAATAATAGGGTTAAACCCGGGCTGCTCTTTATTTATTAAGAGAAACCCTAATATTGCTAAGGTAAATTATAGTCCGTCTTTATTAATATTAAATGGTAATAATGCGATGCCTTCTACCTGGTTATACTCTTATAGCTATATAATAGATATATAGAGGATAAAACCTAGGATAAAGCGACGAAGACTTCCCTTATATATTTCCCTAAAGCAAACTATGCCTATAAGGCTATATTAGTATTTAGATTACTCTTTAGCTCTTTTAGTATAAGTGTATATAACTAATAGCATTGAGAGCTTTTGCTGGCTATTGAATTATTTATAAAACTAATATTTAGCTTTTGCTTCGCTATAGACCCTTATAAGGGCTGTTTAGTATATATAATAAGCTTTTATTATATCTTTAGGGCGGACCCGTACTCCTCTATAAAGCCTAAAAATAATTTAATTAGGTTATTAAACTACTCTAAGACATTATCTTGCTCTACGCTTTTAGGCCAGTTACGCTAGCCGCCCTTATTAACGTATAGTGGATTATCCCCTTCCTTATATTTCTTAAAAACGGCTCCGCTTGCCTCTTTAAGACCTTCTACTTCCCTAAAGAATACTTTATATAAGCTAGGAATCCCTATATAAAGAGGGCCTAGCTCCTCCTTTAAAACATTATCTATATATTTCCTATATTTAGACGAGTTGGCGAAGCTGCTTATATTATATAGATATAGGGTTTAAACGTAGAATGGTAGCGATTGGGGGGAGGCGTAGACTCTGTTATGGTGGCGATAGTATTACTCTAAATGTCCTTATCGGATTTATAATTGAGAACTATTTTTAAGAGAGAGGTAAACCGTTTAATATTAAAGTTAACGGAATTAACTAAGGAGCTAAGTCGGATAAGGCTATAAAGAAGATTGCTATAGCTAGCGCTAGACGGTAGTAGTTAAGTAGTAGAAAGGTTTTATAATGCTAGGATAAGGTTAATAATAAGATTTTTAAGCCCTATGTATATTAGAGGGGACTTATAATAGACAAATTAATAAATACCTTTATCGCCTATCCGGTATAATAAGTCTAAAGAGCTAGGGATGCCTAGATCCTAATAAGTCAAGTTAAATAAATTGCGGAAGTTATTTAGCCCTTCCCTAATAGGTTTTGTTTTAATTATTTCTAATTTAGAGAGATTTACTATTGTGGGCAAACGCGCTAAGAGCTATATTAGGAGGGCCGACGTAGTAAGTAGGTAGGTAGGTAAGGAGGGGATATTAAAGAGGCTAGGATATAACGGATAGTATAATAGTAGAGAAGTAAATAAGTGTAGGGAGGTTAAGAATATATTGGGCGCGTCTTAAAATAAGGATATAATAAGGAAGAAAAGTATAAGAAAGGAAGTAAGGTACGAGTAAAACGTAAGGATTAAATATTAGGCGTAGAAAAGTTAAGCTAATTTAATATAGTTTAGACTAAGGCTTCGCGGGGCTTAGTTAAATGCTAAGCTATAATAACCTAAAGTGCGGGGACACCGTTTATAGTCTCTGGTTATATAGGCTAAAACGTAGTACGTATATAGGATTTTAGTATTATTAGAAAGCTATAGGCAGTATTTATTAGTCTATAACTAATCATAATTATAGCTTTAGTTTGTTCCGTAATATATAAGACTTAAATAGAGCGAGGCTCCAATATAGTAATGCTAAAGGCGTTAGGCGGTATAGCTGCGAGAGTAGGTTAATTATTAGGTTAGTTATATACGCGCCTACGATTAATTATATAGCTAATTCTAAAATGAGCTAAACCTAATATACTAAATATAGATATAGGCAACCTCTTTTTATAGCAGTTAATTGACCTATTTCTTAAAAACTGGATCCTATTCCTAAAACTAGATCTAGTTTTTAAAATTACGCCCTTTTTATAGTAGTTAATTGGCCTATATCCTAAAACCGGAATTAGGATCTAGTCTTTAGAATTAGATCCGGTTTTTAGGATTATAATTTAAGCTAGAACTAAAAATAATCCAATTGGCTTAATACTATAGTTTTTTAGTTATATTTAGTACGTTTAGGACCTAGAATTAGGATATAGCCTTTAGAATTAGAATATAGTTTTTAGAATTAGATCTAGTTTTTAGAACGAGATCTTGTTTTTAGTTAAAACTTAGGCCAATATTAAGGGGCAGATTCTATATTTATTCTCAATATTCCTACTTTACTAATATATAATTTAGAGCTAACTTGCACCCCAATTACCCTATAAAACGCTAATAGGCTATTAATTATCTAGTATTACGGTAATATATTTAAAGTAAAGGTTATTACTAAGGTTAAAGCGAGCTATAAGTAAGAAATTTTAAAAGTAAAAGGAGACCTTTTTATAAAAGTCTAATAGATTAAAGCGAGACTATAATATAGATTGCTATATCCTAATATGGTATAACGGTTGATTTTATACCTATATGTCTATAGATTAACCTTTATAGCCTTTAAACCTATAAGATTTAATAGGCCCTTTTCTCTCTATTGCTATATAGACTACTAACTGCTTTAAAGAAAAAGTTCTATCCTGTACTAGTTAAGAAAACGCTAGTATATTTTAACTAGGTTAAAGAGGATAGGCTAATAAAGGCTAATTTTAAGATATCCACATTAGAAAGTAATAAGTCTTTTCTTTATAGAGGACCAAATAAGTTATAGGCCGGCCTAACTTACGCTACTAAGTATATAAAGGTGGAGAACTATTATGCGAGCTATATAAATACTTCCTTCTATTATAGGTATTCCCCGTAATTATAGGTACTTTTACTTATAGGTACTTATTAATATCGTAGGTATACTAAGTACTAGCCTAAAAGAGCTGGATAAAGGGCGGTATCTAGAGCGTATATATTTATTATCTCGCTGCCAAATTAGCCGTTTATGCTATGCTTAGAGGTATATTTTAGGTACCATCCTCTTAGTAAAGGCATCTATAGGAAAATATTCTCTTAGGATGTCCCTACTAAGCCTATAGTAGAATGGTCTGCTTAGCGCCCCTGCTTTATTTTATTAATAGGATACTATTACTTTCGCTATGTTTTAGATATTAATTTATAGGTAGCATTACTAGATATTAATATCTAAGATATAAAAGGATCTATATTTACTGGTTGTAATACCTATAAAGCTACTACTTAATACCTTAGAGCCTTACTATAGGCACCTTAAAATGGAATAGTTTAAATATCTAAGTGCATTTTCTTGCTGCATGCAGCTGTTTTTATATATCTTTGCTGCTAATATATCTGTACTAATATGCATAAATCCAGCCTTATTTAAGCAGAGATAAGTATTAATAGTCTATATACCTACTAAAGTCCACTTTTCTTAGCTCTGTTTTATACTAATAGCTTTAAGAAATATTACTCTATAAAAGGCTATAAACCTATAAATTCCTATAAAAAAAGAGCTAGCATTCTACCTTAAATTTATAAAATCATTCCTTACTATCTATAAAAAGCAGCTAGCCTGTCTCTAAAGGTATACTATATATGTTTAGGAAACACTCCTATACAGTTATAGTTACTTTTACTCTAATAAGTGCACGCGTAAGTTTAATACGGCTATATAAAACGGCGTATAGTATACAGAAAATAATCTAAATAATGTCTAGAATATAAGGATATTATAGGGTATATATAGCTGTGATTTAGAGTATAGGACGCTAGAATTAATAAAATAAGCCTTTTAAAGTTAGAAGTACCTAACGTAGAACTCTTTATTTATAGTTATAAATGCAGCTAAGTTAAATAAAACCTTAGTCTCTTTCTAAATTCCTTTAGCCTTAGATAGAAAAACTTAAGAACATTATTTCTTAACCCTATCTCTTAAATTACTATATATCTACGATTAACGCTTTATTATATTATTCTAGCTAATATCTCCTTCCTCTAATAGATATTTCCCCTTCTTAGGCTTTAAACGGTTCTTTTTTAACTTGGTATTATTAGCCGAATATCTATTAGAGAAGCCTTTAATTAAGAGTACTTATAGCGGCTTTAAATTCTTGCTAGACATCCCGGGAGGTACTAGCGTTTATTATTTATATATAAATAGGGTGATCTCTAGGTCTATATCCGCGCTAGTCTTTAATATATCTAAAGGAACCTCTAGCTTTAGTTAGTATTTATAAATTGCTTTTAGTTAGTTATTAATACGCCCTAAGAGTTTCGTATCTTTAAGAGTGTATATTATAAGTGTGCCACTTTAGAAGCGTAATTATAGAAGTTAGAGATGTATATCCTTACCAGGCTCGAAGTGATTAAGTAGTATTATAATATTTGTAAGACTATACGTTATAGTAAAATAGCGAGGCTTGTTCCCTTTTTTATTAAGTATAGTAGTTAGACTAGAAATAAGGCCGTTAAGCGCTATATTAAGATCGGGGCTAATATAAATAAGAGTAATTAGAGTAAGTATAAAGATAAGATGAGAATGCCTATTAAGAAGATATTTTAGATTTATTCGGGCTTAAGATGCTATAAAAGCAATTAGGTAGAGCGGAGAGTTATTATTGGTTACACAAGGGGATATCACGTAGCTACGGTTCGTAGATAGTATGATGATTGTTCTTCTTTTGATTGTTCTTCTTTTCTTTGTTGAAAGCAAAGGATCGTAAGGATCGCAGTGCCTAAGTAGGGGGCTGATAAGTCACTATAAGGGTGACTAATTAGAGACACGTGACTACGTAACCTGTCCATACACTCCTGTCCATATATTCCGACAGTTATTAATAGAATTTCCTATTGCTTAAATAATTAGTATTGCTGCTTAACTTAGGGCTAAGCGCTAGAGAGGAGGCGATAATATTAAGGAGGTTTGGGGGATTGAGTAAACCTTAAAAATTAAGTACCTAATTTTAGACGTTAAATAAAAGATTTTTTTAGGTTAGTTAGATGCTCCCTTAGTTATTGCTTATTATAAGGAGTAAGGTATATAAAGCCTTATACTTTACCATATCTCTAATCTTTTATTCTTTTACTACTATCTACACTGTTTATAGTTTCTTTATAGTAATTATACCAGAAAATAAAGGTAGGAATAGGTAATTAAGATTAGTTTTTCTAGGATTAAGAGCCTCTTAAAAGCCCTAAACCTAAATATAATGCCTATTAAATTTGTCTTTACGTAAAGTTTATAAATAGATATAGTAAGAGCTATATTAAGCTTTTTAGTTGTAATAATCTATATATATAATTAATATATATCCCTATACACTGCAAAAATCTACGCTAATATTTACCTATTTAGTTCTAGGTATTCTATTAAACCTAGCAAGTTAAATAGCTCCTCCTTTATAAGGGATACATCTATATCCTTAAGCATATATTTTCTTTCTAAAATTGGTCTTAAGAGAAGATTAAGAAAGTAAGTTATCTATTAGCTGCATTTATAGAGAAAACCACTACGTTTTTTATCTAAAATATTAATAAGCAATTTAAAATTATCTACTGGAAGTCTTTTAATACTATAGGAAGTTAGCCTAGTATAGATTCTGCTAGCAGAAAGGAAGCTTACTTACAGTTATAGATACTAAAATTACTATTAGTTAGGACTAAAGTAAGGATACTAGTACTAAATTAAGCTGCTAGTATATGCCAGTTGCGTCCCTAACTAAGTCTATTTTTTAGGGTAGTTAGTTGTTTATTATATTTAACTATATACCTTATAAGTTTAGGATACGCCTAGAATAGTATATTATCTAAAGCGCGGGAAGTAGCCTAGCCGTAATAACCTAGTTTTAATATTCGCTCTTTATTCCGCTAATATCTGGTTTACTAGACCGGTTAAAGCCGGTAATTCTATTTTAGCTATATGTAAGCTTCCACCAATCTAATTAGGTAAAATCGTTTTACAATAAACGCTATAATAAGTAAGACATCTAATTGATCTAGAGACTCTATATTTGCGGATATTGTGTTACTAAAAAAAGAATAACTATGCTTATATTCTCCTAAATAGTAAGATAGGAATTCCGTAGCCATATAAAAGCGTTTTAGCTAGTAACCGCGAAGAATAAGCGAGTAAGGAGCTAGAGCCTATTAGAATTGTCCAATAAGCTATAGTTAGTAAAGGTTTAGTATATCTCTATTAACAGAAATTTGCAGTTATAGATAGGTGTAATCTCCTTTAAAGTTTGTTTTTATAGCCTCTTAACCATATAGTGTGGGAGGGAAGGTCTCTCTCCAGATAGTAAGTCACGGTGCTGTCGGTCTATCGGTCGGTCGGTTAGTCGGTCAGTCGTAATTAGTAGGAAAGCAGTCAGTAAGAAGGAAAGGAAAGAATGTATTCTAGTAGGTCGTAATGTCCAAGAAGAAGGGAAGCCGAAGGCTCCATAAATACAGGAAAACGCTAAGGTGCTAGGCGTAAGCCATTTTACCCCACCACAATAGGAGTGTTAATTATTAACTTTTTGTTTGCTCTAAAGCTGCTCTAATATTATCCTTCTAGACCTAGTAATCGCTATATTCGGTGTTTTGGTAGGCTTAGCTTATTATAGTTGCTTTTTATTTATAGGCGATTATGCTCCTTCTCTCTAGTATATTTTACTTTGCGGTTTAGGATTGTATTTAATAAGAAAGACGTCTTTTATACGTTCTTCTATTACGTTCTTCTATGTAAGAGTATATATATTAGGTCCCGCCGCGCTTGCGACAAGTTCGCAAGCACTCTTAGTCTTTTTAGCCGTATGGCGACGTGGAGGCGGGCCACGTTACAATTGTGCTTGCGAACTTACTGGGGCCAGGTGTCGTGGGTTCGATCCCCATCGGTCACTTCGCTCTGGTACAGTCTAACACGCATCCGCGGGTCGGCTAAGTCCGATCGCTACGTTACTGGGGACTAACTAATATGGTGATACTCTTGGCGTTTGATCCCTGTGGCCCGGAATGGGCGCATAGAGGAATCCCTGCGAGCGCTCGGGGACGAGCGCGCAGAGGAGAGGGCAATTGTAAGAGTATATATATTAGGTCCCGCCG
>Ga0307515_10012694_pt1 | contig 15821 bp, 13 predicted proteins | sample 17_EM_MG_FD_194513 | JGI IMG/M metagenome (GOLD analysis project Ga0307515, IMG submission 194513) | Populus trichocarpa ectomycorrhiza microbial communities from riparian zone in the Pacific Northwest, United States - 17_EM | ecosystem: Host-associated > Plants > Roots > Unclassified | place... | reverse complement strand
GCAACGGCCGCGACGCGGACGAGATGCCGGAGAGAGGTTCTCGCCGGTGGTCACCTCGAGCCGGAAGCTCGCGCCATGGCGTGGCGGAGCTCCTGCTCGACGACCCCGACCGTATCCGCCGAGAGCTCCAGAAAGTAGAGATCGATGTCGCGCGAATGGGGCCGGAGCGTCTCGCCGCGAGACCGGGCGACGTCGACGACACGCGCGATCACGGCGAGCGCGTCGTCATACGACGAGGGTTTGCAGCGTTGTCGATGCGAGCACCCTCGACTCGTCCTGCCGCGAGGTCAGGACGAGTCGAGCGCGCGGGGATAGCCTACAGCGAGCGCAGGAAGTTGACGATCGCCTGCTGGTCGGCCGCGGGCAGCTGGGTGAACTTGCGGATCGTCGTGCGAGCCTCCGAGCCGCGGCTGGAGTGCGCGAGGATCGCGTTGACCAGGCCGCCGTTCGACGGGCCCGAGCGGCCGTCGTGGAGGAAGAAGATCCGCTTGCCGACGCCCCACAGCGGCGCGGTGCGGAACTGATCGCCGCCCGCGGCGCCCTGGGTCACGCCGTCGGCGAGGCCGCTGCCCATGTGGTGGATGGCGAGATCGGTGTACGGGTGGATCTCGGCGTTGGCCATGCCGGTGTAGCGCGCCTTGCCGGTGGTGAGCGATGCGCTGTGGCACAGCACGCAGCCGACGCCGGGATCGTCCTTGGTGCCGAACAGCTGCTGGCCGCGCAGCTCCGAGGGCGAGCTGGTCGCCGGGGTCGGCTCGGCCGACAGCCGCATGAACGCCGCGAAGAACGTGGTGTCGCCGGCGCCGCCGGTCACGGGGTCAGTCGCGTCCTCGGGGCCGACGTTGTACTGGCAGCCCGGCGCGGTCGCGCGCTCGTTGCCGAACACCTCGTTGGACACGCCCTGCTCGACGTTGTAGGCCTCGCCGGCGAAGATCAGCAGCGACTTGTTCTGGGCCTTCCAGCCGAACCGCGTGATCGTGCCGTCGTTGCCGCTGCGGTTGAACGAGCCGCTGACGCCGCAGCCGGCCTTCGCGTCGCTGTGCGCCGCGAGGTTCGCGGTCAGCGTATCCTCGTCGACCAGCTCGAGCAGGCCGAGTCCGAACACCGCCGTGGGGATGCGGAAGACAACGTTGTCCTTGGCGATCTCCCTGGCGAAGTCGGGCTGCGCCAGGTTGCAGCCGGGCGCGTCGGTGCGGCCGGCGATGGTGTAGAGGCCGTGGACGCCGCCGTCCTCGGTCCCGTCCGGGTTGAGCACGAACCGCGCCTCGCGGATCGGGCCGTCCGCCGACAGGAACGGCGGTACCTTCTGCGCCTTGCCGGGAGCGCGATCGAGCGTCGCGAGCGCGAGCTGCGGGTTGGCCATGCGAACGTGACCGAGGCTGGGATGGGGGCTGGTGCCACCAACGTCGGGCTCGGAGTGGCATTGCGCACATGCGTTGCCGTTGAACGTGGGACCGAGGCCCTTGCCCTCCTCGATCGCACCGGACACCGAGTCGACCTCCGCGAACACGTCGCGGGACTCGGTGAAGAACGTCTTCTCGTCGTTGCTCAGCGTGTCGTACGGGCCGCCAGCGCCACGGTCGCCGCCACGGGGGCCCGGGTCACTGACGGTCTTCGCCACCTCGAGGACATCGGCTGAATCATCATCATCCGATGGCGCGGCGCTGGTTGCCGACGAACATCCGGTCCAAATCCCTGCGCTCAGGATAACTGCTGCTTTCGTCCACATCTGGGCCTCCTGGGGTGCGTGTGTCTCAGTCGGTCCTAACGTGCGATGTTCTATGTTGTCAAAACCGCTCACTTCAACGATTCCAGGGCCCTTTGGAATCAGTCATTTCAACATCAGCAACAATCGTGGGAAGTTCGCGAGTCTGCCTCCGGGGTCGCTAACAACGCCTGTACAAAGACGCAGCACCGGTCAGAATCGTATGGAAAACTAACCAGAAATTGGCAACGCAGCGGCGAGATTCACGAAAAAAACTGACGTGATTGGGATCAAAGCTTACTGTTTTTCTGAGGATTCGAGTGTGGCAGTCAGTCGCTGTGAGTCAAAAAGCCCCGTCGAGCGCCCTGATCGCGAGCTGACGTGCGCCAGGCGACGCGCGAGCTTTACCGAGCCCTGGCGTCGTCGGAACGACGCGCGCAATCAGCGAGGCGATTCTGATCCTGTCAGCGTCGCACAGACGTCGGCGGCGCGCGCGACTCGTGGTTTCACCGAGCGCGTCGAGCGCAAGCCGAACCGGTCGAGCGCGAGCCGAGCGCGTCGGGCCAGAGCCGAGCGCGCCGGGCGAGAGCGAGCGCGTCGAGCGCGTCGAGCGTGAGTCGAGTGCAGCCGAGCGCGTCGAGCGCGAGCCGAGCGCGTCGAGCATGAGCTGAGTGCCGCCGCGCGCGTCAGGCGAGAGCCGAGCGCGTCGAGCGTGAGCTGGACGCGTCGCGCGCGTCGAGGCGTCGAGCCAGAGCCGAGCGCATCGAGCGTGAGCTGAGTGCAGCCAAGCGCCTCGAGCGCGAGCCGAGCGCGAGCCGAGCGCGTCGAGCGTGAGCCGAGCGCGTGAGCGTGAGTCGGGGGGCAGCCGAGCGTGAGCCGAGCATCGCCGAGGAATCGGCGGCCGGCTGTCACGCGGTAATCCACGACTGCCGCAGACCGCGGCACTTCGATGTTGCACTGAACCTGCGTGGTAAAAACTGCGCCGTCGAGAGTGCGAAAGATCCCGACCGCTGCAATCGGCGGCAGATGGACGTGGAAGCGTGCAGCCCCGACGGAGTTTCGTGGCGCCGTCTCGGCACAATCCCGATCTCGGCGCGCATTCGGTCACGGTCTCGAGTACTCATCTGCGCTCATCGCGCCACGCAGTCATGCGCGATGGTGTGAGTCGATCGTTCTCGAGGCGGACCGCGGTTCGCTGGCACCGTGGAGATTCCATGACCGAATCTTCGACCACCCGATCCGCTGTACTCAACAACCTGTGGGAGGCCCACCTGGCCTCGGAGTTCGCACACAAGGCTCCCGAGGAGGCGCTCGCGACGATGACCGACAACCCTCAGGTCATCCACGTCCCGACGCTGATCGGCGGGCGCGGCCGCGAGCAGCTGTACGCGTTCTACGCCAGGCACTTCCTCAACCAGCTGCCGGACGACCTCGAGATCGTGCCGCTGTCGCGCACGATCGGCGAGGACCGCATCGTGGACGAGCTCGTGGCGAAGTTCACGCACTCGGCCGCGATGGACTGGGTGCTGCCCGGGATCGCGCCGACGCACAAGCGCATCGAGTTTGCGCTGGTCGTGATCGTCCAGTTCGAGGGCGACAAGATCGCGTCCGAGAGCATCTACTTCGACAACGCGACCATCCTGCGCCAGGCCGGGCTGCTCCCCGATCCGGGGCTTCCGGTGCTCGGCGCCGAGAGCGCCCAGGGCATGCTCGGCCCCACGCCGCTGAACCAGCTGATCGAGCGAACCGTGCGGTGAGCAGCTTGCGCAGCGATCGCACGCCCTGACGTGCGGCGGGGTGGTTCGAGGTCGTACAGCGATCAGCCGACGAGGCTGCGCGTCGCCGCGCGTCGCCGCGACGTGGTCGGCCGCGTACGCGCCGGGCCGGACCCGGGTACGCGATCCGCGTGCCGGTCGCGGTCGGTCGTGGTCGGTCGCGGTGCCGCGAGCTTGTCGAGGATCTTCCCCGCTCTGGGCATGAAATTGGAGATCGAAATCATCGCCCCGAAATCGAAATTGATAATCATGGCGTCAATAGATGATCTTGAAAGTCGTTTTCAAGATCCGGGAGTGGGCGCTCGTTAATGAGAACGCAATCATCAATGTCGATCTCATATTTTTGAGGGATCGACTCCCGACACCGACCGCAACGTAGGTCATGACTGCGGAGTCGTGAAATGGAACTGACTGCTATTGACGAGAGGCACGCGATCTCGTTAGCTCCCGCCGGGTGATTATCCCCACTCGAGAGGATCCTCATGACACAGTCTCGCTGGCTCCAGACGTTCCTTTTGTCGTCGACCCTCCTCACCTCCGCCTGCGTGGCCGAGGATGGCAGCGACCAGATCGATGCGACCGACGACGGCACGGTCGTCCACATCATGCCGTTGCGGACCCCGGACCGCGAGCTCCAGGCCGCCCCGCCCGGCGCTCACCTGACGTTCTTCGGTGGCCCGACGCTGACGCACGTCAGCGTCCATCCGGTGTTCTGGAATGCGAACACACAGTTCCAGACCAACATCAATGCCTTTTACAAGGGCGTCACCAACAGTACGCTATATGACATGTTGAGCCAGTATTCGGGGATCGGTCGCGGCTCGGGCGTGAATGGGTTCGTCGACAACCGCACCACCACGAACGTGTCGGACGCGGCGCTCCACACCGAGCTGAACCGGCTGTTCACGGCGGGCTCGCTGACGCTGCCCAACGCCAGCAACTACTACCCGATCCACTTCCCCGCGGGTGTCCGGATCACCGCGCCCGATGGCAGCCGGTCGTGCGTGCAGTTCTGCGCTTACCACGGGACCTACGTCCGCAACGGCGTCAACGTCAACTACGGCGTGATCCCGGACCAGGGCGGCGGTTGCGCCGGCGGCTGCGGCAACAACGCCCAGCGCGTCAACAACATGGACTCGGTGGCCTCGCACGAGCTGATCGAGGCGACCACCGATCCGGCGGTCGGCCTGGCGACCGTGTTCGGCCCGCCGCTGGCCTGGTACGACCAGACCTTCGGCGAGATCGGCGACATCTGCAACGGCCAGCAGGGCACGACCGTCGGCGGCGATGGCGTGAGCTATACCATCCAGCTCGAGTTCTCGAACGCGGCGAACAACTGCGTCGCGCGCTGACCAGTCGCGCAGCCGGACAGGGTGGTTGTAGATAGCGTCGGTTCGGCGATACTCGGCGCATGCGACCCTTGCTTGCCGCCCTCGCGTTGCTCGCCGCGTGCTCCGACCCCGAGATCGCGCTGACCAACGCGACCTCGCTGATATGCCCGAAGCCCGGCGCGCTGCCGTTCCGCATGATGTCGAGCGGCTACCGGACCTCGATCAACCGGACGATCGCGACCGACGGTCCGCGGGTCAAGGACGAGGCATCCGACACGATCGGCAACCCGGGGGGGAAGATCGCCTCGGTGTACCTGGCCGACGATCAGGCCCCGAGCGCAGGGCCGGTCGACTATCGCGGCGCCAAGGCGCGGACCGCGCTCGAGAACGGCGCCGCGGCCACGCCGCTGGAGGGGGAGAACGTCAGCCTGTGGTACTTCGCCGACACCGGCTGGACGTCGCTCGGGCGCAGCAAGACCGACGCCAACGGGACCTACGACGTGCCCGACACCGGGCTGGTCGCGCCGAACGGCGCGCCGGTGTACGCGATGCTCGAGGCCGACGGCAGCTGCGCCGAGCACTTCAACTACCTGTTCCCCGCCGGCTCGAAGGTCGTGGTCACCGACATCGACGGCACGCTGACCCACGACGACGGCGAGCTGCTGCTCCAGCTGGGCGACGTCACCCACGTCCCGAAGATGATGGGCGCCGCCGACAAGCTGCTGCAGGCCTGGGCCGCGAAGGGCTATCCGATCGTCTACCTCACCGCGCGCCCACACAAGTACCGGGTCGAGAGCCGCGGCTGGCTCGAGGGGATCGGATTCCCGGCCGGGCCGCTGATCACCCAGAACGGCGGCAAGACCGCCGATGTCTACAAGACGCTGTGGATGCAGCGCATGATCCAGACGTTTGGCTGGAACGTGGTCGCGGCGTACGGCAATGCCGACACGGATATCACGGCGTACGAGAACGCCGGGATCGCCAAGAACCAGACCTTCATCGTCGGCGACCTGCCGGATCCCCGCGGCGCGGTCGCGATCCCGAACTTCGACTTCACGCAGCACATCGCGAGCTACGTCGCGACGCAGCCGGCCAACCACTGACCCGGCGGGCGCAGGCGCCCGTGCCTGCGCGCCGGATGCGCGGCGCGGTCCGGCGGCGCAAGGCGTTCGCGATCTGCCCACGCCCGAGGGGCCTTCCGGGGCGTGGGCGGTCGGCGGCATCGGCCCGCGCCGTGCACCGTCCTGGATCATGCCGTTTCCCATCGACGTCCGGTTTCGTGACATGGCTCCGTCTCCCGCGCTCGAGCAGTTCATCCGCCGCTGGGCCGACAAGCTCGGCCGCGTCCATGAGCGGATCGCGCGCTGCGACGTGGTGATCGAGCGGCCGCACCAGCACCACCGCCACGGCCAGCACGTCCACGTCCGCGTCACGGTCGGGATCCCCGGCCCCGACATCGTGATCAGCCACGATCCGCAGCTCGACGGCGCGCACGAGGACGCCTATGTCGCCGTCCGCGACGCATTCCGCGCGGCGCGCCGCCAGCTCGAGCAACACGCCCACCGGGTGTACGCAACGGAGCCGGAGCTGTCCCTGGCATGACCGGGGCCCCGGGGACGACGCTGCGGAAAACCCGCATTGCCAGCCGGCCCGGAACGACCTAGGCTGATCCCGACATGTTCGCGTCTGCGCGCGTCACGACGACGACCACCGCCGCCTGCGGGTGGATGGTCGTGCGCGCAGGCTAGAAGCCCTCCGACACGACACCGCCCGCCGAGCTGGCCGGGCGGTGTCGTCGCGCATCGTCCGTCCTTCCGGCCCGCACCGCCTGGAGACCACGATGCACGCTCATGATCTATCGAGTCCCGACCCCGCGGACGCACCGCTGCTGCCGCCCGACGACCACCGCGCGCTGATCTCGCGCCTCGACCTGTGCCACTTCCAGGACGAGGCGCCGGGCATGGTGTTCTGGCACCCGCGGGGCTGGACGATCTATCGCCTCCTCGAGGACGCCGTGCGGAGCCAGGTCGCCGCCGCGGGGTACCGCGAGGTCCGCACGCCGCAGCTGTTGCGCCGCGGCGTCTGGGAGCGCAGCGGCCACTGGGACCGGTTCCACGACGGGATGTTCGCGCTCGGCGAGGGCGCCGACGAGGCCGCGCTCAAGCCGGTGAGCTGCCCGGGCCACGTCCAGCTGGTGCGCCGGATGGCGCCGTCGTGGCGCGATCTGCCGATCCGGCTCGCCGAGCTCGGCCTGTGCCACCGCGACGAGGCCAGCGGCACGCTGCACGGCCTGATGCGGCTGCGCCAGTTCACCCAGGACGACGGCCACATCTTCTGCACCGACGATCAGGTCGCCGGCGAGGCCGAGCGGTTCTGTCGCCAGCTGCCGGCGTTCTACCGTCGGTTCGGGTTCTCCGATTTCGCGGTGGCGCTGTCGCTGCGCCCCGACAACCGGCTGGGCGACGACGCCTGGTGGGACCGCGCCGAGCGCGAGCTCGGCGACGTCGCGGGCGGCCTCGGTGTGCCGTGCGAGGTCCAGCCCGGGGCCGGTGCGATCTACGGTCCCAAGCTCGAGTTCGTGCTGCGCGACCGGCGCGGCCGGCCGTGGCAGTGCGGCACCCTCCAGCTCGACCTCGTGATGCCGCGGCGGTTCGACGTCTGCTACGTGGAGCCGGGCGGGCAGCGCCGCCACGCCGTGATGCTGCACCGCGCGCTGTTCGGCTCGATCGAGCGGTTCCTGGGGATCCTGCTCGAGCACCACGGCGCCGCGCTGCCGGCGTGGCTCGCGCCCGAGCAGGTGGCGGTGGCGCCGGTGGCGAGCCGGCACGCCGACCGCGCGGCCGCGATCACCGCCCAGCTGGCGGAGGCCGGCCTGCGCGCCCGGCTCGACATCGACGACAGCCTCGCCAAGCGGATCGCGCTGGCGCACCACGACGGCGTGCCGTTCGTCGCGGTGATCGGCGATCGCGAGGTCGCCGGCGGCAGCGTGACGGTGCGCGCGAGCGACGGCTCGTGGACCGCCGCGGCCGGCGAGGCGATCGCGGGCCTGGTCCGCCGCTGCCAGCCCGGGCTGTAAGATTCCGCTCAGCTCCGGAGCAGCCCGCGCGCGGCCTCGTGCGCCGGCACCAGCACGCCGCGCAGCTCGTAGCGCCGCGACTCGACGATCGCGAACGCGAGGTCGAGCTTGGCCGCGGCCAGGCCCTGGTTGATCGCGGCGACGAAGCGATCGACCCGCAGGCCGCGGCAGCGGATCGCGACCGGCTGATCGGCGACCCGGAAGCACACGCCGTCGCCGTCGGGATCGACCGCGATGTCGTCGAGCGCGAACGAGCCCCGCGCGAGCCCGGCGAGCGGGTACAGGAAGTCGCGCGCGGCGGTGCTGCCGGGCGCGTCGTCGAACCGCGCATCTCCCTCGAAGATCCGCCAGTACCACTCGGACTCGAGCACGAATCCGCCGACAACCGCCATCGCGAACGAACGTAGCCGGCGCGCGGATCATTTCAAATGGCGCGCTGGTGACGAATGCGAGTGTCGTGATCGCCGGCACGAGAGACATGTCTCCTCGATATATGTTGCGTAATGCCGTCGGAGACGGAACAGCCGGCGCGGCGTGCGTTACAGTGCGTGAGATGAGGGTGAGCGCGCGCAATGCAGCGATCGTCGCCGGGCTGATCGCCGGACTGTACCTGGCGGTGGTGTTCTCGATCCGGCGCGTGCCGGACGGGATCGTCGCGGCGCTCGGCGGCCCGAGTGGGATCGCGCGCGACGGCGGGCTGGTCCTGCGCTACCGGCCGCCGGCGGGCTACGACGCCGCGCGGTTCGGGCGCAGCGCGGCGCGGCGCGGCGCCGCGGTCCGGCGCGAGGACGGCCGGATCATCGTCGAGATCATCGGCGTCCCCGAGGTCGAGGCGCGCCACGCCGCCGCGATCATGACCGGCGGCGGGCTCGAGTTCCGCGAGGTGATCGAGGACATGGGCCTGTTCAAGGTGCCGCACGAGACCCGCGGCCGCGACGACTTCGTCGCGCCGGGCGTGCGGCTCGAGCTCGACCAGTGGCGCGACGAGGATGGCGGGCGCTGGCACAGCGACTCGTACCTGCTCGCCGATCGCCGCGAGCAGCTCGAGGACGCGTTCGCGCAGGTGCGCGCGGTCGGCTGGCCGCAGCCGCCGCACACCATCGTGGCGTTCGAGCGATTCGAGGCGGGCCACGGCCGCCGAGCAGGTACGATCTGGCGGTCGTACCTGCTCGGTGACGAGGTCGTGCTCGACGGCGACGCGGTCGCCAGCGCGCTGCCGTCCTACGACCCCAACACCGGCCGCCCGGTCGTCCTGCTCGAGTTCGACCGGCGAGGCGCCGAGCGCTTCGGCGACGTCACCGCGCGGATCGTCGGCCACAAGCTCGCGACCGTGCTCGGCGGACAGGTCCAGTCCGCGCCGATCATCAACGGCCCGATCCGCGGTGGCCGCGCGTCGATCACCACGGGCGGCGACGACCTCGCCACCCAGGAGCGAGAGCGGGACACGATGGTCGCGGCGCTGTCGACCGTGTCGCTGCCGCCCGACGGCGTGGTCGAGGACCAGCGCTGGATCGCGCCCGAGGCCAGCGCCGGGTCGGTCGCCCTCGCGCGGTTCGCGATCGGGTTCGCCGGCGGCGTGCTGATCGGCCTGCTCGTCGGGCTGGCGGTGCGCGTCGCCCGGCCGGTCTGGCTGCCCGGACCGCGCCGCCGCCCGGGCAGGCTGCCGCTGCGTCGCGTCGCCGTGACCCTGCTCGCGCCGGTCGCGGTGCTCGTGCTCGGCGGCATCACCTGGCCGGGGATCAACGACGTCGAGCTGGGCCCCGTGCTGCCGGGCCGCACGGCGGGCCTGTTCACGGTCGGCGAGCTCGGCGTGGCGCCGATCCTCGGCGCGTTCGTCTTGGTCGAGCTCGCGACGCTCCTGGTGTCGCGCTGGCGGCACGCCCGACAGAAGCCCGCGATGCGGCTCGCGATCGGACGCTACGTCGCGGGCCTCGGGCTGGTGCTGGCCCTGGTCCAGAGCTACTTCCTCGTCGAGTTTGCCGCCGGCCTCGAGCGCGGTGGCGTCGCGCTGCTGGCGCCGGGGATGTCGAGCCACGTCGCGGCGATCGCGTCGCTGACCACCGGCACGATGCTGCTGGTGATCGTCGCCGGGATGATCCGGCAACACGGCCTGGGAAACGGCTACGGCGCGGTGATCGTCAGCGCCTGGGCGATCGCCGCGGCCCGGCGGATCGTCGAGGCGCCGGTCGCCGGACACGCGCTCGGCCTGGTCACCCTGGCCGCGATCAGCTGCGCGACGATCGCGATGCTGCGGATGCGGATCGGCGACGATCGCGAGGCGCCGCTGCGCGTCCCGTCATCGGGCATGATCCCGTTCCACAGCGGCGAGTCGGTGGTGGCGCTGTGGTCGCTGATCCGGTTCGGCGCGGCGGCCGCGATCGGCGGAGCGTCGATCGCCGGCGGGGGCGGGATGCTCGCGCTGGGCTGGTACCGGGACTGTTCCAGGACGCGCCGGCCCGCGTGTTCGATTGACCGGCCGGCTGCGTTACAGTGTGGGAGATGAGGGTGAACGCGCGCAACGCGGCGGTCGTCGCGGGACTGATCGCAGGCGTGTACCTGGCGGTGGTGTTCTCGATCCGGCGCGTCCCGGATCGGCTCATCGAGGCGCTGGGCGGGGCAAGCGGCGTGGTGCGCGACGGCGGCCTGGTGCTGCGCTATCGCCCGCCGCCGGGCCACGACGCGGCGCGGATCGCGGACAGCCTCGCGCGCCGCCGCGCGACGGTCCGGACCGACGCCGGGCGGCTGGTCGTCGAGCTGCCGGGAGTCAAGCAGGCCGAGGCCAGCGAGGTCGTAGGCATGCTGACCCGGGGCGGGATCGAGTTTCGCGAGGTGCTCGAAGATCACTCGCTGGACACGGTTCCACGCGAGCGCCTCGGCGGCGACGAGTTCGTCGCCCCGGGCGTCATGATCGGCGTGGACATGTGGCGCGCCGAGCATGACGGCCAACGCCACACCAGCGTGTACCTGCGAGCCGAGCGGCGGGAGCTGCTCGAGGCCGGCTTCGCGCAGCTCCGGGCGACCGGCTGGGCGCCACCGCCGCACAGCGTGATCGCGCTGGAGCGCTACGACTGGTCGCGCGGCCCCGACGACTACCACGAGGAATGGCGATCGTACTTCGTCGCCGACGAGGTGTTGCTCGACGGCGACGCGATCGACAGCGCCGTCGCGTCGCACGATCCCAACACCGGACGTCCGATCGTGCTCGTCGACTTCACCCGGGACGCGAGCCGGCGGTTCGGCGATATCACCGCGCGGGTCGTCGGCCACAAGCTCGCGGCGCTGCTCGGCAGTGAGGTGATGTCCGCGCCGATCATCAACAGCGAGATCCGCGGTGGCCGCGCCGCGATCACGATGGGCAGCGGCGAGCCGCTCGAGCAGGAGCGCGAGGCTGCCGCGCTGGTCGCCGTGCTCGGGTTCGGCGCGCTACCCGCCGGCGGCGTGGTGGAACACCAGCAGTGGATCGCACCGGCGCCGAGCCCGGGGTTGCTCGCGCTGGCCCGGCTCCTGATCGGCGCCGTGGGCGCGGTGGTGGTCGGTCTGCTGGTCGGGCTCGTCGTCCGAGTCACGCAGCCGGTGTGGCTGCCCGCGCCGCGCCAGCGCGGCGGCCCGGTCCCGATGCGCCGCATCGCGGTGACGCTGCTCGCCCCCGCGGCGCTGCTCGTGCTCGGCAGCGTGCGGTGGCCGGGGACCAACCCCGCCGAGATCGCGCACCTCACCCGCGTCCACGGCGAGCGCCTGTTCACCGTCGTCGATCTCGGCGTCGCGCCGATCCTCGCGGCATTCGTCGTGGTCGAGCTCGCGACGCTGCTGGTGCCGCGCTGGCGGCGTGCCCGGCTCGCACCGGCGATGCGGATCGCCAGCGGCCGCTGGGTCGCGATCCTCGGCGCGGTGCTGGCGGTGATCCAGAGCTACTTCGCCGTGCGCTTCGCCCATGACCTCGAGCGCGGTGGCGCCTCGGTGTTCGACGAGCCTCAGGGCAGCTACCTGACGACGATGGCGTCGCTGACCGCCGGCACGATGCTGCTGGTGATCGTCGCCGGGATGATCCGGCAGCACGGCCTGGGCAACGGCTACGGCGCGGTGATCGTCAGCGGCTGGGCGCTCACCGCCGTAGGGCGGATGCTCGACGCGCCCAGCGCCGGGCACACGCTCGGCCTGGTCACGCTCGGCGCGATCGCGTGCGCGACGGTCGCGATGCTGCGGATGCGGATCGGCGACCGCGAGGCGGCGCTGCGCGTGCCGTCGTCGGGCGTGATCCCGCTCCGCGCCGCCGAGCTGGGGCTGTGGCTGTGGTTGCTGATCGAGACCCGCGCGGTGCCCGGCCTCGGCGGCTGGCCGAGCGCATGGCCGAGCTCGTGGCTGAGCCCGCAGATCGCGCTGCGCTCGGCCTGGTACCTGGTCGCGGCGCTCGTCGTGCTGGTGCCGCTGTGGTCGTTCGCGCTGTCGCGGCCGGCGATCGTCGCGCCGCTCGCCGCGCACACCGAGCTCGCGCCGCCCGGCCGCGCCGCCTGGCGCCGGGCCACGCTGCTGTCGCTGGCGATCCTGCTCGTGATCAGCGCTGCGTCGCGGCTCGCGGTCGCCGTGCACGCCGACGCGCTCGTGGTAGGCGACGCCGTCGCCGCGATGGTGTTCGCCGCGGTGGTGCTCGACCTCCACGACGATCTGCGGGCGCGGCGCGCCGAGCTGGTGGTCGCCTGGCCGCTGCACCAGGCGCAGCACGCCGAGCTGGTCCGCCGGGTGCTGGGCGACGCAGGCATCGAGTGCCACCTGCAGGCCAGCCACCTGCGCACGCTGCTCGGGTTCTTCGGGCCGTTCGCGCCGATCGACGTGCTGGTCCCGCCGGCCGCGGCCGCCGAGGCCCGCGGCAAGATCGCGGCGCTGTTCCAGGACGCGCCGGCCCGGGCGTTCGACTGACCGGCCGGTGACCTACCGGGCGCGCAGCGAGCGCCGGGGCGCCGGCTGGGGGTGGGCGGTCCGCGCCTCGCCGTGGCCGGCGTCGATCGCCGAGCCCAGCGAGTCCTCGAGCCTCCGGACCACGCTGGCCAGCCGCGGGCGGACCTCGCCGAGCAGGAACGCGCGCGACAGGCTGAACGACGGGCCGCCGCAGTTGAGCGCCATTGCCGGCAGGCCGCGGCCCGGGCGGAACCCGATCGCGATCCCGGCGACGTCGGGCTGCCACTCGCCGAACGAGCTGCAGCAGCCGAGCTTGCGGTGCTGCTCGATCGCGGCCTCGAGCGCGCGCTTGCGCCTCGGCCACGACGCCGGATCGGCGGCGCGGAGCTCCGCCATGAGGTCGCGGCGCTCGTCGTCGTCGGCCGCGGCCAGGCAGGCCCGGCCGATCGCCGTGGTCCCCAGCGGCACCCAGGACCCGACGTCCAGGCTCAGGGTCAGGGCGGCCTTGTTGCGGCAGACCTCGATATAGATGACGCCGAGGCCGACCCGGATGCCGAGCGCGACCACGGCCTGGGAGAAGTCGGCCACCTCCTGCATCATCGGCCGGGCCATCTGGCGGATCGCCATGCCGGACAGCATCGCGCTGCCCAGCGCCAGGGTGGAGCCGCCGAGCCGGTACTTGGCCGCGTCGTCGACGTAGCGCAGGTAACCCAGCCGCGCGAGGGTCTGCGACAGCCTCGACACCGTCGATTTCGGCAGCCGGCAGCGCTCGGCGAGGTCGCCGTTGCCCAGCAGCGTGTCTCCGGACCGGAAGCACGCCAGGACCTCGAGGCCGCGGGCCAGCGCGGTCACGAAGTGGCGATCTTCCTTGGCGCGCGGCGTGGCTTGCGGTCTGCGCCGCGGGGTCTGCGAATTACGCGATGTCACGACCCATCCTTTGGCGGATTATGCGGTGGTGATGGCCCGGCTCGAAAGTCCCTCCCGGAGGTCTTCCACTTCCCAAGGGTGCGCCGCGCATTCGCAACGCAGCGCGGCGCGATGCGCACAGCCCCACGATCTCCTTGACCCCTCGGAGTCACTCGTCTAGTTTCAGTGCCGGATTGCGGTTGCAGAACGTAGTTCTGCAATGCAGCACCAGCGTTCCACTTTCCCTCCCTTCTGGCAAGGACAGGACCCCCGATGTGACCGGTGATGCCGCTCGGAATCCACAGGCGCCGCTGCTCCGCATCCGCGGGGTGACCGTACGTTTTGGCGCGATCGTGGCGCTGTGCGACGTGTCGTTCGAGGTCCAGCGCGGCGAGATTCTCGGCCTGATCGGCCCCAACGGGGCGGGCAAGACCACCCTGTTCAACTGCCTGAGCCGGCTGGTGGACGTCGAGCGCGGGACGATCGAGCTCGACGGCAGCCCGCTGCTCTCGGTGCCTCGCCACGCCATCGCCGGGGTCGGGATCGGCCGCACGTTCCAGAACCTGGCGCTGTTCGAGACCATGTCGGTCATCGACAACGTCATGGTCGGGACCCACGTCCGCGGCACCGGCGGGTTCCTCGCCGACGCGTTCCGGATCCCGAGCCTGGTCCGGACCGAGCAGCGCGCCCTGACCCGCGCCCGCGAGCTGCTCGAGCGGCTCGAGCTCACCGCGGTCGCCCGGGTCCCGGTCGGCGGGCTGCCGTTCGCGGTCAAGAAGCGGGTCGAGCTGGCGCGCGCGCTGGCCCCCGAGCCCAAGCTGCTGCTGCTCGACGAGCCGGCCGGCGGGCTGAACCACGAGGAGGTCGCGCGGCTGGGCGAGCTGATCCGCACGATCCGCGATGCATTCTCGGTGACGATCCTGATGGTCGAGCACCACCTCAACTTCGTGATGAAGGTGTCCGACCGGGTGGTCGCGCTCGATTTCGGCCGCACCCTCGCCGAGGGCACGCCGGCCGAGATGCAGAAGCACCCCGAGGTGATCCGCGCGTACCTGGGAGCGCCGGCGTGACCGCGCTGCTCGAGCTCGCGGCGGTCGACGCCAGCTACGGCACCACCGCGGTGCTGCGCGGGGTCTCGCTCGAGGTCGCCGACGGCGGCATGGTCGCGCTGCTCGGGGCCAACGGCGCCGGCAAGACCACGACCCTGCGGGCGATCTGCAACATGACGGTCAAGACCCGCGGCGCGATCCGGTTCGCCGGCCAGCGGATCGAGGGCCTGGCGACCGAGGACATCGTCCGGCTCGGCATCGGCCACGTCCCCGAGGGCCGCGGCACGTTCCTGAGCCTGACCGTGGACGAGAACCTCCGGCTCGGCTCGCTGATGCGCCGCGACGGCAAGATCGCCGGCGACGTCGCCCGGATCTGCGGCTACTTCCCGGTGCTGCGCGATCGGATGTCGCAGCAGGCCGGCACGCTGAGCGGCGGCGAGCAGCAGATGCTCGCGATCGCGCGGGCGCTGATGTCGCGGCCGCGGCTGCTGTTGCTCGACGAGCCGTCGTTCGGCCTCGCCCCGGTCCTGGTCCAGGAGATCTTCCGGATCCTCCGGGTGATCAACAAGGAGGAGAAGATGTCCATGCTGCTGGTCGAGCAGAACGCCCGCCTCGCCCTCGATCTGGTCGGCCAGGTGTTCCTGCTCGAGACCGGGCGCGTGGTGGCGAGCGGTCCCCCTCAACAGATCGCCGCCGACGAGACCGTCCGGCGCGCCTACCTCGGGCAGTGACCTGACATGCAGGCCTTCCTCCACCAGCTGCTGTCCGGCCTCGCCAACGGCGCGATCTACGCGAGCGTGGCGCTGGCCCTGGTGATGATCTTCAAGGCGACCCACCACGTGAACTTCGCCCAGGGCGAGCTGGCGATGTTCTCGACCTACGTGGCGTACACCCTGATCCACGCCGGCGTGCCGTACTGGGGCGCGTTCGTGATCACGCTGGTGTTCTCGTTCACCATCGGGGTCGCGATCGAGCGGCTGCTGCTGCGCCGGCTGCGCGGGTCCTCGGCGCTGACCGTGGTGATCGTGTTCATCGGCCTGCTGGTGATCTTCAACGGCCTCGCCGGCCCGCTGTTCGGGTTCACGA
>Ga0307515_10012693_pt1 | contig 15821 bp, 4 predicted proteins | sample 17_EM_MG_FD_194513 | JGI IMG/M metagenome (GOLD analysis project Ga0307515, IMG submission 194513) | Populus trichocarpa ectomycorrhiza microbial communities from riparian zone in the Pacific Northwest, United States - 17_EM | ecosystem: Host-associated > Plants > Roots > Unclassified | place... | reverse complement strand
GAGAAAAACAAAATAACAAACATATGAAATGTTATAAATATCACATGAAAAAATAAAATTATAAAAAATAAAATTTAGTGATTAAAATAAAAAATAAAAAAATCACCAATGTTTATTAAACAGTGACATCCACGACGATATGCAGGGAGAGCATAGTAATGCACAGTTAAAACCTTTTTTTTTTCGGTTTCTCTGTATAATTATCTCAACCAGTTGCATCAACATCAAAAAAAAAAAAAGAAAAAAAAGATTGTTTACCATTTCAGTAAACGCTTGCTTCCTGCAGTGTGTGCTACAGTACTGTTTGTTTTTTTATTTAAAATTATATTTTAGTATGTTTTAAAAATATATTTAATTTAAAAATATTAAAATAATATTTTTTTTAATATTTTTTAATAATTTTAATATATTGATATGAAAAATAAAAAAGTAAGTATCGCAGGGCTGAATACAAATGCTGTTTTATGTTGAAAAGAAAAAATAAGGACAGTGCCAGGTAATATATGGATTTGACATGTCTCCTTACTTTATCAGTGTCGTACAGTAGCCTTCTCTGGTCACCAGGAAAAGGCCTCGTTGTGAAGACAACACTTGTTCATACAACGATCGATTTTCTTTTTATCTATATAGTAAACACGAAACGATTTTCTTTCACGAAGCTAGCTTATCAATTGGCCTTCATCTTTTTTTAATTCAGGACTTTTTGTTTTTATATTTTTAAAAAATATAATTTTTTTATTTTAAATTAATAATTTTAGATATTTTAGATTATTTTGATATATTAATATCAAAAATAATTTTTAATAAATAAAAAAAATATTATTTTAATATATTTTCAAATAAAATAAACTTTAAAAAGCAATTCAACTATGCCTCCAAATCTTCAGTACCATCAACTGCTTGGTCGCAGCATTTTAAAGCCATCTATTGCTTTTCTGTCATCGTCACCCCATTCCATTTAATGCTTAGGTACTCTTTATTTTTCAGCCATGTCAAGAATTTTTTAAAAAAATTAATTTTTTTATTTCATATTAATTTTTTTATGAGTTTTTGAATTATTTTGATATAATAATATAAAAATAATAAAAATATTATTTTAATTCATTTTTAAATAAAAAATATTCTAAAAAATAATCATTATCACAATATCAAATACTATTTTAGTCACGGGCTAATTTTTTTTTTGTTTTTATGGTTAAATTTAGTTTTCAAACTGATTTTTTCTTAAAAATTTATTTAAATTAATATTTTTTAAAAAATATTTTTTTGATGATTTTAATATATTGATATTAAAAATAAAAAATATATATTATTTTAATATATTTTTAATTTAAAAATATTTTTATAAAGACATCTTATACTATATCATCAAACATAATAAAAAAATTATATCGGTCCATCTTATTTCAAGCATTCATTGGGCTTGGTTCTTAGCATGACGCGGGCTACCGAATCTACTTAACACATATTTTTAGATTTAAAAATAAACTAAAATATATTATTTGACGGTTGGGCTGGAGTTTCAACCTGAGCCCAACCTTTTTTCTATACGCGAGTGTTTTTCCTTGAGGTTTTTTTTTTTTTTTTTAATTTTGAAAATGATCCAAAAATATTATACCGTAAAAAATGAAGAAATCTTGATCCGTCACAACGGTACGCATTTATATGGTAATATTTCCATTTTCTTGTGGATTCGCTTTGAACAGTTCCACCTCCTATGCGGCTATGCCCAATTTTCGTGCCCCCACGTTGCAGCTTGCAAGTGCTCCGACAAGGATTTACTTTGCTGATTAAAGATTATTATATAGAATGGCTGATTTAAATGATAAGGAAAAACGTATTCAATTTAAAATTTGAGTTCCACTGTTGACTTTATTTTTATAATGATATGCATTTATTAAAAACTTTAGTTTTAGAAGTATTCTAAACTTCAATTACGATATAAATACAGTGAAATATTTTATAAATGAATATGAATATAAACAATATAATATTTTATATTGTGATCAATTTATATGTAAATTCTTATTTTTAATTAAAAAATAAGAAGAAATCCACTTATTTTCAGAATATTTTTTATGTGATAGTCGGCAACCCTGCATAACTGTCAAACTAAGGGGAAGATATATGCTTCATTCTTTGGAATCATAATGCAATAAGCTAAAAAAATGGAAAACAATTAATCAAAAGTCTTTACTTATAATATCTTGTTGTCTTTTTTTTTTCCTTCTTTAGAATCACAATGAACTGTCCCAATAAAATAATTAACCTAAAACACAAAAAAAAAAAAACTAGGATTTTTCATGGTAATTTTTTTTATATGAACCGTATAAAATTTTAATATATTTGTTAAATTATTTTATGATAAATCCAAGTTATAGTTTAATCGGTTAATGCGCTTGACAAGTAGGGGCCCTGGGTTCGAGTCCTGGGAAGCGTGTCTAATTTTTAAATTATGGCACATAATTTGTCACTTATTATTATTATTTTAAAAGAAATACAAGATGGGTGACAATAGGGTCAGACAGAGAGGCTTGACTTGATACTTTGTTGACTATTTTCTAAATTATGACACAGCTTGTTATTTTTTTCAAAAAAATAAAAGGCAAACAACAATAGGGCTAGATTCATATGCCTAAGCGCGCGTAGGCCAGATCCTTTCTTGATTTTTATTTCTTTAATTTTTTTTAATACTTCAGAAAAAATTTACCAGATTCAATTTTTCTGACATATTTTTAAAAATATTATTATAAATTTTTACTTGAATCTTAATAATTTTTTTCAATTATCATGTTTGATCTTGAAATAATAATACTAATAATAAATTATTTATGGAAATTTGATTGAAATCAAATATTTATTATTAAAAATTTTAAATAAAATTTGAACATAATTTTATCACATTTATGAATTTTTAAGCTTTCACATCATAGAAAATATGAACATACCATGTTAATATTTTTTTAAAAATCTTGCTTTAAAATCATATATTTTCTTAGATGAAAACAAAGTTTCTGATTATAAACATTGTATTAGCTAAAATAAACAAGAGATATGAAAATTTATCTTTATAAAAAAATTCAAAAAAACTGCATTTTAAGTTTCAATGATAATACCAAAGAATTTTTAGAGACTTGAAAACAAATTACATTTTAAACCTACGTATTCATAAATAAATAAATAAACAAACACTAATCCTACGTATGGTTTGCCAAATCCTGAACTGTTGGCATTATAAAGTTGCCATCTCATGCATGCAACTTCTACAGAATCTACCATTTCTGTGTATAACCAGTCTCTGGAGTTTACTTCCCCTTTGCAATCTCCATGATAAAGTTCAAATCTGCCAATTAGGCAGATTCACTCGTGCGGCTTTTAAGAAAAGCTCCTACCTGTCAAGAACAAGCCATTCTTCTCACAACCTGGACGTGCCTGTCCGCTTGATTTTATATATGGTCCATCGGTGCTAGCAACAGGATCTTGTTTTCTGTTGAATCTGTGGTACCATTATCTTTGTATTAATGCCAGGTTTTATTACCTGTATAAATGCTGACCTAATTTTTGTTGTGGTTTTTAAACAGTCAGCTAGGAGATTTTAAATGTGATAGTTTGGAGAATTAAAAATAAATAAATAAATAAAGGTGCTTGCTCCTCCCATAATTTTAGGTTTTACTTGAATAAAAAAACATAATCTTGCCACCCAGTCAAAGTCTAAGCGGTTAACATTGAGTAGGACAAAATTTCACGAAGTTGCAATACATGAGTGATATTTTTCCTTTTCTTATATTTTGAATAGAGTAGCAAGTCTTGAACTAATAAATCCCTTAATTTCCATATAGTTAATTTAAAATAAAATAATACTTGGAATCTGAATCAATTGATGTTAGGCTCGGTATAATAGTGTTTGTTTAATTAACCTACTTAATTTTATTTAAAATTTTTTAAAAAAAAACTGGTTGAAAAAAATTATAATTTATTGATAATTTAAAATATATTTTTCAAACATTAAACGCAAAAATTATCGCAGTATCAAATATAAAGAGAGTTAAGAATAAGTTTGGAATTCTCAATAATGTAATTAATCAAGGTTTATGATTTTCATTTCAATTTACAGAACAAATTATGAAACGTGTTCGGAGGATGCTTTTTTTTTTATAAAAAAAATATTTCTAATCGAGTTATTTATTTATTACCACAACTTTTTCTTGCTTCTCGCAATGGAAAATAACTTGCATATGTTTCCCTAATCAGAATTTTCAATAACAAAAGATGTCATAATGCAACACAATTTCAAAACTTTAATCTTCAAGGCATGCCGCCGACAACAATTGTCCACGGCAAATTTGTTTTTCTTCTTGGTCGAGTAAAAAAATATCAACGTGGCACTCTATGTCTTAATTTATTAATTATCTCGTATCAGTGCTTTGAATTTCATCATCAACTTCTTAGGAATATAAAATATTTAAGATTTCTTAAAAATATCATAAATTATTAGGACGATCATTATAAAAGAAAAACATGTATTGATTCACTGATGTGTGTTTGTGGCGGTATTTCATGAAATTTTAAATTTGTTTTGTTTTTTTTTAAATTATTTTTTAATATTTTTAAATTATTTTGACATGTAGATATTAAAAAATAAAAAATATTAAAAAAAACAATTTCTACCGCTTTACATGACACCCCTGACGCACATAGAAAAAGAAGGTAGAAAAAATAACCGAAATCAAATATATAGAGGGGAAACTTTGGTCTCACCGTCCAAACTAAAAAGAAAAAAAATAATTTCTACCAATAATAAACAAACAGTAGTAATGTTAAGAGACTGCCCGTTAGTTTAACTGCTAAACTTTAGATTTATTTTTTAAAAATTATTGGTTTGAATTTAATAAATTTCAGGATATTGAACTTTAAAACTTATAAAATTAATTCAGATATTTATGACCGAACATCCATATTAAAAAAAACAAAAAAACTCCCTCAATCTTTATACCACAGTACAGATTATTGTAAAAACATTAAAAACGAGTCGTCGTTTACACCTCTCTTTCTCGTGATCAAAGTTAAAATTTCACAATCCTCCAGCCTCTTCTTGAATACCAAAAAAAGAAATGGCTTCTTCTCCTCCAAGCGAAGAATCACAAAACCAGAATCAAGATCGACAACAAGTAGCAGCAGTGAAAGAGCAAGAGAAGGAGTGCCTTCACAAAACCAAAACGATAGAGTTCTTAGGCCGTACCACTCCTATCGTTCTCCAAAATGACAATGGACCTTGTCCTCTGCTAGCCATCTGTAATCATTTTCTCTCTCCTTCTTGCTCGTTCGTTCACTTGGTTTTTTTTTTTTTTTTTTTACGAAAGTGAAAAGAATGTTTTTAGGTTTCCGAGAAATCAGGGAAGTTCGTTTGCAATCTAATTTGATTATGGAAAATGACCGGGTTAGGCAGTCTTGAAAATTCGTTTCTTGTTTTTCTTAAGAATACAATTTAATTCTTGGATATCTTCTCAATAGTGGTTAATTGATTAACTAGGTGTAATTTGGAGTTGCTAATGATGCAAATTGGAAAATTCGTTAATTTGATCAACTGCTTCTGTGATTTTTAAGGTTCCTTTTAATGTTATTGAAGTTTAATGCAAGGAATAAGCAATTGAAATTGATGTTGTGAAGTAATATTTTTCACTACTGTGGTTGACAGAACTTGGGCATTTAGTTTAGGTTCTCAATTTTTTAAGGTTTTTTATATTTTGCATGTAATTTTGAGAGAAAACTGAATGTGAAGGGAATTTAGGTAGGTATGGCAAGTGTAATGTTCTAATACTGGTTGATAACCTATGGAGAAACAGAATCTACGATGTGCAATCTTGAAATTGCTTGTGTGGTAAGTTGAGAATTTGACTGCTAGGATTTCAGCTCATTATTAGGGATAGTTGATCGTAAATTCTTACAGAAAACTTCAGTCATGTTTCGTTTACTGCTGGGATTCACTGCTTAGGTGAAAATATGCTTTTCTTTTGTTAAGTTCATTGTTATTTTGGGAACAAGAACTCTTAGGATTGAGCTTTTAGAGAAATATTGTCTTTTCTATTGTTAAGCTAATTGTGGTTCCGGTGCCAAGAAATTCAGCAGTTGACTTCACTGAACCCAAAAAAATTGTGTTAGACATAGTCCCCCTGACACTCTGGTTAATGAAGTTCATGTAGTTTTTTCTTTACACTGCCTTTTCTTAACTACCATAAAGAGGCTTGGATTTTGTGATTTGTCTCACTAGAATAGTTTCTCGGTGAAATGAAGGGATCAGTTGTTTAAGCATCAAATGCTGCTGTTTTTGGATTACATTATCTTGAAAGATTATTATATTTTTACATTTTCTGCTAATGGATTATTTCATAAAATATATGCAAAGGACCACCTTGTCAAGTTTTGGTGGGAATTACAATCAGAAAGGTGGTTTGATTATGAACATGTGGGCTTGCTATAGGTAATGTTCTTCTGCTAAAGAACAATCTAAATTTGAGCCCAGATAGCGCTGAAGTTTCACAGGAGAAATTGCTATCCCTTGTTGCAGAACGATTGATTGATTCCAACAGTAATGTAAATGTAATCACCATGAACAATTTTTTTTTTGTTTGCTTCAATATACTTATTCTTTATTGGTTATGTTGTTTAGATTGTTTTTCTCATCATGCAGAACAAAGATGCAGGATATGTCGAAAATCAACAGCAGAATATTGCAGATGCTATTGATTTGCTTCCACGACTTGCAACTGGAATTGATGTAAATCTAAAGTTTAGGAGGTAGGCCTCTTCACCCCTCGCTCTCTCTCACTGCTTTTTCTTATTTATTTAACCAGCTTATATGACCATGCAGGATAGATGATTTTGAGTTTACCCGAGAATGTGCCATATTTGATTTGCTTGACATTCCTTTATACCATGGTTGGATAGTTGATCCCCTGGTATGCACTTTCCAAGCCTCACATTTTATATTTCAGTTGAATTAAATTAATCTACTCCAGTTTTGTTTGTTCTTTGAATGCCGTTGATGCCTGGTTGCCTGTATGGAAGTGTTAATGAGAGGGTCTTTTCCTAATTATACTTTATATGCCCTTCAATTTTCAACTTCCATTGATTGCTCCCCTTTTTTCTGATTTTCATTTATACACTTTACACTAACATATGCCTAACAAAATGAATTCTCCACATGTATGTCATTCAAGGTATAAGCTTGGATGCCTCTTCAGGTAATGACCAGCATGTATACTAGGGAAATGACAAAATGAAAACATTGGCATGTCTGTATAGTTGGGCACAAAAAACATGGAGGACACTAAAAATGCCAAGCTCGGTGTTTCTTGTAGATCATTAAGATTAATGTGACTTGTATTTGGTTGGCTAAAGGACTAGGTTTCATGAGAGTGCAAGTTTTTCCACAATGGAAATGCCTAGGAAGATATTCTTGATTGTGGAGATTTGAAATGGTGTGGGGAGGAAGCCTCACACTTTCTAGATTAAGAGAATGTAAACTGGTCATGTATGAATGAGCTAGGACTTGATGGGCTTATAAAATTTTCAAACAGTTGTTTCTCTGCAAACTTGGAAATCTTGTATAACCTCTCTTTTCAAAGTTAGCAGAGAAAAAAAGCACTATCTAGTCTGGTTCTACTTGTCTTGAAAGGGAAACTAAAAGTTGCAGGTAGGCATACCTGAGGTTAATTCCAATTATTTCACCAACTACATATGTAGGAGAAAGCTTCACTGATAGTGGTTTTTCATGGATGGATGTCATTTGGGAACCAGACTCATTTATGGGAATAATATGTTTTTGTAATCTTGATATTGGAATCTTGCATATTTTGGCATGTCTGTTGACAGGAAATACTTTTGTCCGTTTTCATGCAGACCTTGTTAATTGTTTTCTTAAAATTAAAGGTAGGAAATGAAAATACTTGTGTGAAGCAGTAAGCACTTGTCATGTTAGGTCATTTGCTGTTTACCTTTTGCCGCTAGTGAAAATTGTTTGAAGCCAGAGTAAAACTTGTAAGCACCATATTGAAGATTAGGTAATGCTAGCAAGAATTGGAGGCTTAAAGATTTTTAGAAATTAGTTTTTAGTTTTTCGCTACTTCATTGTGAATCAACTGTTATTGATTTGGTGCATGGTTACCTTTTCAACTGGTATTGATTCGATATCCAGTTGCCTTCAAGTAAAATTTTTTCTGTATATGTTGAGCCAATGGATAATTGTTACTTTGCAATGGGATCTGTTCTTGATCAGATTTATTTGGTGCTAGTTTTTTTTTTAATACTAATACTCCTATTTCAAATTAAAGCCTTAAAATTTGGACATGATTTACCCCTAGACTAAATATAGCTCAGTTAAAACATGGCAGCGGTGCAATGGCATTTGAATTTTCTGTCCTTTTGTCTTGTTAGATTGTTTTCTAGAAGTTATGCTTTGTTTGTTGCATGATCTCTTGTTCAAAAGAGATCATTTAGACATAGAGCTTCTTTCTTTTTTTCATAAACGAGGCACCACTCAATCAAAGAAGTATAAAACCAAAAAAAAAAACCCGATAATTACTGGGGATTTTAGGGTCCACTCCATGGAGGTCCAAGATCCTAAATTATGTCATTGAGATCTCATTATTTGCATACTGATTGCGTAATTTTACCTTTTGTGGATGCTTTCTATATTAGCCACTTTTAAAACTTACTTTATTTCCTTTCATCAGATGGAGACCATTTTCTTATATGAATGGTCACAGGTTCTTTCTGTTTTGATAGATCCCATTTGTTATCTTGATGCTGAGAAAAAAATCGATATTTCACAATTTGCATGGGTTTCACTATTACATTTGGATGGAAATTGCTCTTTCCTTTTGCTTTCTTTTATATTTTATTATTTGTAAGTTCCTGATTCTTAAAGTTGTTCAGAATCTTGTAATTGCAAAAGCATATTTTGTTAGTTGCATTATGTTGGGGAAATAAGTAGTTAAAATTATCAGGATGTAAAATTGACAATACCTTCCTCCTTGTTCCTTAAATGGTCCTGATTTTTATTAGAAAGCCTCCATGGTTGGATGTCGTGATTTGGTTTTAACTTTGGGATGATTGATTTTCTTTAATCATATGCACTAGGACTATGATACTGCTAATGCCATCGGGTCAAAGTCCTATAATACTCTTATGGGGGAGCTTGTTGCTCTGGAAACAAGAAACATGGAAGATGAAAGTAAAAATGTTACCAGGGAAGATTTTAAAAGTAAGACCGAGGAAGACTGCGTTGACTTTGTTGCTGCTACAACTGCTACTTTGGGCGTTCCTTCTCCCTGTCTTTCAAAAGCTAGGTCTTTTGATGATTCTCCACGTTCAGCCTCTGATCATCAAAATGTAAGAAAAGGGGATTTAGAAGAAGCAGCAGCACTATTGAGGGTCTTAAAATTTTCGGAGGCTGAGTTGCCATGTTCAGCAGGCGATTCTCTTGTATCTGATGTTAATGGAAGGGTTTTGTTTGTTAGTTCAGATGAAAGTACATCTATGAAGGGGGCTGTGACTGTGACTTCCTTGGATACATCAGAGGGACCTGTTGGTATTGATGGCAGTTTTAATGCATTGAGCAATGATGATAATAATAATCTGACATCCTTGGAAACTACTCTTCCAGGGGAAGTGACGTGCTCTTCCTTAAAGACTGATCTGAATGTTCATTTTGATCATTCAACTTGTACAGAATCTGGAGAACATATCTCTTGTGATGATACCATTAAGAATCGTAGTGTTGACACAGGTGTTGAGATTCAAGACGCAGTGTCCCTTTCTTGTGCAAAGAGTACTGCATCTTTGAATGGAGACCGTGTGGATATTTTACATTACAGTCAGAAGGTTGAGAATCAGTGCACTTCTATTACCGAGGTTCATGAACCAGCAGATATTTCAAATGGGCGTGACAAGGAGGATGTACCAGGGTCAGCTTCACCAGTTCTAGAGTCAAATTCATCTATTGGCAGAATGCAGAACATAGACGCACCTGATATCTTTACTTCAAGTGTTGATGGCAGTGAGCCAATATACGAGGGAGAAGAATGCATTTTGGATACAGGAACTTCAAATTATGAAGAGCGAGAGCCTATGTATGAAGGTGAAGTGGTTCTTGCAGAACAAGCTGATAGAACTGTGAGGTCTAAGGATGAAATCACTCCACAGCAAGGTGAGTGATGATTTGTGTTAAAATATGTTAGTTGTCTTGGATTTTATTCATATCTTTGTTTCTTTTACATCCTATTGTACGATATATTGTGTGGTAAGTTAATATATTGAATATATTTGAAATGTTTTAGGGGAGCTGATAGGGAACTTTTTGAAGAACAATGCTAGTCAGTTGACCTTTTATGGGTATGTTGACCCAGTGCTTGGCTATTGAATCTCCCTGTTCCTTGTAGATTTTTTTTTGTGCTGGATCTGGATTAGGTCATCATCTGTTTTCCGTAATATTTTTTGCAGTCTCTTTTGCTTACAGGATGGGCTTAAAGAGCGAGAGTTGTGTGTTTTTTTCCGCAACAATCACTTTAGCACCATGTTTAAGGTTAGTTACAGTTTGAGATGCGCTCTTTTGTGGCTTAGCCTTCTATGCTGTAGCTTCTTATTTCAAATTAGACCTGTTATTAGTAGTGACCCATTTAAAGAAAGACTATTTAGATTCCTGTTTTTCTTTTCCTGGATGTCAATGGTTTATCCACTCCTGTTTAATTTGCAGTATGATGGTGAGCTGTATCTTTTAGCTACAGACCAAGGTTACATTAATCAGCCTGATTTGGTGTGGGAGAAACTAAATGAGGTAAGACTATGTGCTCAGATATCATCTTTGTTAAGGCATTAGATAAAATATTATACTGAGGTTGGTTCCCAATTCCGGTTCTAGTCAAAACTAGTATGCAAGGACATAATTTTGTTCTACTCTAAAATCTGGATTGAGGTGTGTGTTATTCCACATCTAATCAAAATTAACGTGATTATGCTGGCAGTCATGCTACATTGGGTGTCTTAATAGAAGTCAATGGTAATAAAGATTTTCCTTTAAACTCCTAACTTCCAAAAGCCCATGAGTAATAAATTCATTTTCTGACTTTTTTCAATTTTCTTCTGTAACCTCAAAATAAGCTAAAGGTATATATCAGATTTCTGAATTTGCCATACCTTATTGAATAACTTGCTGAATTGTTCTTTTTAGGCATTGTTTGTGGAGTTTGGTATATTGATCTTTTCTTCCCCTGAGAATATGTATCCTAATCTTAACTTCCCATGATTTCAGGTAAATGGAGATACATTGTTTATGACAGGCAACTTCAAGGAATTCAGGGTGGAAAGTCATTCAAATGACCCATGGGATGAGCACAATGCCGTGACCAGTACTGCTGTATGTACTTTTTGGTCCAAAATATTCTTAGAACTTTTCATCTTTTTATATTTTACTGTTAAAACTTATTTTTAACTACATGTCTCAGGATTATCTTGCCAGCATCGATAGTGCTGCACAAGCGGGTTTGGATATAAAGTACTCTTTTAACTTTTGTTGCTTATGCACCCATTTAATCTTTAGTTGGAATGTGGATATACGACCATTACTAATTTAGTGATCTCTATTCATGAATGTATGTACTAATTGTGCTATTATGGCAGCTCTGATCTGCAACTGGCAATAGCTCTGCAGCAACAGGAGTTTGAGCAGCAGCAGCAGCAGCCGCCGCCGCCGCCGCCGCCACCGCAACGCCATAACATGCTGCAAGCATCCAGTACTGGTGGTTCGAGGCTAATCACAGGCCCCCAGGTAGATCATTTATAATTTTTATGCTTGGATGCTTTGGATATTTTGTTGGCTATAGAAATAAGAAATCATGGTATTAGTTTTTCAGTTGCTATTGTTTATTGGCCTACCTTGGCTGGTCATTGACTTGATTTCTATTAAAAAAAAAAAAAAAACAGCATAAGGATACTTCATTAACGAGGTTTAATGAATAATGTATTTTAATTTAAGGCATGCGACCAATCAATAAATACAAGATGCTGACGATTTAAATGAGTTTCTGGCACTTCTTGTATCTAAAGTCTAAACTTAACGTGGAGTTTGTGAATTCCCACTCTTCTCGTGGTCATCTGCCAATTTGACAGTTTGATCTAGGATTTGTCATTCATGGACGTTGACAAGAACCTTCCATTTAGCAGCATTTTAGGATGGCATAAAGTTAAGGGTTGAGGTAGTGCCCTATATAGAGATGATTTGTTCTGACTGTAGATCCCTTCGTTCTCTTGGAATACTATTTGCGATCACTCAACTTTTGTTTTGATTTCTTTTCTAACGAGGCAGGCGATGGCACTTTTATGTTAAACTTATAACCATATATGACTACTGATTCACAAGATTTCTTTCTTTCTTCTTTGTTTTCTTGCAGGTGCCAAGGAGCAGTGGGAAAACCACATCTTCTTCATCTTCCAGGTTTGATGCAAAGTCAAAAGACAAGTGTAGTCTGATGTGAATTTTGCTGGAGGTGTTGTGGAAGTTTGTTCATTAAATGGCTTGTATTTCGACCCCATGGTATCCTTCATAACAATAAACTGCATTAGTATAAGGTAATGTTTGGAAGTGTGGTAGTGGTTGCTTTTTAAAGTATTTTTCGTAGAATGCATGAAAATAATGTTTTTTTATTTTTAAAAAAATTAGTTTTAATATTAGCATATCAAAACAATTCAAAAAAAAAATAATTTCAAGCAATTTTTTTTGTTTTTTTAAATGAAAAAACACATTTTCAACCCTCTAAAACAAATGTCCCCAAGTTTCCCCTTGTAAAAAGGCAGTATATAGCCCCGCGCCCTTGCAAAATCCTGTCAAATTATTCTTGTTTTCTTTTTTCTTTTTTTACCCCGGCCCAGCATGTGCTTAGCTTTGAATTTTGTGGAATAGTTGACAGATTGAAAGGGGTCCCTTGTTTCAACATCTGGAAAAATGAGCAACAATGGTTCTAGTTTATTCAAGTGAAATGTCTTTGGAGGTGGCACTGGTAGGTCCATATGGAGGACCCATTTACATTTAGAGCTATGTGGTCTCGCCCATGCAACTTCACCTGGCTGAATTATATCTCGTCAAAGCTAAATGCACTCTTGAAAAGTTATAGGCATGCTATTTTCGAACTACTGGCTGATGTTGATGTGGCGTAACAAATTGACAACAGCATTTAGGAATAAATTTTGGATTTATGTTAGGGTTATTGCTCCTCCAATCAAATCTTTACTATATTAAAAGCTAGTCATATCATGCAATGTCAGCATCGAGTATTGATGGAAGGGACCTCACCTTAAAATAAAAATTGAGAATCCTCGGTGCCCAGCTCGAAAGCTCGTTACTTTCGATGATATATTTTGACTACATGCCCGGATGAGTTTTTGGTTTTTTTTTACCCCAAAATCAAATTGACAATGGGGACTCCTTGTAGGCTTCTATAGCTGACGTTTCTTTCTTTGTTTTATTTCTTTCTATACCCAAAAAGCAATCAAAACTGGAACACTCAGGTTAACCCTACCACAGCACAGATTCGAATTAGGTCTAGTCAGTTAGGTGTATGACATGCCTGGTAATTGGCGGCTTCCATGGGAGATTGTTCTTCTCAAGCTGCTGCGGTTTTGTTTTTTTGCATGATAGTTTAGGCTTATTATGATACTTAAGGTTGATACTTGAATGTGCTAGGAAGTGTGGTTGAGATTGTTTTTTAAAGTGATTTTCACTCGGAAATGTATTAAAATAATATGTTTTATTTTAAAAAAATTATTTTTGACATCAGCGTATTAAAATGATCTAAAAACACCAAAAAAATATTAATTTGAAGTAAAGAAAAAAATTTAAAATTTAAATTTTTTTTAAAATGCTTTTAAAACGTAAAAACAAACAGGGCTAGATAGATGACTTGTGTTATGTTGTAGGCTGAGTTAATTTTTTCCTAACATAAAAAAAAAATGCCTAAATGATGATAGTATTTTTTGCATGATAGTTCGCTAACAAGCTCATCAACTTTTATTTTTTAGTTATTTTTATATTTGTTAAAAGATTGGATTGCCTCTCACTCAAATTGATTATAACTAAAAAAAAAATATGATGAAAATATAAAAAGCCCCTGAATGTTAATTTTATTTTTATTTTTTACTTTTAAGAAAAATATACTCATTTCATTGTGCAACCAAAGCATTAATAGATCGAAAAGATCTTAGACCAAAATTTTAATTTAAAGGTATTTAACACATTTCATCATGCATCTAAAATGTAAAAAACTTTTTTGTTCTTGATCAATATGATAATGACAAATAGATCTTATTGAAAAGACTGTTTTACCCATAATAGCTAAATGATTTTGTTTGACAATGACAAAATGGTTATTTCATTGTTTTAATCCACAGTAATCTATGGCTAGGTGTACAATGAAACACTAAGTTTTTAGTTTTGTTTTGTAACGAGTGGCGTGAAAACCTTTAGCTTTAAGGTGTAATTCGCCTGACTTGGGTTGATGCATCAATAAAAGTATATCTTTACATTAGGAGATGAGTGAGAAAGTGAAGAGAACTTTTCAAGAAAGCTTCATGAAGATGTCATTCATAGACATAAGTCGTAACAAAAACTTCACAATTGATAATGAGTTGTCTATTACTATCGCAACACCTGTAACATTCTTGTTGGTCCATGACTTTAAACAAAACAACAAGACCACACCATTATATTATGATTAATAATAACAAACTCTAAAACATGTAGGTAAACCACTGTGGCAATCCATATTAAAAAGATGAGTTTGTCATTGTATGGCCTATGTGTACGGCTGTGTGACGGTTGGGCTTTGGTGGACTTTTTTCTTCTCCTCCCTCCTTTCTCACTTCTCCTTACCAAATTATGAAGGTGTCTTGCCATTTATTTTTTATTTAATTTGATCTTTATTCTTTTGGTTGCTATTTGTTTAATTTTTTATCTTCTTTTGATTGATTTTTTCTTCAATTTTGTCCTTATCATTTGATTTAATTTGATTTTTATCAAATTCGTTTCTTATTCTTTTGATTTTTTTAACCTTTTTACTAATTGAATTTTGTTTTCAATACCATCTCTCAAAATTTGATTTTAATTTATTTTTATGTCAAATTTGGTCTCTATTTATTTTATTGTTGTTTGTTTTGTTTTGAATCTTTTTTTATTGTATTTTTTTTGTTTTCTGTAGAGTTAGTCTGAGTCTCATGACTAGGGTCATGAGTTTCGAAAGTTAACATAGGTTGACTTTGAGCTTTTTTAAGTCCTTTTATAAAATCAATTTATTTTCAATTTCATTATTCAACATGATTTTTTTGGAATTGGTCTTTGTGCTTCTTCTTTTTTTCACTTTTCTATATATAAAGTTATCTCAATCTCATGCTCATGTTTGCGGGGTTAGTGGGTTGACTTAGATTTTTTTATTGCCTTTTTTTTTATTTTTTTGTTTCATCGCTCAACATTTTTTATTGAGAATTTTGCTTTATTTTTTTGGGTTTGCCTTCTATGTAGTCAATATCGTTCTCATGACCATGGTCATCGGTTTCAAAGGTTAACATGGGCTGACTTTAGTCTTTTTTTAAGGTTCTAAAATTGATTTTTTTTCAATCTCATCCTTCAACATTTAAATTTCTAGAAATTGATGTTCATGTATTTTTCTCACCATTCTTTCTATGGAGCTATCCTAATTTTATGTCCATGATCTTGGGGGTAGTGAGTTAACCTTGGTTGACCCATATCTTTTTTTTGTTGTTGTTTTTAATATATA
>Ga0307515_10012692_pt1 | contig 15821 bp, 13 predicted proteins | sample 17_EM_MG_FD_194513 | JGI IMG/M metagenome (GOLD analysis project Ga0307515, IMG submission 194513) | Populus trichocarpa ectomycorrhiza microbial communities from riparian zone in the Pacific Northwest, United States - 17_EM | ecosystem: Host-associated > Plants > Roots > Unclassified | place... | reverse complement strand
AAGGTATAATGGAGCCTTACCTCCAAGTCCTTGGATAACAGGTCTCTTTTATCAACAATAATCGCTGTATACTTGTGATAATAAACTTAAGCTACAATGATCAACCTAAGAGCTTCATTGGGTTCAGAATTGTAAAGAACATGTCTACAACCCGCTCCCAATCTAATTAAAGGCTATATTTTAGAGCCAACAACTAAGGTAAATGATTACACCCAACTCTTACAAAGCTAGTAAGGCCAACCACGGAAAATCCTTCCTTAGTTCTAATGAGAGTACCCCCGAATCCCATTTTGCATGGATTGCCAAGTGAGCTTTTATCACATCAAGTTTAACATGGCCCTCCTCTAGACGGTGCTATGAAAACTCTGTCTGATTATATAATTTCGATCCATTATTCTTCCATGCCAAGCCACAGTCCTTAGTCAAGCAATATATGTTTCATAGCAACCATTCATCCCCTTTATAATGATCCCCAAAAAAAATTATATTCATTTATCTCTATATGCACAACCACTACAACCATTATCATCATCATAACTATTATTATTATTATTATTATTATCATTAAATTTTCTTCTTTTAAAAACCAAGTTTAAAAGGACTCCATCACCTCTGATTCCTTGTGTTAATATTTTTAGACTCAAAGGCATATACATAATTTTACTGTATAAAAAAAAGGCAAAAATATCCCTTTTCGATAGTTTTGGTTTTTATAGTTTTGGGAGATTTGTGGTCATTTTACTATTTATTAAAATATAAAAAAAAAAGATAATATCTCCAAATTAATATATAATGACTAATTTGCACCGTGAAAAGATTTAAAAAAAAAAACTGATTAAAAAAGATAAGCTTTTTTTTTAACTAGAAAATAAATTTAAACAATAATTGCTTGTCCCATACGGGTTTTGCTCATGTATGCCATGACATAAGGATGACATAAACTATAGGGACTCATTTGTCTTTTCCTGCAAACGCGGATTCAAGATTAGGTTACACGGCAAACGTGGATTCTGAAATTCAACTAAGCTTTGACGGTGGTGCAAAGCAAAGATGAGTTGGCTCCCAGACCACAAGCTCGTTATGGAGAAGCATGGAATATATGAATCAAAAATACTTTGACCTCTCCCATGTTTATGTTTCAGAAAGTGTAATCCATTTACTCACCCACTCGTTTCGAATCTGTTGGTCCAACATCACCAAATTCACAATCACCATCATGATCGTAGCAGCTCCTGTACCATGCTTTCAACAAGGACCGTACATTTGTTATCACTTTACCACCACCTCCACAGGTCTTGTAACCTACTGTTTCTTTTACACTGTCACATTGCTTTTCTGAAATCTTTTTAGCTCACCAATAATCTGTCGTCACCTCTTCGCTTTTATAGGAAATTTGGGTCAAATATTTCGTGGATAGCTTCAAGCAATTTCATGATTTCATGCCCCTGTGCCCACCATTAAAGAAAAGTCAACAACTCTAACAAAGCACACCAAATCAATCAATGGCGTTCAAACTTAAAAATGGTGAGGATTGAGTGATGAAATTGGAGTCCCCTATTGCGGGTGCGTTTGGACCACACCACGTCAAATTTAAGAATGACAAGCTAGTCAGATAAGTCGGTATAAACATGCAGAAAAAGTGAAAAACCCAAAAGACAAAGCAAAGGAAACCACCGCAGGTAGAAAATTCTGTTTTCAGGTGAAGAAAGCCTTTCAAAGAAGTTTCTATCTCAAAAGAAGAATATTTTTTGTTAGCTTCTCACCACTTTTCTCACAACTTTCATATAACTCGTTAAATAAGATATTGTTGGTCTTTGGGTAGCTTAAATCTTCTCTGTCAAGTTGTATTTTATTCACCTGGCTTGCATTTTCTTCGAGTTTTTGTCCTACTTTTGAGTATTTTGGTTTGTTAAATGGTTTGTTGCCCTCCAACCTACCTCACATCACAATCAAAAGTTGGGTTTTTTCTGTTTGTGAAGACACCATTAAGGGGCATGTTTACCCTTTTGCCTCCAAAACACAGGTGTTCATAGTCAAAGCCTTAATCTTTCATTCTTTCTTTCCTTCAAAGCCAATCTTGAGGCTTATGTCTATCTGGTTATCAACTAAATTCCAGGACTGGCTGCTATGACCTTTGCCACTTCCTCTTGAATTCATTCTCCCACTTCAGGTACATGCCCTGTCTGCTAAAATAAAAACACAAGGATTCAGGATTGATTACTTATATGACCTCTACTGCTGATTATTATCCTTCCTTCTGATTTTTGTTCATGTCATTTGTAGTTGATTGTCTACGTATTCTTGGATGTTCAATAGATCTCGTTTTTTCAGAAGATTTTGTGTTGCTACCTAAAAAATATAGATCCTTGCGTCCTCTGCAGCACTGGTTATCACTGAATCCTTGTCTGTTGTACATAAGAAGAACCAAGATTTAACTCTCTGTCTGTTTCCTTTTCTGATTGAACATAGCAGTCTTGATGCGGACACGCATCAAGTCTTCTCCTTGTCACAAAGGGAAGATCTTTAATGTCAATTATACCTTGCTTTTGAAGGAATTTGAAGTCGATCAATAAAAGCAATCTAAGAATTAAGTCTATTGTCAGAGACGCAAACAAGCTTATTCAATGTATTTGCATCTTTACACAGACTGATTCTCCACGGTCTATAATTCAGAATTGGGTTCTCTTTCTGTTACATGAGTGTTTCTAAAGCTATGTGTATAGGCTTGTATCTTGTTGGTTGCTGTTTCTCCAACTGTTTTCCATGACATTGCTTGTCCCTGAATGCAGACACCCAATAAATTTCATCTGGATTTCAAATCTAAGGGGCTGCTCCAGGTGATTATTTACATTTCTTTTGAAGAGAGTGATAGTGTTGTTTGGTAGTTCTCATGTTTGACAAATATTAACAAGTTATTTCCTGCCAATTTGATGACAGTGACTCAAGCCTCGGGATATATATGATACAACCATCGCTCTTCAAAGCTGAGTTAATTTAGAGAAAAATCATGTCTTTAGTTGGATCTGCAGAACTCTCTGCCAGAGCATACGGAAATAATAAGCTGTACTCACTGAAGGGGAGCAATGACAACTCTGGTTTGTCTGCCAAAATATTCGGGCCTGATAAACGGCAGAACATGTATATGACCGATTCTTACTCTTGTGAGAGTTATGAGAAGTTCTTCCTTGATTCCCCAACAGAAGAAATAATACAACCATCAAGTTCTGACATTTCAGGGAACTCAGCTCATCCACAAGGGGCATCTTCCTACCAGCCAAGAAAGAGTTCAGGTTCAACCATGTTCCCTCAAGATCCCTATGATGCTTCTTTCAATTTGACCACACCCTGCGATGGCTATCCATTCATTTCCGAGTCAGATTACTTGGACATTGAGAGCCCATATCAACTAGATTATGATGAATATAAGATGAAGTTAAAGCTTCAGGAACTAGAGAGAGCACTTCTAGAGGACAATGAAGAGGATGGCATGTTTGGAAATAGTCAAAGCATGGAAATGGATGTAGAGTGGTCTGATCCAATCCAGAATGGGATGCTCCATGATTCTCCCAAGGAGTCATCATCTTCAGATTCTAACCTAAGTAGCTTCAGCAGTAATAAAGAAGTATCACAGTTATCACCTCGGACTCCCAGGCGACTGCTTTTTGAATGTGCTAATGCAATCTCGGAGGGAAACATTGAGAAAGCATCGGCATTAATAAATGAGCTCCGTCAATTGGTCTCGATTCAAGGAGATCCTCCCCAGAGGATTGCAGCCTACATGGTGGAAGGACTTGCAGCTCATATGGCTGAATCTGGAATATATCTCTATAAAGCTCTGAAATGCAAGGAGCCTCCTTCTGATGATAGGCTTGCAGCTATGCAGATCCTTTTTGAGATTTGCCCTTGTTTTAAATTTGGATTTATGGCAGCAAATGGTGCAATGATCGAAGCATTTAAAGGTGAAAGGAGAGTTCATATAATAGATTTTGACATAAACCAAGGGAGTCAATACATAACACTGATACAAACACTCGCCAACCAGCCAGGTAAGCTGCCAAACTTGAGGTTAACCGGGGTTGATGACCCCGAGTCAGTTCAACGACCTGTTGGTGGCCTGAGGAACATTGGGCAAAGGCTTGAAAAGCTAGCAGAAGCACTTAAGGTCCCATTTGAGTTTCATGCGGTGGCCTCCAAGACTTCAGTTGTCAGTCCATCCATGCTGAACTGCAAGCCTGGGGAAGCACTTGTAGTGAATTTTGCTTTCCAACTCCATCACATGCCTGATGAGAGTGTTTCAACAGTAAATGAGCGAGACCAGCTTCTTCGGATGGCTAAGAGCTTGAATCCAAAACTGGTAACTGTTGTCGAGCAAGATGTGAATACTAATACTGCCCCCTTTTTCCCGAGATTTACTGAAGCTTACAACTATTACTCTGCCGTGTTCGATTCTCTTGATGCAACTCTCCCTCGAGAAAGCCAGGACAGGCTGAATGTTGAGAAACAGTGTCTGGCACGGGACATAGTAAACATTGTAGCATGTGAGGGAGAGGAAAGGATTGAGAGGTATGAGGTTGCCGGGAAATGGAGGGCAAGAATGAAGATGGCAGGCTTCACTCCGTGTTCAATCAGTCATAGCGTGGTTGATTTGATTCGTAAACTCATAAAGCAGTATAGCGATAGATACATGTTGAAGGAGGAAGTGGGTGCACTTCATTTTGGGTGGGAAGACAAAAGTTTGGTTTTTGCTTCAGCATGGAAGTAATAGCTACCATTTCGTTACTGGTTCAGCTGTGGCACTCGAGCATTAGAGTATATAGAATGTTTGTGTAGGTTGCCTGTGCCAATAGTTTTGTGTGATAAAACTGCATACTGATATGTGATCTTGTTAGCCGCAATGACTTGCGATTGTTGTGTAAAGTTCTTTTCCAGAAGTGATGTCGTAGGTTATCTAACATTATCCACTTCTCTTTTACTCCATGCTTTGCTTACCTGTCTTCATTTTAATGCTTGCTTAATCAGCTAGCAAATCTCCCTGGTGTCCTTCTCACGTTCAGATTTCTCTTTAGACATTCTCAGGGTTCTTTGCTTCGAAAATCTCAATATCCCGAAATCTTGTCTTTCTATCAAAATCCGGCACCCTACGCCCACCCTCTACCACCACTAGGATGGAAAGGAGGAGGTGAAATTATACAGATTTAAAGGCAAGTGTGGCCGCGAAACTGCTACACTGTTGGGGTCCGACTTGATTATATATATATAAAAACGACAAGTTTGAGCTCAACATTTTGAAGATGAAGGAGGACACTAGTGAAAGCTGAGACTATAGCTTGTCAGCGACACGATTTGCATTAGATTTAGCAAGTGAAGCAAGAGGATCCTTGGCTGGCTCTATACCTTGCACAGTTATTCTTTATTCCCCTGCCGGAAAACGTCCTCATAGCAATGGTCCTGTTTTTCTGAGAGTGCATTAAAAGGATACTGGACAAATAACCATCGCCAAACCGGCCCACCTCTCATCTCAGTCTTGTTCTTTTATCTTGGATTAATAAGAATAGGATGGCCGGCTCGAGGGGTAAGGGACGCGTATAGCAACGAACCAAAGCTCATTGAATTCTTCCTTGCATTTTGAAAACTAGATTATACAAGAAATAAATCAATAATTTTACACAATTTCCTTACTATTCAATGAATGATGACACAACATTAATGCTCACTAACTTTTTTTGGACCAAAATTGTGAAAAGCTTGATACAAAAGTAAACACCAGACTGGCATATCCTCAGTTCTTCACACCCACAAAACATAACGCTACTTCAGCTTGAGCCTGGAGCTCTTCCAAGACCTTGACAATCTTCTCACGAGATATTGCAGTTTCTTTCTGCTCTGCGAGCATTTTCCTTACCCTTCATCCATGCAAATCAATAGGAGAAAGAACAGTTAAGATAAAGTGACAAATTCAAGATTCAAGATGAAAGGTTGAACAACTAATAAGGTACTGCTTCATCATGTGCCTACACAGATTTATGGTGTTCACATAGATATCGAGTTGTGAAAAAATTTGTATCGTTATGTATATACCATAGGTGTTTAGAAACAGACTCTGTCACATACACTTCAAACAAACCAATGAATAATCAAATTAGTGTAGACTTGAAACAGCTTCTGTTTTCCCTGATAAAAGTACTAGAACAGACATTCCAAGTGAGAAATTAAAGTCAATACAAAGCGGGCTGCGAGAAGGATATTAGACCAGAGCCCATAACTTCAAGTCGCTATTGTAAACATACAAATGTAATATTAAGAAAAGGAATCCCATGATTCCCATCATATGGAAGCCAGAGCTTAATGCAAGAGGTGGGTGCATTACCATACTCATTCCATGTCCAAGTTTATACTATCACAGGTCATTAAAAGAAAGAAAGTTGCACATTGTACGATGTGTTTGAGATAAAATATGTAGAGCAATAACCTATCGGCATGCCCACTCACTAGAATATACTCATCAAACATGTTTGGGAGTTTATGATCATTCTTCAAAGTCCAATAATTGTCATATTCCAACAGAGCCAGATCATGGTTAACGGATTTTTCCTTTGATAAAAAGAGAGCAAAACCATGCTCATCCTAATTACTCTAACCATTTTTTTGGGTGGTGTGGAGGCAGCATAAAAGGAGGGCATTTACTGGATAGGAATTACCTATCAATGTTATCCTTCATAGGAAACAGTATTTGATTAATGCTCCTTGTGTTATGGATTATGTGTCAGTTTTCTATATGAATGCACCCCCTTTATGCTCTTGTATATAGTTTTTTACCTGCAGAAACTACATACTTCAAAAGTCTGTCTTTCAAAATATGAGGATTAAATTACTATCAGATGAACTATTATTGCATGGTTGCTTTTCAGTTTTCTTTATTCAATATTTAAAGCATGAAATTAAGTGATTCTGATAGCAAACAAAGAAACATGGCATAGTAAATGAAACAAAATGTTCTATAACACGTTAAAAACACATACCTATTCACTATTGCTGTATCTCCATGTCCAGTGCAAATTATGAGCATGGTATTAGTCGGTAGCGTGGAGTAGAGGCAACGAACCCTAGCATCCATCTGAGTAAGAATTTCCTTTAGTTGGGGTGTCATACTGCATTTCATGCCTTTTGTGTTGGTTGACTTCTTTTCACATGTAAGTAATGATATCATCTCTGCAAGTTTTCCATTTAACTTCCCTTCATCCTCTGCTTGTTTCTTGAAATAGGAATTCAACTCTGAAAATTGGGTCCAGACAAAGTGTACTCCATCATTCTTAACCTACAACCACCACTATTCAAATAAGCATACAATCACTGATCAAAGAATAAACAAAAAAATTCAGAGCCACTTCCAAATATACCTACCTCCTTTCTAGCTTTCAAAAGTGCTTCCTCATCGGAAGACACAGGAAATGAATGGGATGAACCAGATGTGTACCGCTTTACTATGGAAATATCATCAATGAATGAGGAGGTTTTACCACACTCACTCAAAACTGTAAGGAGCTTTCTCCGCACAAATGATGGGGGAGACCCAAAATCAGGTCCTAACAGAAGAGCCAGAAGAATAGAATATAGATAAGCATTTATAAATGCATTTATACAGCACAGAACAATGCAGTGAACTACAAAAGCAAATGCTAGTCACAACTTCACTTGCCATTTCTTATCTTTAATAGTGCCAGTTCCATAGTAGCTCTTGCATCTTCAATGCTGTCATGCCCAGCCCCTGATTGCTGTATCTCCTGAGAAAGAAATCTCTTTGAAAGAACTCGAAGAGCAGTTTTATAATTTCCACCCCGGGGATGTTTGTACAATAGTGCAGTATCAATCACCACTTCATGAGAGATCTTTAGAGCTAACAAATCATTCTCAAGGGAATGCCCAACCAGGATGGTCTCTTTGTAAACCAGCTTTAGAAAGTCTTCCTGAATACAGGAAGCAACTGTAAAGAAATGAGAAAATGATATCTTAAAAAAGAAATCGGTCATTAAATCAACATTACACTACCAGTAGAAACTGCATCAAAATGGGAAAAAAGAGAGTTGATTGGAGCAACAAACCTGAATGTCTTTAAGACTTGTGGTTACCCCATTCAACATCTCATATGTAATCCCACTAAACCTGAAAAATGAAGTGTTAGTAAATTAAAAATATTAGTCAATTTTTCAGGAGAGAGACAGAGACAGAGACAGGTGAGTTCCAGACGCACTCTCCCTAATCCAGGTTGGGGAGAATCATTTCTTCAACAGAATTTCCGACCAAACAAACAAAGGGGATGGGAAAGCATAGTATTTAATATATAGAATCTGTTGAGAAAAAGGAAAGAAAGCACCAACTGGTAACATACAGAATCTAGAAATTGAAGTTGATCAGCATAATTATAATCATGCTGACAAAATTATCATTTACATTTTACAAGTAATTCTAGTTTTTGTGAGTCAATCAGAGGTTCAGACCATAGGAGGACACATATCCCCATAAACACCGCAAGAAAAACCTCTAAACTCCTAATCACCATCAAGAAGAAAATAAAAGTGCATATCAAAAACCAAAAAGGTTGGCGTTCCATCAACAGGTTTAACAAACTATTGAAAAAGAATTACCTGGTATTGTAATCAACAATATCATTTGAGGGTTTAACCAATTTATCCAACACCACCTGCAAAAGGCCAATCAAGGTTAAAAAAAATCCATACAACTAATAACTAAATTCACGAGCCCAGCAGCAAAGTAGAAAGTTATATGAGAAATAATAAAGATTCAATATACCTAGGTATGACCAAAAGGGAATATTTCCTTCTCCCTTTTCTTTTTATGAATAGAAGGGCAGTGTATTTCAATGCAAAAAAAAAAAAAACCATTCTTGCATGATTTCAGAGCCCATGAATTTCAACAGTTATTTTAAACCATTCCAGTAGTCATTTGCAGAGAATGGGATACGAAACTGACCAGATTAGCCAACTCATGTTGGCACGCAGCTTGCATGCCCCCATGTATGTTGGACTATGACAACTACCATAATGGTAAAATAACACTAGATGCAAGAGGTAATGAAAAGAACAGTACAGACTATAGACATCTGATGAACCAACTAGAAGATGAATCAAGGTTTTCTGATAAATCAAATAATAGTTAGAAAAGAGTTGTTTGATATAAAAATAAATACTTGATATGGAAATGCCAAAAAAAATATCATCTTAAGAGTTTAATTTATGTTAAGTAACCCAAGCACACTGGTATACGCACAAATGGCAAATAATTACCTTTCAGTACAAATTCTACTGCAGATACCACTACCAACAAAAAATGCCTTTCCAAGACAGCAAACAAACAAAAAATTGTAAGGCATACCTGTCCTTCAATATCCACCAGGGTTACTCTTGTTAGCTCAAAACCCTCGTTTGTGATACACTATCAAAAGAGAACAAAAGAAAACAGAAGAGACCAAGTCAATAAGAGTGCATCATAAACTATCTGCTAAACCCTGCACCATTATGATCCAAATAGTACAAACAAAGCACCTGAGACAATTTCATCCATTGAATTGACACACATTCCTTCCTGTCACCATTTTTTTAGTTAACAAATCATTTTTAGCTGCTGTTTAAGTAGACATGCACATGAATTTAAAGAAACAACTTTGAACATACAGACAACATTGCTTTCTAAATTTGAATTTAGATGCTGCATTGCCAAAGGTGGTGCAACTTCCACCCATAAAGATCATTCTGTTTGTATATGTGAAGAAAAAGAGACTGTTCAACACATCTTTGGTAGCTTATTTTTCATTTATTTATTTCAATGCTGGACTTCCCTAATATAATTATATAGGAACATGCCTATCATAACCAAACATTTTATGGACAAAACCCAGACTGAAATTTTCATGATATCGTCTCTCCCACATAACTCATTTGACTTCTAATTGCCCTTTCCTTTTTCTTTTTGTAAGACAAATAAAACCAAGAGTAGCCTTTGAGTAAATATAAAAGAAGGGGAAAAAAGGGCAACTGTTGAAATGGTAGCAAAAGTGGAAGCATGACGATGACATTATAGCATAACAGTTAACACTCCAAAACAATATTCCCTGCCCAAAAAATATCACAGCTGGCCCTAAATTTCCTATGGAAAAATAAGTTACTTAAAGCTCAAATTGACTCTAATAAGTACAACTGTCTTTAAGTAGGAAACTGACACTATATCACTGAATTCTTTCAAGCCACAAACTTTTATACCGACTTAAACTCATTGAAGATTCACAATTCTTATTCTTATGCTTGAAAACATGATGTAAGCTTCAAAGCATGACAGACATCTTACCATTTCACAGTCAAGTGCCAGTATATCATAGGGACCAGAACCTGAAGGTGCAGAAACCGTAGAAACAAAACCTACACAATGAAATTCGCAAAAAGAGTCATGGAATAACAGAATGATTGGAGAAATGAGGCTGAAAAGATCATGAAAAAAAAAATAACAGTACAAGTGATCCATGTTACCTGGTTGATTGATGCAATATCCATTGTCTTCCAATTCTTTAGCTGTAAGTGTATAATATGATAGTGGGAAAGGTAAATCTTTCATGAGTCCTGCCGATGATATATTTCCCATGCTAGAATTGTTTCTTTCTGCATAATGATAATTGTTAGTTGCCTTGACATAGAATGGAAAATGATAACAGGACTATCAAGTTTACAATTAAAGGAAAATTTCACGTTGCATACACCATCTACAAATTCATTGTTCACATAGAAACTGATGGAGAGCTTATAGAGGCTTGAACACCCTATTTTTACATAGGTTAAGTATTATCAATATTCTATTGATATTGAGGTGGGGTTTATTGTTTTCAAAAGGGGCTTGGGCATTCTCTTAAGCTCTACAGGCAAGGCGAGGTGAGGCCACAACGCTCAGGAAATGAATTTCAATGAAGCTTTGCCTAGGCCAAGCACTTGGTAAGTGGGTACCAGGCATTAAAGCCAATGCCTGCTTGAGATACATCTTTTCAAAAGCAATTCATTGACAAAAGAAATATTTCAAAAAAAAATCAAAATCAATTATATTTAATTCTAACAAATAGAAAATAAGTAGGGTTCTTGAAGATAACAAACAGATCAAAGGGTAAGATTGAAGATTAGGGCTTGTAGGGACTTACAGTTTGTGGGTTGAGGAAGAAAGAGAGCAAATATGTGACGAAGAGATTGAAGATGGAAGAAGAAAGAGAGGTAAAAAAAACAGAGAGAAACAAACCACAGAGGAAGAGAAAGGAAGGTTTTTTATTTTATTTATCTATATATTTATTTGAGAGAGAGGGAGAGCGAGGCCGTCATTTAAATATTATCGTTTTCCACTTCATGCCCTTGGATTCTACTTCATTTGCCCACTCTCTCCTGGTTTGGGTATCCTGATGTGGCATTGTAGATGATCGTCAAGTGGACCAATTTGAAATCTCATTATTGAGAGAGATTTGGCTCTCTTTGGATGGTAGATTTTGTGTCCTTGTGGAGTAGATCCCACAATTACTTGTTTTGAATCAACAGCTCATACTAGGTTTAAAGGTAAACCTCGGTTTAATCCCTAAAATTACCTCGTTCTCAATTGAGTCATTAGGATTTTATTGATTTTTCTTCAAATAAAGTTTATTGTACATTGCATTTTATATTTTATTTTGTTTTTCTAATGATCTAATCTTAATTGGGAAGATATATATATATAGCATATCCTTGGTTCATTCAGGCGTGTGCCTAGGCACCTTTCGCCTTTGACAACAGAGTTGGTTTATAAGTTGAGCTGAATGGTATAGATTCATACAGTTGAACCTAACTATTTTGGGATTGAAACTTAGTTGTTTTTGTAAGAAATATCAATATTCAAAAGCACAAGTAGACAACCAAATTATTGAAGATTGTAGAATGCCTGATCTGATCATGAATAAGAAATTCAACTGACATAGCATAAAACATAAAATATCAGGTAGAAGGAATTGGGTTAACGGATCGAAAACCTTGTTCAGAAGTCAGGACAGATTTCCTTGAAACTGAATCAACTTCATTTCTCTTTCTTTTCATCTTGCATGTTAGAAGTGCATCTACTGTCTGCATTCCATCAGAAACACAGCTAGCATGGAAGAAAAAATAAAAGCCATCAGGTAGCTACAACAGAGCACAGTAACTAAGTAGTCTATCCACCAAAAAGAAAAAACCAAGAAGAAGAACAGGAACTAAAGAAAGAACAATCATCACCAACCTAAGAGATAAAAGTGGCATTGGGTTCCCACAGCACTCTTTAAAGCCAGCAAGCAACTTAGACTGTGAAATGTATAAAGCTGCATCCAGGCCAGGTACATAAAGCATAACCACTTTTGGAATCAGAGGTTTGTTCTGCAAAATGCAAATGTTATTTCCATGAAACAGAATTCAATAAGGATTCAAGGGAAGGGTATAATATCAGGCTCCTAAATGCAGTCCTTTGAAATATACCAGGATAAGGCAAAGAAAGGGAACTCCACACAGTGTTCAGTCCCAAAGATAACACACAGCATGAAAATCTACAGTGTCAGCTAAAGGTTCTCTAAGCAGACAACAAACTAGAATCCGGGACATAAATTATAAAGATTAAGGAGAAGCAGCATCCCACACTTTTCTATGAAGCAGATGGAGTAAGCCACCCAACACAACTAAAACATGCTCAAAAGAGCTGAAACTCCTTCTTAGTTTCACCATGAGACTTCAGTTACCAATATACTAACCGAGCTTGGTTTTTTATTTTTTTATTTCCTTTCTTAAAAAATAAATTGCAAAAGGGAGGGCATTTTCTCTACCTTGATAAACACCCAAGATGGCATGAATCCTTCAGAAAGCACCCAAGTTACAAGTCCTTGAACGTCCTGCATCAAAATAAAACTCAATTCACAACATTTTCTAAACTTCTTTTCCAAAATTTACGAAATACATTAAAAATGGGACCTACTTGCAGATTCAAAGATGAGCTCGTTTCTGGCGGCGTCTTGTAAACAACTTCCGCTCTGGCCTGCAAACATAACAATAAATTCCGATCAACACAACATTCGGTACAATACTGTCCCAATTTAGAAGCAATGTGAAAAAACAAGCATACTATATGCAGATTATTTTTAAGCCCCTATGTTAGTTAGGGTTTCATAATGTCGCACAATACACAAAGATTTCACTCATGCTTGATCAGTGATTACTACGTTGGTTTTAGGCAGCTTAACTCCATAAACAGAACCTCAATTAATAAGATAACCATTTGGAGATTTCTTTAGCTACTAATCCAAAAACTGAGCTTCAAACTTCTCTCATTTTCAGTATAGATTATAATTAAGAAAAAATTACACACACAACAAATAACTAGTAGTACCAATTAGCAGGAATAATAATAATAATAATAATAATCACCACCACCACCACCACCATCATCTTGATTTTATATATAGACTAAACAAAGCTATAGATATAAGTAAATAAATAAGTAATCGAAAAGAGAAATAAGCAAGCACAAGAATATGTAAAATTACTAAAAGAAAAATAGAGAAAGTGAAAATACATCTGGTCCATAGATATCGTAAAATTTATTCCCCTTGCTGCTGCTGCTGCAATCGCTCGTTTTTTCCTCCTTAACCTCACTTTTACGCTCAGCGGAATCTCCCATTTTCTTTCTGTTTCTGTTTCTGTTTCTGTTTCTGTTTCTCTCTCTTCTTCCAAAAGCAAAAACACAACAATAGCAGAACAGAACGTTCGTTGCAAGAGACGTAGGAAAACCCTTGCACAAATTTGGGTTTATTGTTATGTTTAAATTAGGTTGGGCTTGGGCCACCTTTTTTAAGCGCTTATACTGGGCGGGCCTCCCAAATAAAAGAAAAGGGATGGAGGTCTCCTGGTCTAACAGTAAAACAGCAAAGAAACACACACACACACACACACACACAAATATCGAGAAGGTAGCAGACAGAATCCAGAGGCAAAGAGCGAGAAGTAGAGATGTCGATAAAGTTGCAGCAGCCGGTAGGGCAAAAACGGCTGACGAACGTAGCAGTGGTCCGATTAAAGAAGCATGGTATGCGTTTCGAGATTGCTTGTTACAAGAACAAGGTCCTCTCTTGGCGCTCTGGCGTGTGAGTGTCTTCTTCTTCCCTTTCCTCTCCTTCATTTCAAATCTATTATTGTTGCTATTTGTAATACATAGTATGTTTATTTTTAGAATGAAAAGGTAATAATACGGTCTATCTATTTTTGGCAAAACAAAACAGAGAGAAAGATTTGGATGAAGTGCTGCAGTCCCACCACACAGTTTATTCAAATGTTTCCAAAGGAATTCTTGCAAAATCTTTAGATTTGAATAAAGCTTTTGGACATGATGATCAGACCAGAATTTGCCTCGAGGTAAACATGAACGAATTTAGCTAGCAAATTTTGTCTTATTTATGATTGGAAATGAATTAATCGGCTGCCCACGGTTGTTTTATTATGATTGTTATTAGATATTGGAGAAAGGGGAGCTTCAAGTGGCCGGGAAAGAGAGGGAATCTCAGTTGTCTAGTCAGTTTCGGGATATCGCAACTATTGTTATGCAGAAAACTATTAATCCCGAAACCCAACGTCCTTACACTATCAGTATGATTGAGAGATTGATGCATGAAACTCACTTTGCTGTTGAACCGCATAACAGCTCTAAGAAGCAGGTGATATGGTGGCTTTTTAACTGTTAAAAAAATATTGTGATGTTTGTTGGATTTGGTATAGCATGTGTAATCTTCTTGCTACTTGTGTATTTTGCTCAGGCGCTAGATGTTATTCGTGAGCTTCAAAAGCATTTTCCAATCAAGCGGTCTCCAATGAGACTTGGGCTTACTGTTAGTGGACAGAATTTTTCTACTCTATTGGAAAAGCTTGGTGCCTGGGATGCTAATGTTGTTTCGAAAGATGAATCTGGAAGTCGTCAATCTATTGTAAGTTTCACTCATTCCTTGGTAGTGTGAAATTTTCATCTACACGTTACCTCTCCCTGGGTTAACTTTTCTTCTCTCTTTTTTTTCCGTAGCAGCTTTTATAATGTGTTGGCAACAAATGGTTTAGTGGCTTTGTTTCTTGCTTTCATCTTTCATAAAAGTGCTGGTTTCATGTGTCACCAGTGGACTAGTATACACTACAACATTTTGAATAAGTTAGGGACCAAGCTTTCAAGGCTGTAATCTATTTCTTAAATTCTACTTAGGCTAGTTGTTGTTGATCATAGCTCACTGAAGTGGAGGAAAGCTACAGGAAGTTTCATAACCCATTGCATTACTAGGTGGTTGACACCCATTGTGTGTCCCGGGTGTCATCCCTGCAATGGCAACATTACCTACCTATGAAAGCAAGTACAGCTAGAGTAATATCGTAAACAATTTACGAACTCATCTTTTCAAGTTAACAGGTTTAGCTGGATTTTTCTAATGTCATGGCTGCCTTTGAGAATACCCAACAAAACCAGACAGTTACATTTCTCTCATATGTCATATTTGTGACATAAAAAAAAAGAAGAAGAAGAGAGGAGAATCACCATGTCAAGAGGTCCACCTAAGAAAATCATATTGGAACTACTAGAAGAGAGGAGAATCAATGCATCCCCACCCCAAAAAAAAAAATCTAGTAGTTCCAATATGATTCTTAGGTGGACCTCTTGACATAGTGATTCTTTTCTTTTCTTTTTTTGTCTATTCTTAAGTTTTAGGTATCTTCTCAAGTGTATGTTGAAATCTGCACATGTTTTGGGTATGAGTT
>Ga0307515_10012691_pt1 | contig 15821 bp, 4 predicted proteins | sample 17_EM_MG_FD_194513 | JGI IMG/M metagenome (GOLD analysis project Ga0307515, IMG submission 194513) | Populus trichocarpa ectomycorrhiza microbial communities from riparian zone in the Pacific Northwest, United States - 17_EM | ecosystem: Host-associated > Plants > Roots > Unclassified | place... | reverse complement strand
GTAAGAAAGAGCTAAATTGTTTATAATCTTCTTTAATTATTGGTTAAAGAGGTTGACCAATAATTAAATGTGTGGCCCATCTCACATTTTGCTGTTTATTTGTCATTTATCATTCCTAGTTAATTTTTCTCTTTTTTGTCCATGAGTTTTTATTTACTTTTTGATCATTAAATTTTATTTTTTTTTCAACTCGATCCTTGTAATTAATATTGATATTATTTTATATATTAGGATTAATTTTGATTTGTATGCTCTTACATATAAAATATGGCATAGAATATTCTAACGTTAAATTTTACAAAATAAAATTTTATGTTATTTTTAAAAACAATTGAAAGATAAATGGCCAAAATCAACATAAAAACATAGCCTTTTTTATTTATATTATTCAAAAGACATGGAAAAAATCAATTTGATCCTGCAAGTTTTAGTTTTAGCATCACTCAGTTCTTGTTCTTTTAGGTTTTTATAGCTTTGTCATAAAGAATAGAAGAAGTCATCAAAAAAAGAATTAGAAAATGAATTGTTGTCCATTCTATTAAAACAAAAAGGAGGGAAGATGTGTTGTTTGTTTTTTTACCTTTTTGTTTTAATTAAATGGGCCAAGGCTTTTCACTTAGGTCAGGCATACGAGTCCGTCCTTCTAAGCCTAGGTGTGCATGATATTTTTTTTTTTAAGATTTTAGAATAAAATTCTCTTAAATAAATTTATTAAAATAATATTTAAAGAAATCCAATTATGCCATATTTTTTTTTAACTATATTTGAGTTTTTTATGTTAATATTAACAATTATTTTATGAATAATTGTATTTTTTTTTAATTTTACTCTTCATTTTCCCACTATACTCTCTCTTCATCCTCTTTTTTTTTATGGTGTCCACTGTTTTTTTTTTTTTAAGAATGTTCCCTTTTTAGCAAAAAAGTACAATGAATATTGAGATCTATTTTTCATTGTTTTCATTTATATTTTTTCTTTTAAACTGGAGTTTGGACTCATATAGAATCTACAGATCTAGAAACAAGAGAAAATAATAAGAGGAATGATTTGAATAACCATGACTAATATTAACAAAAAAAAACTAAATTAAATGGTTTTTTTCTATACGGATTGTTTTCTACGTGGTTATTTTAATTTCATAACATGTGTTAAGGGTTTGATGGACTAATCTGATTGACTCATGATTTTTTATTTTTTTAAAATTATTTTTTTTTTAATTTCATCCTTCAATATTGGGTTGATTAAGAATTAAACTTTCTGATTTGTTTCAGTTTATTTTCTATGAGGTTATCCTTATCTCATGACCCGGGTCATCAATTTTATGGGTTATTGAGTTGACTTGGATCATTTTACTATTTCTTTGTTTTTAGATTGAGTTTTTTTTTTCAATATCATCATTCAATAATGAGTTGAATGGAATTAAGTTTCATAATTTGTTTTAGTTTGCTTTATATGAATTTATTCTAGTCTCATGACCCGAGTTGTGAGTTTGACATGTTGACTAGAGTTGTTTTTTTAGTTTGCTTTCTACAAGGTTATTTCAATCTCATGACTTAGGTCATGAATTTGGAAAGTTAATCCTTATTAACTCAGGTTATTTTTTGTATCTTTTTTTTAATTGAATTTTTTTCAATTTCATCTTTCAATGCTATGTTGATTGGGGATTGGACTTCATAATTTATTTTCTATAGAGTTATCCTAGTCTTATGATATAGGTTGTGGGTTTGACAAGTTAATCTTGGTTACTCGGATCATTTCACAAATGACTAGAAAAAATATGGTTAGGTTTTTTAAAAAAAATCAAGACGACATCTTTTCTTTTAATATTGAGACAGCGATATATTAGATCACCTCAAGCTTCGCAGCTTAACTTACTAAATCCACGAACTGGATCATGAACTCCATTAAATTTAGCAACTTTGTTTTTTCAAACTATTTTTTACTTGATGATATGATAACAAAAATAAACGTTTGCATAATTGAGCATCAACCAAATGTCGGGTGTTTGTATGGAAATGCAGTTATCTCATAGAAATTAATTTGAAATAAATTATGAATATCAATTCAAAATCAACCAAATGTTGAAAGAATAGATTAATAAAAAAGGCCCAAAAGAATTCAATTGAAAGAAAAATAATAGGACGATGGAATTAAAAAGAATAAACAATTTGGAATTGTTACTAAAACAAACTTGATGGGTTAACCATGAAACCTCCTAACCCGACTCAATACCTAGGCCGCGTTTAATATCAACTAAATACCAGGATATTTATTTGAGATTAAAATAACCTCATTAAAAAAATCAAAATAAATTACGATGATCAATTCAAAATCAATAAAATATAAAATAATAAAATTGGAAGGAAAAAGTTTGGAAGGTAGAATTTAAAAAAGGGGGGGTTTGAAAAAAATTGAGTTGCTTCATTATATGTTTATATATGAATAGTGAAGCATCATAATAATGTTTCGTAGTTTTTGTTTTGTAGAGAGAATAATTATATCCATAACATGCTTCGTTAATTAAGCAATCTAAATATATAGAAATTCTTATGAGATATTAATTAATTCTTTCAGTAGTTCTCGTGGGGGGAGGCGAAAAACAATGTAATCTCACCGATATAATAAACAAATTAAAAAAAAAAAAAGAGTAATGTACCGATACCGACATTTTGATGTCATGTTCTAGGAATCCATCGTCGTGGATGGATCAGAATCATTCCGTGGCAAGGAATCACCAGGATTCCAGATATTTATGTATTGCAACTTGCAACTTGCAACTTTCGAGTTATTTATAATTTATACGATTAAAAAGTTTGCATCATATATGCGAATCACTGTAGCTTTCATGCTGCTGTACCATTGTTATTAAATTATTTTTTATCTGAAAAAATATTAAAATAATATTTTTTTATTATTTTTTAAAATTTATTTTTATATCATCACATTAAAAAATTCAAAAACACTAAAACAAAATAATTTAAAACAAAAAAAAATTAATAAAAATAAAAGTTGAAACTCACTTCTAAGCGATGCCGCAACAGCTCCCTTGTATGCATTGCAATTTTTTCAATTATGGTTATTAAACTAGGCTCGGTAACTTATAGGTTAGATATTAACTTGATTAAGCTCAAGTGACCCGGTCAGTCAATTTATGACTCAATTAATTTAGTTAAACTCAAATAAAATTTAATAGTGTCAACTTAAAAAAATGTTTTTTTATAATTTTAATAGAAAACAATATTATTTAATTAAAAAATTGAAATGTTTTCCCCATATTTTTAGTATTATGTTATCACTAAATTATTTACTTAATATCCGTATCAATAGAGTTTATGCATCGACACACTCAGATATGTTTCATTACGTGTTCACGTGAGATAGAAAGGGATAAATGCAGCAAACGACAACTGATTAAGAAGAGGTAGCTGGCCTGCAAACTGGCAGGTCCTTCTCAAACATGGGTGCTGCCTTTAGAATTGGATTGCTTTCGAAGAAATTGACGGGCTTTAGTTCAAAGCTCGATGACACGGTTGGCATTACAGGAAAATCCTCTTGGCACGGTATGTGATGGAATCCCAGGGTGTACCACAACACAATATCTTTATTCTCAATTGCTCGGTTCCTGCTGGCCATGAAAGCAAGTCCTCTATTTAATTAGTTAAATTTGTAGCTTTAGATCAACAGTAAAGCTCTTGCAAAAGATGGCAGTTCTCTTTTACTTTATAATGCAATGGAGCAGATATGCCGTGTAAGGAAGGGTTCATTTGCATGGGTGGGCAGAGTTTCCTCTGTATTACCTTTTAGACCACGCAGCCAGGGTGTCGTCTCCTTTGCTCTGATACGTGAAGAGTCCACCAGCCCATTGTTCATTCCGATTATAAGGTGTCACCCATATCTAGCAGACAAGTTTTTTAAAGAAGCGAAAAAAAATACTGAAATAAAGTGTCATATTCACATTTATCGTGCCATGGATACCTGATTGTTTGTGAAAGCACTTCTTAGTTGTGGAGGATCAAGGTGATCGAGCAAGCTAGCTGCATTCCCGCCGGGGACGATTTTGTACCCGGCTGGATTCCCCAACCTGGACCGTCTTGAAGGGTTAATAACATGAAATTCTGAAGGTTCATAGAGCTTAAGCTTAATTCGTGCATCATCCTCTGTTTTCGCTGTGTTTCGTTTTGCTTTTAAGTAGCTTTTCCTCGGTGATTGACCTGGCAAGGTCTCCTCCTTAACTAAATTAACCTTAACAAATGTGTTGTTAGTGTCATCAATATCCATGTCAAGATGGAAGGTAATAAAGTGATCATGGACAACACCGATGAGATTTTCCGAGATTAAAGGGCCTGAAGCTGCTTCTTGGTTAGGTATTTGATCGGCAGTTTGATGTGGAGTGCCTTTCACCATCAGCATCCCTGAAAGAGAAACCTGCTTTGAATAATGTGGTTAGCGTGAGTGTAGGACATTTTTGTAAGGAACACGGATAAAACTAATGGCTTAATAAACACGCCCATTTACACACTTCCTAGATTTTATCAATATTCACTGATCATGGAATGGACTGAGTGCCATCAATCCATCAGTGTATTATTTTCAAGCACCAAAAAAGAGAGACAAAACTGAAGTATATGTGCATAAGATTTACCGCAACATGGATCAAACCATCAGTTTGAAATTCCCAGTCAAATATGTAGTCATAGTTCCCCACCGACGCTGCCATTCGAGCCACAAGTGACACCTTTGGTCTTGCCTCTCTAATCTGAAAAAATCCCAGTGTTTGAAAAGGCATAAATAGTTTCCTTTTAAGCGCAACCTTGAGCAAAAATGTAGCAATAAGATGTAAAATCATGTGCACAATAGACAGAAGTGGATATCGCATTAGAACTAGGCTTCTTATATATATCTCGATTTGGCTAAATTCCTAGAGGCAAGGGCGGAGGCAGGGCTCGGGTTGGTTCTACTCTAGGATAAGATTTTTTCAATATTTTTTTACTAGTTTTATGTAAAGAAAATTTGTAATTCTTAATTGAGGTATCAAAAAATTCTAAAAATTTACGTGGAGCCTTCTAATATGATGTTTTAGCTTGAGTTAAAATTTCAAAAATTTTGGAGAAATTCAGAAATTTGATAAAAAAATCACAATTTAACCAGTTTTACGTTATTGGATGTAATTTTCAATCCGACCATCAGATTGAGCTGAAATTTTACGAGGGATCTTAAAATTTATTGAATAAAATCTGGTTAGAATTTTAGGATGAACAGAGTTTGGTAATGCTAACAAAAAAAAAACATCAAATAAAAGCAAAACGACTAATTAAGGGTAAAATAATTATTTGCTATTAAAAAATAAAACAAACTAGTTCTTCCTTCCTTTTATATGTTGCCGACTGAGCAGAAGCATAATAGAAAAAGAAAGAAAAGAAAAGGCGAGAGAGAAAGAGAGAAAAGTAAGGGGAAAACATAAAAAAAATCCAAGTAAAAAAAATAAGAAAAGTGAGAGAATAACCTTGTAAACTTACAAAGCCCAACTTATAAAATATTAATCTAAGAAAGAATCAAGTGAATGAAGGAGGAATTGAGATAGAGAAAAAATTTAATTACTTTGTTTTTCAGTTGACATGAGATTGTTATTTTATCCTGGTTGAGGGGTTGTTACAATATCAATTCAGATTCGATTATAGATGAATTATATTCCACAAAACATCGAAGGATGTAACTTTAATAGTGAGTTTATTTTTACTTTCACTTTAATTTTATATACTTTTAAATTTATTTTTTAATATTTTAGGTAGTGCATTTGAATTAAAACTTTATTGTTAATTTTAAAAATTCATGTATATGAATTAATAATTTATCTTAAGAAAATTTATATATTTATTTAATAGTTTAGGGTAGAAAAAATTCTTGGCTCCGTCCTGAGGTGATTTTTTATGACTGGTAAGGCAGTTAAGTAAGCCCATCAAGCATACAGAGATTTTTCACGTCTCATTTCATGACATTTCATTTGTTCCTTATGCTTGTTATTTAGGGAAACACACAAAAAAAAAAAAAACACAGAAATGTATGGGCATCAACAATAATGTTTATGTCACTCACATTGAAACCATTGACCGGGATCTCCGAGTGCCGCCAACTAATATCGCCAGCATAACGTTCGAACACACAAATTATGCTCGGCTGAACATATGGTTTCCCATCCCATGACACAAATATTCCATCCATGTAATAAGAGTGCCTGGGACAATCATTTAGAGGCACAAGTGACAACGCCGTCGCTCCCATACCAAATTCACCAGCATCCATATATGACTTGAAGTACCAATTCTCGTCAGGATCCATGTAAGGCACAAATAACTCTGAAGAGAATCCTTTGTACATGACACTCCTAGGGACCCCGGTCTCTGAGTCACTAACCATGGCTCGTGAAATCACAATGCCAGCTCGCTGGTCAGCCTTCAGATGGAACTCCCAGTTAGCCCATTTCACTATGTGCCCATCTTCAACTGTAAAGCTAGGCCCTAATGGTTGCTCGATTGATATTGGATTTATGGGCTTCATCTTGGGTGGCTCTTTCTGGGCCTTGAATCGGTAATCAGTGTCGGTACCTTTAGGGACAGGAATTCCTCCGCCTGTGTCAGTGAATTTCACTACCTCTTTCTTGTCAATGTCCACTGTCATGGTCAGCCCTTCAAGTGGTCTCATGTAGAAATTGGGTGTGCCTTGGTTTGAGAAGCATTGGACCTTTATGATCCTCCTTCCTTCCTCATTAGGCCCAAACCACCCTGCTGATGGAGTGATGCAGGTTAAATCCGATAGTGAGATCCCACGTTTGATGGTAGACTTGTTCAACTCCTTGTGAGAGAGAGCCACTTGGATTGCCACCGAAATATCGTTCATCGTTAACATCGGGTAACCTGAGCCATGGTTGATTTCGTTGCTTGTGACCAGGCCCGAATCCAAGTCAACAGAGAGCACATGAGACTGACCATTCAACAGTGCAATCACAAGGGCTTTCCTGGGAGGGAGAGGATCACCTTCTTTCCACTTCAATACCAAATCCTTGTGAGGCTCCTCAAGGGATAGTGAGTGAATAGCTGGGAAAGAAGGCAATAACGGTGGATAGGTTGAGAGAATGGTCCGCACCTTGTAGATTTCTTGCATGGTTAGTGGGTCTAAGGGATGGTGAGGGACATCTTCCATGTGGTCTCTGGGTTTGTGAATTCCGGTCTCCAAAACCGAACCCAGGTGAGCACAAACTCTGCTCTTCGAGTTGCACAGCCATGAGGTTGATTTAGGTGGATCAGAGAAGACCGGCAGGTTTAAAGAGTACCATGAACATGTTAAAAGAAGTATAATTAAGAATAAGATGAAGGTTAAACGAAGAAGTGGCGGAGTTTTCATGGTCTCTTCTTACAGAGATCAGAAACGGAAAGGTAAAAGCTCTAAAATGAGAGTTCTCCTGTGCCAATTGGCTAAAAAAAATCTTGTCGATGTCCTACGTGTTGCCTCTGCCTACCGAATGTTCGTATTTTATTGAATTTTATCAATTTATATTAAGATAACCCATGAAGGGTAATATATTAAAAAAAATAACATAAACATATTAAAAAACTAAAAGTTAAGATAGATAGATAATATGTTCGGGAGAGTAAAAAAATCAAAAAAATAATTAAATCGAGAAAATTAAAAAAAAATAATTAAAAAAATTGAATTTTTTAAAATAAAAGAATTTAAAAGAAGAAGAAGAAAAAATTAAAGCAGTCATACCAATAGCATGGCTTTGAGTTGGTCCATCGTAATTGATGTTGCAGCATCTTCATGCTTGTTAAGATCCAAGAGAATCTGCCGTTTTAGTTTCATGACTTTCGAGCCAGAAAAATGACGAGAGAGCAGGTAAAAGTACATTTCTGGTCGCATTTCAATGTGCCGTGCTTCTTTTTTCAAATCTTAATTGATAACAAGAGGTCATATTCAATAGCCGTTGAGCTGTCGTTTCTGCATGGACTGTGTGGTTGTGATTGTAATTATTTTTTAAAATGTATTTTTATTAAATTATATTAAAATGATATTTTTTTAAGTTTTTAAAATTATTTTTAAATTCAGCTTATCAAAATGATTCAAAACATATAAAAAAATTAAATTTTATTAAAAAAAATTAAATTTTTAAAAAATACGGTGACAGACGGTAATATAAGAGAATTTGGGGGTGATTTTTTTCCTCCATCGTAATCAGGTTCTCTTTTTGACTAATCAACATTTCTAATTTTTTTCAGTTGGTCCGGGGATAAGTTGTGGTGCGCGTAAGCTGGCTCGGATGTCTCGGGTTAAAAAAAAAAAAAAAAACATTTCTAATTTCTGATGGAGACAATTAATGTAGCTGATATCGCAAAAGGAATGCATGAGCCTCACATTATTAAAACAAAGCTGTCAAAATGCACATAGCCACGCATATCACATTATCAAAACAAAGCTGTCACGATTGACAATGAAGAATATGCAAATGCTGTTTATAAGAAAGAAAAAATCAAATGGCATGACAGATACTCAACGATATTTTTTAAAAGTGTCACCTAGAGAATAATTAATAAAATACGCATTAGTTATAAGGTCCTCGTAATAAAAAATCTCTGCATTATTTTTTTTGTTTTATACACACACACACGGACGAGTAAAAACTCAAGAAAAAATTAAATTAGTATTAGAAAAACCCATTTTAAAAACTAATTTTGATGACCGAAAACTTGATTTTTTTTTTTTTAATTTTTGAATGATTAGAATACTTGAATCCAAAACCTCAACCAAATTAATTATTAATGAATTATTGAAAGGTGGAGTTAGATAACTGTAACCATAGTTAAATAGTATTTTATGTTTTTTATTTTAATTTTCCTCTTCAACATCAAATCTTTTTTATTATTATTTTTTTTTTACAATTTTATTTTTTAATATTAAATTATTTTAGAAATTATTTTTATATTTTCTTTCTATTAGGTTATGTATTAGTCTCATGAATTTAGTTTTTCTTTTTCAATTTCAATCTTCTATATCATATAAGTTAGAAGTGAGACTTCATAATTTTTTTAATTTGTTTTCTATGAGTTTATCCTGATTTCATGATCTAAATCACAAGTTTAACGGATTAACTCATAGTGATTTTTTTTATGCCTTTTCTAATTGATTTTGTTTTTTTATTTCATCCTTGAACATTGAATTGGTTGAAAATTGGACTTTGATTTTTTTTATTTGTATTCTATAGGGTTATCATGATCTCATGACACATATCATGAGTTTGGCAGCTTGACCATGATTGTCCTTATTTATTTTTTTGGTCCTTTTTTAATTGAATATTTTTTAAATTAGGCTTTATATTTTTTTATTGGATTATTTCAATCTCATGACCTACATCACGGTTTTGGTATGTTAACCCGAGTTGACTTAGTTCTTTTTTTGTTTTTTTTAATTGAGTATCCTTTTTCAATTTCACCCTCCGACAACTCAATCTTTTTTTTATTTAGTTTTATTTTTCACTTTATCCTTTAATATTAGGTTATTTGGAAATTGAGTTTCGTGATTTTTTTCAATCTTCATTATACGGAGTTATCCAAGTCTCATAGATTTTTTCTCGATCTCAACCTTCAATATTGAATTTGTTGAAAATGGAGCTTCATAATTTTTTTATTTTCTTTTTATAAATTATCATTATCCATTGACCCAAGTTGTAGGTTTAACAGGTTAACCCAAATTGACTTGGGTTATTTTTTAGGTCTTTTTTTAATTGATATTTTTCAATTTTATCTTTCAATATTTGTAGTTTTTTTATTTGTTTTTTATGAAGTTATCCCGATTTCATGACCTAAGTTGCGGGGTTGATAAGTTGACTTGGGTAGTTTTTTCCTTTTTTAATTTTTTTTAAATTTTATCATTCAACATTGAGTTGATTAGGAATTGACATTCATAATTTATTTTAATTTAATTTTTATAGGGTTATCATAGTCTTGTGACTCAGGTCGCGTATTTGATATGTTAACCTAGGTCGATCCAATGTGTTGTTGTCTTAATATTTAAAAATAAATAACATATAATACATTACCGTATCAATATTTAAAAAAGATATCTTTCAACATGCATCGTATCTTGAGTCCATGATTTGAAAAAAAAAATTAGAAAATACATTGGTAATGCTTAGATATTTGTTTTATGTTAAAAAAAATAATTGATCTAACTTGCAGCACAGCACAAGCCAATGATCTAGTTATTAAACTACGCCCCATATATAACTCCCGAAAATTTTAATATAAATTTCACCTTTTCAATTATTATGTACTTAAAAAATACGGATATAAATATCATAAAGACATCAAGCTCATCTTCCAATAATTTTATGCATAAGTACAATAATCTACAATTTGTATTTACACATTTGTGAGGTTATAGCTCCTTATAAATTATATGCATAAACTTATTTATAATATAATCATTAGACAATAATAGGATTTATCCGATAGAAAAGGCCAAATAACTCAATAATTCTTTTATGAGAACTGAGGCGTTCAGAAGAAAATATTTGTAAAACATATAGTATCACGAAAATTATTGTAAATATTTATATTATCATGAATACTATATTTTACAACTATATGAACGAAACTAATATCATTAACCTTTTTATAAGCACATCAATTCATGTCCTTTTCAATTTAATATTTCCTTATCAACCATTGATGAACTCTTCTTTTTTATCACCACATTAAACTATTGTCATCACACATGTAATTACTCTTTTATTTACAATCTATTCCATAGCTTGTCCTAACATGATATTCCACTCACTTCCTTTATATTCATTGTAATTTTTCCATATCATGTTCTCTTTTCGCATTGTATTTTATCTATACCCTATTTCATCTTATGAGCATAGTTAGTTCATGTTGTTATTTTACTTTATAGCACCCTTAATTCATGCCACGTTTTGTCTTTTACTCTTTTTTTTTTCTCTCATCTCTCTTCACAAATTACAAGAAGGAGAGGGGAGAGAAAAAAACAAGGAAACAAAAAAAAAAGGATCCTAGAGGCATGCCAAAGCTTCAATAATACATCACCAGTACCGTTAGAAAGATCTCGATGAGACGAATTCAACGACATCAAGAAAGGTCATCAATGGTGATCGAAGCGTGCCACACGAGACGTTTGAAGGCAAATGAGCCCCGAAACATTTTGATCGGATCGTGTGGCCCACTATGATCATCGTTTGTGACCTTCCTTAATATTATTGGATTCGTCTCGTAGATATCTTTTCAACAGTACCAGTAGTGTCATCATCAAAATTTCAGTATATCTTTGAAATTTTTTTTTACTTGTTTTTCTCTCTTTCCTTTTTCTTTATTGTAAATTGTGTCAATATATTTTAGAATTAAAAAGTCACAGATGAAGTCACAAGTGTTGCTTCAGTAATATGAGAAGATAAAAGGACGAGGTGGTGACTTAGCGGTTAGGGTTTGGAGAGAGACAGAGGAGGGGGGGGGGTTGAAAGAATATGAAATTATATATATATGCAAGGTTAGAATTGAAAATTTGTGTTGTCCATCTATGTAAATTGTAATTTTAAAAATTATAACCAGTATTTGTAATTTAAATTAAATTACAATATATATATATTAAAAGCAACTCAAGTATTTGACTTTAGAAAGCTCAAAACCACGTCATTCTGAGTGTCTAAGATTTTAAATTACAAAATGGACCTTTTAGTTTAGTTTAAAACTAGATAATTGGCACGGGCTTCATTGTAAGTCTGGAAAAAAAATATACAAACATTACTAACATGTTTTTTATTGAAAAAAAATAATTATAAACTTAAAATTTGATGTATATATTTAATAAAATAGATTGGAGATTATATATGCTAATAATTTAAAAAAAAAACAGAACTTAACACAAACTAAAAATTAAGTCATAAAGTTGAGAAATCTACTCAAATTAAGATATATGATCTTGTGTTATGAGAGCCCTTGATTTTTTTTTTTTAATTAAATGTCACTAGTTTTTTTATAAGAAGAGTATTAATATGGATTCCATTGAAACAAAGTCTTTCTTTTCTTATTTATATTTTAAATTTAAACATAAAAATATAACCTTTTTATTCTATGTCACTTATGGAATAAAAATCAAAAGCAATAAGAAGACGCATAAAAAAAATACCAATTTAAAATAAGGATAAAAAAATATATATCTCTAACTATAACTTCTTCATCTCACTAAATTGCTCTTCTTTTTTTAAAAAACTTTTTTACCATAATATTTTATTCTTAGGCAATCTATCATTATTCCAAAGAAAAATTTGAATCATAAAAAAACAACACTATGATAATTTTGATGCAACTATTTCAAAAAACACAAGAATAATAAAACACTCGTGCATTGTCATGAGAAACTTTCTGGCGATGTCAATCTTGACCCAGTAGATCAATATTGAAACCTCTCAATCCGACTATTTACCTAGCTTTAGTTTTAAATTAAATCATTTAGGGATTGATTTGATGTGACCCGATCAACTTGGTTAGTCTAAAGATAACCTGGATGACCGATAAAAACCTAGTTTGACTTAAAAAAATTAAGACAACATCATTTCTCTTAAAATATTGAGATAACGACATCTTGGATCAACTCAAGTCAACCTCAATTAATTCATCAAACTTGTAATTTGAATCATGGACCTGAGTGAGTTTAATAACTTGTTTTTTAAAATATTTTTTATATAATTATTTACTAACAAAAATAGGAACTTGCATGAAAACAACTAATTTTTTTTAAAAAAAAAAAACTCTCATGATGGGTTGTGCAAAAATAATGTTTGCTAATATTATAAAAAGATCAATTTTTAATCTATTTTCACTTAAAAATATTACCAAAGAGGTGACCAAAAAATCATGCTAGGGTTTTTTGGATCTAAAAAATCAATTTTTAATCTATTTTCACCAAAAACACCTAAAAAAGGCTTTGGAACCTAAATAAACTAATTTATCAACTCAAAATCCGCTAAATCGGCTAAAGAAATAAAATAAAATAAAATAACATGTCAACCCCAATCTAACTTATCAGCAACATGAAAGTTCAAAAACATATCAATGACACTATTTTTGTTAAGAGAAATTCATTGACATCAAATTTAATTTTTTTTATTAATGAAATTTCATCAATTGACCACTTTCTTTTTCATTTATTATTTTTTAGCGATTCTCTTATCTCTCAAATCCCAGGACTAAAATATAAATAAAATAAAGTTTTAAACCAAATATGTAATTGTCAAACTAAAGGAACCAGAAAAGAAATTGAAAATTTTCTGAAGGCAGTTTTTTTCAAAAAAACGTTGTCTTGATGGTGCTTACAAAATGTTGAGTTTTTTTCACTGTAAATTGTAGTCCTTTTATTTTTATTTTTTCTCAAACAATAAAACATATATTTTTTTTTAAAATCAAGTATTAACTCAATATTGTGATGTTATTTTTTATGCCATGATAATCTCATAAAAAATAAATTATAAAGATTAATCTCTAGTAAACACAATGTAGAAGAATAAAATAAAAAAGAATCTCAATAACTAGAAAGAAAAAATAATAAAAAGAAAACACTATTATAATCCACTGTGTTTACCTTCACACGTTACACTGCATCTACAATAAAAACAATTGATGGTCATATTAGTGTTTACCTTCACACGTTACACTGCATCTAGAGATGTATCTTTAAGATCGTAGAAGGAGAAATTTAGTGTTAATTGATGAACAAATTGATTTAAGGATACCTCTTACCATTAAATAAAAAAAAATACTTTTTTTAAAGAAAAAAAAAAACTGGAGGTGAGTATGAACAGCACTGAATTGCTGCTTTATCAGATATAAACAATTGATGGTCATATTAGTGTAAGGCATCTTCGCTCGGTTATAATTTACAATTCTTATAAGCAACAAAACACTTTTATTCTAAAAAACACCACTGCATTGAAGTAAAAATGACTCGCAAAAATGTTTATTTTATTACCTTTCTTCAATAAAAGAATTGGTTTGCTTTGTAGAGTTTCATTGTTCATAATAGTATTTTTTTTTAATTCAACTCCCTTTTTTTTTATTTAATTTTATTCTTTTTTTTTCTCTATTTTATCTCTGTATTTTTTTTTTTAACAATCATTCGAGTTGTCTTTGAACTGATCAAATTAACTCAATCATGCTGGTATAACTCCTACACGGTTTAATTTTAAATCCGGGTTGGGTAAAAAGTTGGACTAAGAGTTTTTTTGTCAATTTCATCTTTTTTTAAAAAAATTATCTTCATATTTTTTTTCTAGTTGGCCAGTTTGCTTTTGAACAAGGGAAATCAACTGGGTTATGTCGGGGCAATTTATACATTATTTAATTTTAAACTCGAGTTAAATAAGAATTTGGGTCATGAGGTTTTTTCTGTCAATTTTATCTTTTTTTTTTCTTATCAATTTCATCATTTAACTTTTTATATCAGTCCTTTGGATTGTCCTTGGACTAGTCATGTCGATAGAGTTACATCAAGACAACCTCCACATAGTTTTATTTTACATTTGACTAGACAAAAAGTTAGGTAAGAAAATTTTAAAATTAATTCAACGCTAGATTTAATAATAATATCAAATAATTTTTTATAACTTGAAAAAAATTACTTTAAGAAAAATTATTTTGATATGCAATGTGACACAAATCTATAAACTAATTTAACATCTGTATTAGAAGAAAGCCCACATACTCTCTTAAAAAAAATTAAAGAAATAAGAGGTTATCAGTTCGGGTCTCACAAACTTCAGGATCACTGGAAGCTTATATAGTCGTTAACTTTAGGATCCGTGAGATTAATCGAGGTATTTTTATTTGATCAGTAAAGAATATTTTTATGACAAATAAATGATGGAGGCTTTGAGTAGCAACAGGTGACATGACCACCCACGAGGCCAATAAGTTCTCATGTGTGCATACTATGTTGTATCGGCCTAGGCAGCTACAGGCTATACAATATAAATTACCTAAATTAAATAATATTAAAGAATAATATAAATTATATTTTGATACCTTATTTAAAAGTTTAAACTTTTTGGTTAAATTGGTTCTTTGACATGGTATTAGAGCCTGGTTAACCAAGCGATCACGAATTCGAATCTCACCATCTTCATTTATTTTATTAAAATTAAATACAAGGTAATATGGGTCTGTGCAAGTTTCAAGCCCAAGGGACTTTCACTTGAGAAAGTGTGTTAAAGAATAATATAAATCATATCTTGAGACTTTACCTAAAAGCTTAAGCTTTCGAGTTGAACTGATTCTTTAACAAATAAAAACTGAGATTTTTTACGGTGCTTTATAGTGAACCAAAGTTAAAATATTTATTTAATCTTTTTCATAATAAATTTATATCTTAGCTTAGTTAGTTTGTGTGCTTATAAAAGCTTAGGAGTTCTGAGCTCAACAGCTGAAAAAGGTAATGCAACAACATGACACTTATCTATGTTTTAATTTTTTCAAAAAAATAAAAGGCACAGAAAATATAGAACAAGGCTAAGCAAGTGGGTTTAGTTTGTTAAAGATGGGCCAAGTACTAAGCCTGACTTTTTTTCTAGTTTTTCCTCTCTTTTTTTATGTGTTTTGTTTTTTTGGCATTCCAACAAAAATTATCTAGATTCAATTACATTTTAATTTTGATATGGTTCTCAAATACCATTATAATTTTTTATTTGGTTTTTAATAATATTTTTTTTCAATTATTATGCATATGATGATAATAATAATAATAATAAAAATTGTTCATGAAAG
>Ga0307515_10012690_pt1 | contig 15822 bp, 12 predicted proteins | sample 17_EM_MG_FD_194513 | JGI IMG/M metagenome (GOLD analysis project Ga0307515, IMG submission 194513) | Populus trichocarpa ectomycorrhiza microbial communities from riparian zone in the Pacific Northwest, United States - 17_EM | ecosystem: Host-associated > Plants > Roots > Unclassified | place... | reverse complement strand
GTGCAGCGTGTAGTCGCCGAGGTTCCAGCGCAGCCGTGCGCTGCTGCCGTAGCTCTGGATGCGCTGCTCGTTGGCACCGTCGGTCGCGACCTTGCTCTCGTCGAAGCCGTCGACGAGGTCGTTGGTGCCGGGCTTGAAGATGTTGGCGCGGAACACGCGCGCGGTGCCGTCGAGGTTGCGCGCATGGACATTGAAGAGCGCACTGAAGGCGGCACTCGGCTTGTAGAGGAACTGCGCGCGCACGGCACGGTCGTCGTAGCCTTCCATCTTTTGCGTCGGGCCGGCGCTGTAGGTGTTGTCGACCCAGTCGTCGCGGTGCTGGTAGAGCAGCGCCACGCGCGCCGCCCATTCGGAGCTGATCGGCACGCTCTTCGCGGCCTCGACGTTGGTCGTCTTGTAGGTGCCGAACGAGACGCTGCCGAAGCCGTCGGTCTCACCGATCCCCGGAGCGGCCGAATCGAACTTGACGACGCCGCCCGGCGTGTTGCGCCCGAACAGGCTGCCCTGCGGCCCGGCCAGCACCTCGACACGTGCCAGGTCGAAGATCGGGAAGCCCTTCAGCAGCGGGTTCTCCTGCACCACATCATCGTAGATCAGCGAGACCGGCTGCGAGGCGTTGACGCGGAAGTCGGTGTTGCCGTAGCCGCGGATGTAGAAGCGCGGGAATGCGCGGCCGAACGACGACTCGATGTTCAGGCTCGGCACCCGGGCCGACAGGGCGCGCACGTCCTCGCCCGATGAGTTGATGATGTCGAGCTTCTCGCCGCTGAGCGTGGAGACCGAGCTCGGCACGTCCTTGATGTTCTCGGCGCGGCGTTCGGCGGTCACGGTCACGGTCTGCAAGGTGCCGGCCGCCGCGCTCGCGGCGGCGGCGGGCGGCTTCACTTCCTGCGCCATGGCCGCGGGCACGGCCAGCACCAGGGACGGGGCAAGCAAGCCGAGCTGGAGGCGACCAGCAAACGTTTGCCGACGGCGAGCGCGAATTTGCATAAGAACATCCTGTGAAGTTGTGCAAACGACCGAGCAAGCCTTATGCCACCCTCCGCTCCGACCGTCTAGACAAATCCGGCGAACGGCGGATCGATGTCGCCCCGGCGCTGAATCCAGTTGCTCTCGGGGTAATGCGCATGGCGGCTCACCGCGTGCAAGGTGTAGGCATGGCGCGATTGGCCCGAGCGGTTGGCCTCCGAGAGATGCGGGAAGCTGCCGTTGAAGACCACCAGCGTGCCCTTGGGTACCTCCAGCCATTCGAGGCGGCCCATGTCCCAGCTCGGCGGCGGCTGGCGCGCCTCGAGCAAGAGTTGCCCATCGGCCTGGCGGCGGAACACCTCCTTCAAACCTTTGCGCTGCTCGCCGGGCAGCCCACCGAGACAGCCGTTGCCGCGGTGCGCGTCTTCGATCGCGAACCAGAAACCTACCACCGACTCGGGCTCGGTGTAGAGGTAGGTCGAGTCCTGGTGACACATCACCTCGCCGCCGATGCCGGGCTGCTTGAAGATGTACATCGACTGGATCAGCAGCGGGTCGCGCAGGCCGACGCCGTCGGCCACCGCCTGCAGCCGCGGCCCGCGCGAGAAGGCCTTGAACACCGGATCGAGGTCGTGCATCGCATGGCCGAGCTTGTTCACGGCGCGCTCGAGCGGAACCTGCAGCGTGCCGTCGGCGCCGAACGCGCCCTCTTCGAAGAACACGCCGATGTCGTTGGCCGAGGCCTCGAAGGCCGCGTCCGCCGCATGGCGCTGGTCGCGCGTCGAGAACACGGTGCCGGGCGCATTGGGCGCGCGCTCGGCCACCAGTTCCAGCGCGCGCTGGCGCAGCGCGTCGCAGTGCGGTGCGTTCATGAAGTCTTCGATGACGATCACGCCATCGCGCTCGTAGGCGGCGTGGGCATCCGCGCTCAGGCCCCGGTCTTCGTCAAAGCGGCAACGGTGGATCATGGTGACAAAGTCGTCTCGTGGTTCGGGGTGACAGTAGTGGTATCGAGCGCCCACTCGATGTGCTCGCGCACCAGCGCGCTGCAAGCTTCGCGCCTGCCGATCAAGGCCTCGCGCAGCGCGGGATTGTCGGCAGCACGCAAGGCGTTGCCCATCGCCACCGCGAGGTTGCGCTGCCAGCGCTCATGGCCGATGCGCCGGATCGCGCTGCCTTCGGTGCGGTGCAGGAACTCGGCCTCGCTCCAGGCCCAGAGCTCGAGCAGCGTCGAGGTGCCGAGGCCGGCGCGCGCATCGAAGTCGGGCAGCGGGCTGCGCTGCGCGTACTTGTTCCAGGGGCAGACGAGCTGGCAGTCGTCGCAGCCGTAGATGCGGTTGCCGATCAGCGGCCGCAGCTCGAGCGGGATGGCCCCTGCGTGCTCGATCGTCAGATAAGAGATGCAGCGCCGCGCATCGAGCCGGTACGGCGCGACGATGGCTTGTGTCGGGCAGACGTCGATGCACGCGCTGCAGCTGCCGCAGTGCGGCGACACCGGCTCGGTCATGGGCAGCGCCAGATCGACGTAGATCTCGCCGAGGAAGAACATCGACCCCGCCTCGCGATCGAGCACCAACGTGTGCTTGCCGCGCCAGCCCATGCCGCTCTTCACCGCGAGCTCGGCCTCGAGCACCGGGGCCGAGTCGGTGAAGACGCGGTGGCCGAACGGGCCGACCACATCGGCAAGCCGATCGGTCAACTGCTGCAGGCGCGCGCGCATCACCTTGTGATAGTCGCGACCGCGTGCGTACAACGCGAGCGCCGCGTGCGTCGGCGTGGCCAGGCGCCGCCACTCGATCGCCTGCCAGTCGCCGGGCGTGTCGCGCGGCAGGTAATCCATGCGCACCGTGATCACGCGCAGCGTGCCCGGCACCAGCTCGGCCGGCCGCGCGCGCTTCAGGCCGTGCACGGCCATGTAGTCCATCGAGCCATGAAAACCGTTGTGGAGCCACGCCAGCAAGCCCGCCTCGGCGTGCGCCAGGTTCACGTCGGCCACGCCGATCTGTGAAAATCCCAGCGTCGCTGCCCACTCGCGCAGTTGTGCGAGCAAGGCGTCTTGCTGTTCAGGGTCCCATTGCCGAGTGCCGTCCATTTGTCGTCGATTCTAGAAACCTCATCACAGCGCTGGCCGGACGAGGCCGCGTGCGCCGCCAGCGCCGCGGTGCTGGCGCGCCACCCCGGTCTGCGCAACGCCTTCATCGAACTGCACGGCCCGCTCGGCGCCGGCAAGACCACCTTCGTTCGCCACCTGCTGCACGCGCTGGGCGTCGAGGGGCGCGTGAAGAGCCCGACCTATGCGCTGATGGAGTCCTACGAGGTCGAGCGCGACGGCACCGTCCTGCCGATCTGGCACTTCGACTTCTACCGCTTCGACGACCCGCAGGAATGGGAAGACGCGGGCTTTCGCGACGTGTTCGGCGCCACCGGCCTGAAGCTGGTCGAATGGCCCGAGAAGGCCGACGGCTTGCTGCCCCTGGCCGACCTGCGCATCTTCATCGAGCCCGGTGCCGATGAGCAGCGCAGCGTTCGCATCACCGCGCACACGCCCCTCGGCGCGGAGCTACTCGCATGACGACGACCCCTCGTCCGACGAGTACGCCGGCCGATCCCCCGGGGGGATGCGGGCCGGCTTGGGAGCGGCCCGGCGCTCGGCCCGCGACGACGCGCCGCGCTGCACTGCGCTCCATGGGCGCGCTCGCGCTGCTGATCGGCCACGGCAAACTCGCGTTCGGTGCCGCCATCGTCGCGGTGCGCGTCTGGCCCGCGGCCGACTACACGCGCGTGACGATCGAGTCCGACGCGCCGCTGTCGCAGAAGCATCGGCTGCTCGAGAACCCGTACCGCCTCGTGATCGACATCGATGGCCTCGAGCTCAGCCCGGCGCTGCGCGACATCGTCGGCAAGGTGCGTGCCGACGACCCGTTCATCGCCGGCGTGCGCGCCGGCCAGAACCAGCCGCGCGTCGTGCGCCTCGTGATCGACCTGAAGCAGGCGACGGCCCCGCAGCTGTTCACGCTCGAGCCGGTCGCGGCCTACCAGCACCGGCTCGTGTTCGACCTGTACCCGACGCAGGAGCGCGACCCCCTGCTCGCGCTGATCCGCGACAAAGAGGCGGCCGAGCAGCAGGCCGCGAAGAGCGTGCAGGACGCGCTCGGCGAGTTCATCGGCAAGATGGACAACAAGCCGCCACCGCCGCCCTACGCCGCGGCATCGACACCGCCGCTGCAACCGCCGACGGTCGCCACCGCGCCACCGCTGCCGCCCGTTCAGCAGACCCCGGCCCCGCTGCCGCCGGCCGTGCAAGGCAAGATCGACCGTCTGATCGTCGTTGCGATCGACCCCGGCCACGGCGGCGAAGACCCGGGTGCGAGCGGCCCGAGCGGCCTGCATGAAAAAGACGTGGTGCTGCAGATCGCCACCCAGCTGCGCGACCGCATCAACACTTTGCCCAACATGCGCGCGATGCTGACGCGCGACTCCGACTTCTTCGTGCCGCTGCACGAGCGCGTGCGCAAGGCGCAGCGCGTGCAGGCCGATCTGTTCGTCTCGATCCACGCCGACGCCTTCATCACACCGGCCGCGCGCGGCGCCTCGGTGTTCGCGCTCAGCCAGGGCGGCGCCTCGAGCGCCGCCGCGCGCTGGATGGCGAACCGCGAGAACGCGGCCGATGCGGTCGGCGGCGTCAACATCGTCGCCAAAGACCCGACCGTGCTGCGCGCCCTGCTCGACATGAGCACGACCGCGCAGATCCGCGACAGCCTGAAGCTCGGCGGCGAAGTGCTGGGCCAGATCGGCCGGGTCGGCAAGCTGCACAAAGGCAGCGTCGAGCAAGCTGGCTTCGCGGTGCTGAAGGCGCCCGACATCCCGTCGATCCTGGTCGAGTCGGCCTTCATCTCCAACCCCGAAGAAGAAGCCCGGCTGCGCGACCCCGAGTACCAGGCCCAGCTGGTGCACGCGCTGGCGACCGGCATCCAGCGCTACTTCGCAAAGAACCCGCCGCTGGCGAGGTCGCGGCAGTTGTAGGTCACTCCAACGGGGGGATCGAAGTGGCCGGGCGTCGGTCGACGCCGCCGTTAGCATGTCGGCGCGCGTCGCCAGGCACGCGCGACATCCACAACAACCTCCAGGGAGAACTCATGTCCATCCAACGTCTTCTGGCCGTCCTCGCCTTGTGCCTCTTCGCCGCCATGCCCGCCCACGCACGGCGCGGGTTCGCCCTTATCAACACCGGTGACGAATTGTTCGAAGTGGCGCCGTTTCCGGCCGACGTCGTGCGGGCCATCCCGGCTGCGGTGAGCTCGCAGGTCGGCTACAAGTGCAGCCACTTCGGCTTGTTCTGGGCCGACATCTGGACCTGGGACTGCAAGCTCGTCGCCGTGACCGGCGAGAACAGTTATGGCGATCTGCCCGATGAACTGGTCGCTAAGCTCGCCGCCGATCCGCAGTATGCGATGAGCAACGCGAAGCGAGGCTTCTGGAACCACTACGTCTTTTGGAGCCTGGTCGGCGCATTCGCCGCGTTCGTCTTGTTCGCGATGATCACCGGCAAGAAGGCCGCCACCGAGGTGCCCAGCGGCGCCTGACGCCGCGCACACGCCGATCGAAAAAGCCGCCGCTGGTGCGCCGCGGCCAGCGCCGACTCCCTAGGTCGGCGGACAAACGCGGAACGCCCGGTTCAAGGCCGTCCGCAGGGGCTATCGTTCGGCATGCTGACCAGATTCGACGATTCATGCGAATGAGGCGCGCCCGGCAACACGGCAGATCGTGGCCGGTCGTGACGGTCTTCGTCGGCATCGTGGCGCTCCAGGTGCTGGTCGCAGCGATCAGCATCGACCTCTTGTCGTCGGTGCGGGCCTATGTGACCGGCGAGAGCCTGTACTCGAAGGGGCAGAAAGACGCCCAGATCTACCTCCTCGACTATGCCGAGTACCACAAGGAGGAGGACTACCAGCGCTTCCTGCATGCGCTGGCCGTGCCGCTGGGGGCCCGCGTCGCGCGCGAAGAACTCCAGAAGGCCCACCCCGACCTCGCGGTCGCCCGACGCGGCTTTCTCGAGGGCGGCAACCACCCCGACGACATCAGCGGGCTGATCCGGCTCTTCCGGTGGTTTCACCAGGTGCCGTTCATGGCCGATGCGATCGCGACCTGGACCGAGGGCGACGTCGTCATCCAGCAGATGCAGACGCTGGTCGAGCGAGCCCATGAACGCGTCGCTGCCGGCGATCTCGGCGCCGCCGCGATCAACGACATGCGCCTGCAGGCGCCGATTCTCAACAAGCGCCTGACTGCGCTCGAGAGCGAGTTCTCCGCGCAGCTCGGCGAGGCATCGCGCCAGACGCAGCAGCTGCTGTTGGGGCTGAACCTGGCGCTCGCCGTGCTGCTCGGGCTGACCGGCCTGGGGTTCGTCCGCCACAGCACGCGGGTGCAGGCGCTGACCGAGGCCGAGGTGCGGCGCCGTCAGGAGTCCTTGCAGCGGCTGCTCGACTCCTCCGCCGAAGGCCTCTACGGCGTCGACATGCAAGGCCGCTGCACCTTCATCAACCGGGCCGCGCTCGGCATGCTGGGCTATGAGCATGAGACCGACCTGCTGGGGCGCGACATCCACGCGGCGATCCACCACTCGCATGCCGATGGCAGCCCGTATCCCGCGAGTGAATCGAAGATGTACCAGGCCTACCGCGAGCGCCAGGAGCTGCACGTCGCGGACGAGGTGTTCTGGCGCCGCGACGGCAGCTCGTTCCCGGTCGAGTACTGGTCGCACCCGGTGCTGCACGACGGCCAGATCCACGGCGCGGTCGCGACCTTCTTCGACATCAGCGAGCGTCTGCACATGCAGGCCGCACTGCGCGAGGGCGAGCAGCGCATGACCCGGCTCGTCGACGCGGTGACCGACGGCGTGATCACGATCGACGCAGACGCCCACATCGTGCTGTTCAATCGTGCGGCCGAGCAGCTGCTCGGGATCTCGGCGGCCGCGGCGATGGGCCGCCCGATCACGCAATTCATTCCCGGCTGCCCGCGCAACTGGCAGGCGACCGAGTTGCAGCAGCCTGCGGCCAACGACGCCGGCGCCCGCGCCACGGTCGCGCTGCACGAGCTGATGGGCAGGCGTGCGGACAGCGATGAGTTCCCGCTCGAGGCGTCGCTGTCCAGGCTGGACACGGAGCGCGGCGCGCTGATGACGGTGGTCTTTCGCGACGTGACCGAGCAGCATGCGGCGCGCGCCGAGCGGCAGGCGCGCGAGGCGCTGGAAGCCACGAGCCGCGCCAAGACCGAGTTCCTGTCGCGCATGAGCCACGAGCTGCGAACGCCGCTCAACGCAGTCCTCGGCTTCTCGCAATTGCTGCGTCTGGACACCGTGCACCCAGCGTCGGTGCAGCAGCTCGAGCGCATCGAGCACATCGAGAACGCAGGCTCGCATCTGCTGGCGCTCGTCAACGACGTGCTCGACCTGTCTCGCGTCGAATCGGGCCAGATGACACTGCTGCTGGAGGCCGTCAACCTGCGCTGCGTCGCCGACGATGCCTTGGCCATGGTGCAGCCGCTGGCGGTCGATGCCGGCGTCGAGCTGGTCGCATCGCACGCGGCAGCCAAGACCGAGGGGCACGGGGTCTGGGTGCTGGCCGACAGCGTCCGGCTGCGCCAGGTGCTGGTCAATCTGCTGAGCAATGCGGTGAAGTACAACCGCGCCGAAGGCCGCGTGACGCTGGGCTGGCAACGCAGTGCCGGCGCCTGTCATCTGAGCATCACCGACACCGGGCCGGGCATGGCCCCCGACAAACTGGCGCGCCTGTTCGAGCCCTTCAATCGCCTCGGCGCCGAGAAGTCCAATGTCGAGGGCACCGGCATCGGGCTGGTGCTGTCGCGTCGGCTGGTGGAGCTGATGCAGGGAGAGCTCAGCATCGACAGCGTCGTCGGCCGCGGCACCGTCGCGCGCCTGGTGCTGGAAAGCGCCCAAACGCCCGAGGCCAGCGCGCCATCGTTTGCCCCGCCCAGCCAGCACGGCGCGCTGGATGCCAGCCTGAGCGTGATCTACGCCGAGGACAACGAAGTCAACGCCGAGCTGGTCCGGCAGGTCGCGACCCTTCGCCCCGCCGTGATGCTGCGCGTTGCCGTGAACGGTGCATTGGCACTGCAGATGGCACGCCAGGACCCACCCGATCTGATGCTCGTGGACATGAACCTCGGCGACATGACCGGCACGGAACTCGCGCGGGTCTTGCAGGCCAGCGCGTCGACCGCCGACATCCGTTTGGTGGCCTTGTCAGCCGACGCATTGCCGGAGCAGATCAACGCGGCACTGGCCTCCGGTTTCGAGAGTTACCTGACGAAACCCATCGATTTCCGCCAACTGCTGAACGTGTTCGACGGGCATCCTTGAGCCGGGGAAGCCGCAGGTCGCGGCACGCGATATGCGTGCTATACACGCGAGCTTTTCCGCGCTTCCAGCACCACCATCATCCCCAAGGGAAACCATGACGCACGAATTCCGACGCAGCGGCGAATTGAAGGACATCAACAGCTACCCCGCGTGGCTGCAACGAGTCGTGCGCGATACGAGCCGCGAGAAGATGCGCGTCGTCGACCACGAGGTCTTCTCGCTGATGCGCGACGCCAAGCTGCCGCTGGTGGCGATGCAACGATTCCTCGTCGGCGTGTGGCCGACCATCGAGCAGTTCCCGCGCTTCATGGCGATGAACCTGAAGAAGCTGAGCTACGGCGAAGGCGTCGGCGAAGACATGGCCCGCCGCTACCTCATTCACAACATCCGGGTCGAGCAAAAGCACGCCGAGCACTGGGTCGAGTGGGCCAAGTCGGCCGACGTGACGCTCGACGATCTGCAAGACGGCGACGAGATCGAAGGCATGCAGGCGCTCGCCCACTGGTGCTGGTATGTCTCCGATCAGGCCAGCCTGCCGGTCGCGATCGCGGCGACGAACTACGCCGTCGAAGGCGCCACCGGCGAATGGTCGTGCGTGGTCTGTTCCAAGTCGACCTACGCCGAGTCCCTGCCCGAAGAGATCCGCGGCCCGGCGACGCGCTGGCTGCGCGTGCATGCCCAGTACGACGACACCCATCCCTGGGAAGCACTGGAGGTCGTGGCGACATTGCTCGGGCACGCGCCGTCGACGCAAGAGGTCGACGCCGTGCGTCGCGCCATTCGGGCCAGCTACGTCTACATGGCGATGGCGCTGGACCACGCGATGGCGGCCGCGATGCATGGCAGCTTCGATGAAACGGCATCGAACGCCTCCACGCTCGGCGCGGAAACGCTGGACGCCGCGTAGGCCAGCGCGGATCGAGGCTTGCGTTCGCCGCGATGAGTCTGCGCCGCCTCGCCACGCTCGTCGCCGCGCTGCTGCTGCACGCGGTGGCCTGCGCCGCCCCGGCCAGCGTGTTCCTCGAGGACCTGACCTGGCCCGAAGTGCGCGACGCGCAAGCCAAGGGCAAGACGACCATCATCCTCCCGGTCGGCGGCACCGAGCAGAGCGGGCCGCAGCTGGCGCTGGGCAAGCACAACGTGCGCGCGCAGCTGCTGGCCGGGCGCATCGCCGAATCACTCGGCAACGCACTGGTGGCACCGGTCGTCAGCTACGTGCCCGAAGGCAGCATCACGCCGCCGACCGGGCACATGCGCTTCCCCGGCACGATCTCGATCCCCGATGCGGCGTTCCAGGCGCTGATCGACGGCGCCGCGCGCAGCTTCAAGCAAGGCGGCTTCATCGACGTGGTGCTGATCGGCGACCACGGCGGCTACCAGTCGCAGCTCAAGGCCGTGGCGCAGCGCCTGAACCGCGACTGGGCCGGCACCAAGGCACGCGCCCATTTCATCGATGCGTATTACCGCGTCACCGAGACCGCGTACGTGCAGGCGCTGCACGCCAAAGGCCTGAGCGACGCCCAGATCGGCCTGCACGCGGGCAGCGCCGACACCTCGCTGATGCTCGCCACCGATGCGAGCCGCGTGCGCCCCGATCAGTACGACGCAGCGGCGCGCGGCGCGCCGGGCAACGGTGTCAACGGCGATCCGCGCGCCTCGAGCGCAGCGCTCGGGCAGGCCGGCGTCGAGCTGATCGTGTCACAGTCTGTCACTGCGATTCGACAAGCCACGGCTGCACGACAATAGGCGTCTGACCCCGTCCTGGCCTTTGCTCCACCGCACCGTGAATAGAACCCTGACCCTGCGCCGCGCGGCGCTGCCCCTGATCGTCGCCGGCGCCTGCGCCGCCTGGTGGGCGCATGCCCAGACGGCCGCACCGGCGGCCTCGGCCGCAGCGCGTACCGCCGTCATCAACACCCTGCCCGGGATGCCGCCGGTCATCGACGCGAACAACCTCTACAGCGAGACCACCGCCGGCCACATGAGCCCGGCCGTGGCCGGCGCGCTCGAGCGCGTCTACGTGCCCAACCACTCGGCCAACACGGTGTCGGTGATCGACCCGGCCACGCTCAAGGTCGTCGCGACCTTCCCGGTCGGGCTGAACCCGCAGCACGTCGTGCCCTCGTGGGACCTGAGCACGCTCTGGGTCGCCAACAACGCCGAGAACCGCACGACCGGCAGCCTCACGCCGATCGACCCGCTCACCGGCAAGCCGGGCAAGGCGGTCCCGGTCGAAGACCCGTACAACATGTACTGGTCGCCGGACGGCCAGTTCGCGATCGTCGTCGCCGAGGCCTTCAAGCGCCTGGACTTCCGCGACCCGAAGACGATGGCGCTGAAGTACTCGATCGACACGCCCGACTGCGACGGCATCAACCACGCCGACTTCTCGATCGACGGCCGCTTCGCGTTCTTCACCTGCGAGTTCAGTGGCGCGGTCAGCAAGATCGATCTGGTCAAGCGCAGCGTCGTCGGCACGCTCAAGCTGAGCGCCTATTTCAACCGACCGGACGTCCTCGCCACGCTGGCCAAGCCCGGCAAGAAGCCGCGCAGGATCCCCGACCCGTCCGAACTCGGCGCGACCATCTGCACCGTGCCCGGCATGCCACAAGACGTGCGCGCCTCGCCCGACGGCAAGACCCTGTTCGTCGCCGACATGATGTTCGACGGCGTGCACGTGGTCGACGGCGAGACGCTCAAGCAGATCGGGTTCATCCCGACCGGCGTCGGCGCGCATGGCCTGTACCCGAGCCGCGACGGCAAGCAGCTCTACGTGGCCAACCGCGGGACCAACCTGGTTCACGGCAAGCCCGGCGGCAAGGGTGGCGTCTCGGTGATCGACTTCGCCACGCGCAAGGTCGTGCAGACCTGGACTATCCCCGGCGGCGGCAGCCCCGACATGGGCAATGTCAGCGCCGACGGCAAGCACCTGTGGCTGTCGGGGCGCTTCGACGATGTCGTCTACCGCTTCGACACCGAGAGCGGCGCAGTCGACAAGATCAAGGTCGGCCGCGAACCGCACGGCCTGACGGTGTGGCCGCAACCGGGCCGCTATTCGCTGGGCCACACCGGCAACCTGCGCTGAGGCGCCCGATGAGCATGGTGCGCGTGATCGCATTCGCCGCGGCATTGCTGGCCGGCGCGCAGGCCCACGCCGCGGCCACCGAGACGCTCTGCCCCAGCGGCTTGCCCGCCGCGACGCGCTGCCTCAACGGCCGCGACGACGCCGGCGCGTTCTACTGGATCGCCGTGCCCGCACGCTGGAACGGCGTGCTCGTGCTGCACGCGCACGGCGGCCCCGAGCTCGGCGAGCCGCGCGCCGAGCGCACCGAGCAAGACCTGAAGCGCTGGGCCGTGATGGTGAAGGCGGGCTACGCCTGGGCCGGCTCGACGTACCGCCAAGGCGGCGTCGCGGTGCGCGCCGCGGGCGAAGACACCGAGCGGCTGCGCGGCATCTTCAACACGGCGGTCGGCCAACCGCGCCTGACGATCCTGCACGGCCAGAGCTGGGGCGCGAGCGTCGCCGCGAAAGCCGCCGAGGCCTACCCGGAGAGCTACGACGGCGTGCTGCTGACCAGCGGCGTGCTCGGCGGCGGCACGCACTCGTACGACTTCCGCCTCGACCTGCGCGTGGTCTACCAGGCGCTGTGCGGCAACCACCCGCTGCCCAGCGAGCCGGCCTACCCGCTGTGGCAAGGCCTGCCGCCGAACTCAAAGCTCACGCACGCCGAGCTTGCGCGCCGCGTCGACGAATGCACCGGCCTGCGCCTGAAACCGGATCAACGCAGCGCCGCGCAGCAGCGCACGCTCGATGCGATCCTGAAGGTCGTGCGCATCCCCGAGCGCTCGTTGATCGGCCACCTGAACTGGGCCACCTGGCACTTCCAGGACATCGCGTTCAAGCGCCTCGATGGCGGCAACGCGTTCGGCAACATCGGCGCGCAGTACGTCGGCTCGGACGACGATGCCGCGCTGAACGCGAAGGTCGCGCGCTACCGCGCCGACCCGGCTGCGGTGGCACGTTTCGCACAAGACGCCGACCCGACCGGCCGCATCAAGGTGCCGGTGCTGACCGCGCATGCGATCGATGACCCGGTCGCGTTCGTCGAACTCGACAGTGCGTTCCTCGAGACAATGCGCAGCGCCGGCAGCACCGAGCACCTGGTGCAGACCTTCACCGACGAGCACGAACACAGCTACCTCAGCGACTCCGAATACCCGGCGCTGATGGAGGCACTGCTCGCCTGGGTCTCGAAGGGCGAGAAGCCGACGCCGCAGCAGGTGGCCGATCGCTGCGGCGCGCTGCTGCCGCGCTTCGGCGGCGCTTGCCACTTCGTGCCCGACTACCGCCCGGCGCCGCTGGACCAGCGCGTCACGCCGCGCTGATCACGAAGCGGCGGCCTGCTTGCGCCGCGCGCGCCAGGCGCCGATCAGCACCAGCAGGCCTGGAATCAGGATCGCGCTCCAGATGATCTTGTCGAGGTTGGCCTTGACCCACGGGATGTTGCCGAACAGGTAGCCGGCCATCGTCACGCTGCCGACCCACAGCGTGCCGCCGGTCACGTCGAAGAACGTGAACTTGCTGCGCGTCATCTGCGCCACGCCGGCGACGAAAGGCGCGAAGGTGCGCAAGAAGGGCATGAAACGCGCGAGCACGATGGTCACGCCGCCGTACTTCTCGTAGAACGCGTGCGCCTGGTTGAACGCCTCTTTGTTGAAGAAGCGCGAACTCTCCCACTGGAACACGCGCGGCCCGAAGTAGCGCCCGATCGCGTAGTTGCTCTGGTTGCCCAGGATCGCCGCGGCGATCAGCAGCGCCAGCACCAGCGGCAGGTTCATCAGCCCCGCGCCGGCGAGCGCGCCCACCACGAACAGCAGCGAGTCGCCCGGCAGGAACGGCATCACGACGACGCCGGTCTCGACGAAGATGATCGCGAACAGCAGCGCGTAGACCCACGCGCCGTAGGCCTGCACGAAGGTCGCGAGGTGCACGTCGACGTGCAGAATGAAGTCGAGCACGAACTTGAGGAATTCCATGCCGCGGGATTATCGGGGCATGCCGCCGCCGGCCGCGCGGCGCTTTCTACAATGCACGGATGAACGCCGTGTTGCATGCCACCCCTCGCCGCGCGATCCGCGAGCTGCCCGATGAGCTGGTGAGCCAGATCGCCGCCGGCGAGGTGGTCGAACGGCCGGCCTCGGTGGTGCGCGAGCTGGTCGACAACGCGCTCGACGCGGGTGCCACCGAGATCGTCGTCAAGCTCGTCGGCGGCGGCATCCGCGCGGTCGTGGTCGAGGACGACGGCCACGGCATCCCGCACGACGAACTCGGCCTCGCACTGCGCCGCCACGCGACCAGCAAGATCGCCTCGCTGACCGAGCTCGAAGGCGTCGCGACGATGGGTTTTCGCGGCGAGGCGCTGGCTGCGATCTCATCGATCGCCGAGGTCTCGATCGCCAGCCGCACACCAGACGCCGCGCACGCGCAGCGGCTTGACGCGCGCTCCGGCGAACTCGCACCGGCCGCGCGCGGCGTGGGCACCAGCGTCGAGGTGCGCGAGCTGTTCTTCAGCACGCCGGCGCGGCGCAAGTTTTTGAAGACCGAGGCGACCGAGTTCGCGCACTGCGTCGAAGCCGTGCGCCGCCACGCACTGGCGCGGCCCGAGGTCAGCTTCGTGGTCTGGCACGACGGCAAGCTGGCGCAGCAATGGCGCCGCACGACGGCCGCGCAGCGCGTGATCGACGTGCTCGGCACCGAGTTCGTCACCGACAGCCGCGAACTCGCGCTCGACCTCGGCGTGCTGCGCGTCAACGGCCGCAGCGGCACGCCCGAAGCCGCACGCGCGCGCGCCGACCAGCAGTACGTCTACGTCAACGGCCGCTTCGTGCGCGACAAGCTGATCGCCCACGGCGTGCGCTCAGCTTACGAAGACGTGCTGCACGGCGGGCGTCAACCCGCCTACGTGCTGTTCATCGACATCGCACCGGATCGCGTCGACGTGAACGTGCACCCGACCAAGGTCGAGGTGCGCTTTCGCGATTCACGCGAGGTGCACCAGGCGGTGCGGCGCGCGGTCGAGACCGCGCTGGCGATCCCGCGTGCCGGGCTCGATGCAGTCGCACCGGCGGCGCAGCCGTATGCCGCGCGCCCCGTCGACATCAGCCGCTTCGGCGCCACCACGACACACCAGGCCTCGCTCGGCTTGCAGCAGATGGCCACGCTGTATGCGCAGGAGCTGCCGGCGCGCTGGGGCGATGCGCCCGCGCCTTCGGCCACGGTGCTGAGCACGGCCGCACCGGTTGCCGCACCCGTCGCCCCGCTCGCGGCCGACGACAGCTGGCCGCTCGGCAAGGCGCTAGCGCAGGTCGCCGGCACCTTCGTGCTGGCCGAGAACGCGCAGGGGCTGGTGATCGTCGACATGCACGCCGCGCACGAGCGCATCGTCTACGAGCGCCTGAAGGCGAGCATGGGCACCGCGGCGATCGAGTCGCAGCCGCTGCTGATCCCTGCGACCTTCGCGGCGACCGCACAAGAGATTGCGACTGCCGAAGCGCAGGCCGACACGCTGCACACGCTTGGGCTCGATGTCTCGCCGCTGTCGGCCAGCGTGCTCGCGGTGCGTTCGCAACCCGCGGCACTCATCGGCGGCGACGTGGTCGAGCTCGCGCGCAGCGTGCTCGCCGAGCTCGCGCAGTTCGATGCCAGCCGCGTCGTCGAGCGCGCCCGCGACGAGATCCTGTCGACGATGGCCTGCCATGGTGCGGTACGCGCGAACCGCAGCCTCACGCTCGACGAGATGAACGCGCTGCTGCGCGACATGGAGCGCACCGACCGCATCGACCAGTGCAACCACGGCCGTCCGACTTGGCGCCAGATCACGCTGAAAGAACTCGACGGGCTGTTCTGGCGCGGGCGTTGAAACGCTAACGTTCAACGCTTTTGTGCTCACGTCATTGCCAGCGGCGCGACGTGAACGTCGTCTCGGCGGGTCAGCGGTCGCCCAGCACGGCCCCGTTGACCGGCTTGGCCAGCCACTTGGCCACATCGCTGCCGAGCCCTTCGGTCGCGCGACCGACGATGTTGCAAGTGCTGCGCGGCGGCCCGAACAACGGGAACGACACGCGGCGCGCCTTGAAGCTTGCCGGGTCGGCACCCGCCTTGGACAACGTGCCCTTGATCTCGACGATCTTCGGCCCGCTGAAGATGCCGCCACCGTTGGCGAGGATTTCGACAATCTCGATCTTCAGCGTCTGGACGCCGGGGATGTCCTTGGCATTAGCCGGGTTCAGGTATCGATACGGGTCGTCGAGGCTGTCCTTCACGGCCGCTGCGATCGTGCCAGGCACGTCGCACCCGTCGTCCGCCGCCGTCAGCGGCGATCCGTCAGTGGTCTTGCCGTAGGTGATGGGCGGCAGCAGCAGCGAGTTCGCGCCGGTGTAGACGATGGCAGGCTCGGGCGCCAGCGGGCCGC
>Ga0307515_10012689_pt1 | contig 15823 bp, 11 predicted proteins | sample 17_EM_MG_FD_194513 | JGI IMG/M metagenome (GOLD analysis project Ga0307515, IMG submission 194513) | Populus trichocarpa ectomycorrhiza microbial communities from riparian zone in the Pacific Northwest, United States - 17_EM | ecosystem: Host-associated > Plants > Roots > Unclassified | place... | reverse complement strand
ACCTTTCCATTCCGCTGATGGAATTCGAGGGAACCGCTGGCCCCTCGCTTCACTCGCACGATCTCGGGCTCGGCCGCCGCCACGAAATCAGCCACGACCAGAAGTGCTCCGTCGGCCTGCCGCTCGAGCGCAATATAGCGATTGAGGTTTCGGACAGGTACCTCAACGTAAACAAGCTCCAGCTTCGGATCGACGTGCGCTCCTAACTGGTTGGCACAGAAGAGACCATATCCGGGAAACTCCAAAGCCGCCAATGCCGCATTGAGCTCGCCGCTAGTCTTGAACCGTGGGCCAAACTTCGCCGACCGCATCAGCGACTCGGCGCGCTGAATTTGTGCCGGCGTCAGGCTCCCTTGATCGTCCTTGTAGTCGTGAAAATCGTCGTACGCCTTCGAAAGATCAAATCGTCGCCCCTGATATTCGACGAACTTCAGCTGCGGCTCTGCTGCATGAGTCTGAGCCCGCAAGCCGGCGGTGAGGATGAGGGCAACGGCAATTAAAACGCGGCGCATGGTTGGGCGACTTAGTCGAATGCCAACAAAGTGTCGCAGGCCGACCTTCCGCAAAGCAGACCGTCGCAGCCGTCTGCTCGCCGAAGGGTGACATCTTCTTAAGCTCGGCAAACAACTATGAATGCTGCGAGCACAGCGTGCAAGGAACCGACACGTTGAGTCGCAGGTGCTTGCGACGATGGAGTGCCCAAAGCGCCAAGACATCAAATGTGCCCTCCCGAACCAAGTCGAGGTCGCAATCTCTTCCTGAGGTTTGTTCATGAAATCCGATGCGTTGGCTCGGCTTTGCGCAGCCGGTAGGCATGGACGATGCTCGGCACATCGTTCACCCATCGCGTGAGCAATGCAGAGATGGCCAAACCTTCCACGTCCGCAACGATGCCAAGCCAGACTGCGGCCGAGACGGTCCAATCGGATCGTCCGAGTACCAGCAGCGTGAAGAACCCCGCAAACAGTGCCAGCCCCCAGAGCTTGGATGACCACATGTGATAACTCGCTTCGCGGCCGAATTTGCTCAGGTCGAATGCATAGCGTGTGACTTCAAGCAGCACCAAAACCATGAGCGCCGCTCGATGCTCGAGGAGTGCCTGGGGCTGAAGATGCCAGGCGGCGAAGAGCGCCGCAGCGTAAAACAGTGAGTCGGCGATGCTGTCGAGGCGCCGCAGGTTGGGCGTTGCGATGCCAAGCCGGCGAGCGACGATGCCGTCGAAGACGTCAGAGAGAAAGGCCGCCACCAGGCAAATGCCAAGCGTTGGCCGGTCCGGCCATGCGATGGCCAAGAGCACCATGACTGGTGCCAGCAACGCGCGCAGGGCGGTTAGCGCCAGCGGGAGATATCGAAGCGCACTCGTGGACACTCGTCTGCTACTCGCTATGCACCGCGCAAGATAAGCCTACCGGAACGCCCCCAATCTTGAGCGGCGGCTCTTGGCCGACTCCAGTCCCGTCCATCGTGCCTTGGAAGTTGCCAGCTAGAGGACATTCGGAAGCTACTGGGCGATGCAGTAAGTCGGTCAACCTTATTGTTTCGATGGCGCTGTCGAAAGGGCGGTGACCACGACAGGACGGGTCGACAACGCGCTCGCTGCCATTTGGGATTTACCTTCCTTCAACGCCACGCTATCGGACAGGATGCTCACCGCCTCATTCAAGAGGACGTCGTTGACGGATTTCTGGGTCTTCTCGATGGCCAGAGCCTTGCTCAGCTTGCGTTCGTTGAACTGCAAGCCATCGTCCGTCAGCGCATCGCCCGCAGCCGCTCCGTCGGAGCCCAACATGGCTGTCAGGCGGGCCTCCGAAGCGGCGCGCTCCTTGCGCCGCACCGCCTCGTTGAGTGAAATCATGTTGTTCTTGCGCCGCTCTCGTGCCTTTGCAAGGTCGTCCAGCAGGCTCTGGTAGTCACGATCGCGCTGAACACGACCCTCATGCCATGCCAGCAGGCGCGGAAGCTGCGCCGTGATGTTGCCCACGGGCGCGTAGTCGGTCGCCTTGACCTTTGTCGCCGGCAAAGCGTTGTCGTAGCTCGATTCGCCGAACAAAGTGTCGTCGCCGGTTTGCAAATAGCCGATATCCGGTGTCACGCCACGCAGTTGCGTGGTGCCGCCGTTCACGCGGAAGAATTGCGCGATGGTCATCTTCAATTCGCCATACACCGGATTGGCATTCTTGGCGACTTGGTCGAGGCTGGCCACGATCTGGACCGTTCCCTTGCCAAAGCTGCGCTCGCCGATGATCAGGCCGCGACCGTAATCTTGAATCGCTGCCGCGAAGATTTCCGACGCTGACGCGGAGGCCCTGTTGATCAGTACGCCCATCGGTCCGTCCCAAGCCAAGCCGGTGTTGGCGTTTTTCTCCACGGTCACGTCGCCGTTGGCCTTGCGTGTCTGAACCACCGGCACCTTCCCGACGAACAGGCCCGTCAAACCGATCGCCTCCCGCAGCGAACCACCGCCGTTGTTGCGCAGGTCCATCAAGACCGCCTCGACTTTCTGGGCCTTCAGGTCCGCCAGCAGCTTGGCCACGTCGCCCCCTGCGCTGCGGTAATCCTTGTCCCCCTTTCGAAGGGCATCGAGATCCTCGTAGAACGATGGCAGGGTGATCACGCCGATCAAGCGCTTGCCCTCACCTGTCGTCACCGAATAGACCTTGGCCTTGGCGGCGCTGTCCTGGATCGTGATGGTGTTGCGGACCAAAACCACGGTCTTGCTTGGCGCGTCGGGCCCGTTGTCGGCGGGCATGACGTCCAGGCGCACCGTCGAACCCACCGCGCCACGAATCAGAGCCACCGTGTCGTCCAGACGCCGGCCGACGACGTCGTCCATCGGGCGGGTCGGGCCTTGCGCGACGCCCACGATGCGGTCGCCCACCTGCAGTTGCCCAGACAGGCTCGCCGGCCCGCCCGCTACCAATTCGCGGATGGTGGCGTAGCCATCGATGTCCACCAAAACGGCACCAATGCCCGCCAGCGACAGCCGCATCGCGATGTCGAAGTTGGCCGCGGCGCGCGGCCCAAGATAGTTGGTATGGGGCTCGATCGCCGTCGTGTAGGCATTCATGAACGCCTCGAAGGCGTCGGCGCCCGTGATCTTGCCCAGGCGCTTGGAGGCATTGTCGTAGCGCTTGTCGAGGACTTTTGCGATGGCCGCGTCGTCCTGGCCAGTGAGCTTGAGTCGCAACCAGTCGTTCTTCACACGCTTGCGCCACAGGTCAAGCGAATCTGCCTCGGTCGCAGGCCAGGCCTGGTCCTTGCGATCGATCATCAGCGTTTCGTCGCTCGTGAAATGGAACCCCTTGTGCAGCAGGCTGCGGGCATAGGCCATTCGCTCGACGGCCCGACGCTCGTACAGGTTGAAAATCTCGAATGGCGCGCGCAAATCCTCGGTCAGGATCGCGTCGTCAAGCCGGTTGCGTTCGACGGCAAGGCGGTCGATGTCGGATTGCAGGAAGTAGACCTTCTCGGGGTCGAGCGTTCTCAGGTACTGGTCGAACATCTTGCTCGACAAGGCATCGTCAAGCGGGACAGCTTTGTAGTGATAGCGCGAAAGCAGTTCCGCAGCCAGGTGGGCCGCCTTGGCTTCCTGCACCTCCGGCTTCAGTAGTGGTGGGTAGTCAAGGTCCGAGCCCGCCGCGGCGCCCTGCGTCGTGACCGCCAGGGTCAGCAAGAACCCAATCAGCTGTTGTTTCAATCTCGCTCCACCACGGTTGAACGGAAAATCTCAAGGTCGAAGCCCACTGTGGCAAGTTGCATTTCCATACCGTGATCTTCGACAGATCGAAGCATAGGACCACAACGAACTCATTGAGATCCACGAACTCTTCGGCTGCGTATGCCGTTGCCAAGAAAGACGACATCAGCCCCCTTGATCGCGCAGCGCAACTGCGAAGCATTGTTGCCTGACGGCCGCCACTTGAGCTCGTGCCCACCACGGTAGGCTACGCAGCTCGAAAGCTGACGCTCACCAGCGTTCGCAAATGGCCGGGAGCAGGTGTCCGCTAAGTCTGCCGTGAGCCGACCCAGACTAGGCCGACTCAGTCCAGCCAAGGTCAGCTTCCGGTCTCGCCGGGGCAAGACCCGGTGCCGCCAAGAGCGTGCATCCGCGCTCGCGAACCGAGCACCCGCATCAGCCGGGTAGCGACGACCTATGTCGACGTCATTCCCATCTGTGATTCGCAACGCAGCCACGGGCAGACGCGAGTGATGGAAACCGCATGCTCTTGAAAAGGCCGATCGTTTGGGCGTCGAAAAGCTTCTTTGGGCTGGAGTCCATGACTTCAGCATGCACAACAACCCCGCGTTCAATGTCATACCGAAGCTGAGCCCAGCCATAGGGCGGAGGATTGAGCTTCACCTTCGACGGATCGAGGTCCCCTATGTCCTGCATCCCGAGTGCGGCGCATTCACCGCTTGGAAGAACGATATTTGGCTCTGGTGCCACCGGCTCCCGTGATGGCGTAGCCGCCAGGGGTGGATGGCCCGAGCGCGCCTTGCACCGCGGTGACTTATCGTCTCGAGCGCTTGCTACGCAAGAGCGGCTCGCCAAACACCCAGCAAATGGGGATGCAAATCAGTATCGGGATCCAGACGCCCAAAATCTTGTTTCCAACTCCATCACACGTGATGAAGAAGTAGGAAATCGCCGCCAACATCGCGACGTAAACAAGCCAACCCTGCCAGGTCAAAGGCCAGGACCAACCCAGGCCACTTTCCTTGGCCTTGAACCAATATTTCCGTTCTGGATTCATGGCAATCTAGATTTGGATCCGTGTTCCCAGCTCGACCACGGCGTTGTCGGGCAGTCGGAAGAACTTGGCGACACCGCTGGAGTTGCGGCTCAGGGCCGCAAACAAGCGCTCGCGCCAGTTGGCCATGCCACCACCTGGTGTGGGCACCACTGTCTCGCGGCTGAGGAAGTAGCTGGTCTCAAAGGGCGTCACCCTGAGGCCCTTGGCTTCGCACAGGGTCAGGGCGGCGGGCACGTCGGGCTCTTCCATGAAGCCATAGCGCACGACGACGCGCCAGAAGCCCGGGGCGATCTGCGACAGCGTGACGCGGTCAGCTTCGTCAACAGCGGGGTGCTCGAGGAACTGCACGTTGAGGATGACGTTGGTCTCGTGTAGCACCTGGTTGTGCTTCAGGTTGTGCAGCAGGGCCTGGGGCACAAGCGAGGCTCTCGATGAAGGGTTCGAGTTCCAGGCCTTCACTGCGCAGACTGTTCATCAGCAGGCGGCGGCCGCGGGCCCAGGTGCTCATCATGACGAAGAGCATGAGGCCCAGCGCGAGCGGGAACCAGCCGCCGTCGAAGAACTTGATCGCGCAGCCAGCCACGAGCAAGGCGTCCACGGCGAGGAAGAAGACGGTCGCGCCAATGGCGACCGGCGCGGGCAGGCGCCAGCCGTCGCGGATGACGAAGAACGTCAGCACCGTGGTGATGAACATCGTCAGGGTCACGGCGATGCCATAGGCGCCCGCCAGGGCCGAGGAGCTGCCGAACATGAACACGGCAACCAGCACGCCGGCCAGCAGCGCCCAGTTGACGGCGGGCACGTAGATCTGGCCCGACTCGCTGGCCGAGGTGTGGCGCATAGCGACGCGCGGCAGAAAGCCCAGCAGCACGGCCTGCTTGGTCATGGAATAGGCGCCCGAGATGACTGCCTGCGAGGCGATGACGGCAGCGAGCGCCGCCAGGCCCACCATGGGCAGCACGAGGGCCGCGGGAAAGAGGCGGAAGAAGGGGTTCTCGATGGCAGAGGGGTCGCCGATCAGCAGCGCGCCCTGCCCCAGGTAGTTCAGCGCCAGCGCGGGGAAAACAAGCCCAGTCCAGGCCAGGCGGATCGGCTTGACGCCGAAGTGACCCATGTCGGCATAAAGCGCCTCAGCGCCGGTCAGCGCCAACACGATGGCCCCGACGGCGGCGAACAGGTGCCAGCCGCGCTGGCTCAGGAAGGCCCAGGCCTCCAGCGGATTCAGCGCCGCGAGGATCTGCGGCTGTTGCACGATGTGCACCACGCCGATGGCGCCCAGCACACCGAACCACAGCACGATGATCGGGCCGAACACCTTGCCTACCGCAGCCGTGCCGTAGCGCTGCACGACGAAGAGTCCCACAAGGATGGCCGCCGAGATGGGCAGCACATAGGGCTTCAGCGTGGGCGTGACGACCTCCAGGCCTTCGATTGCGCCCATCACCGAGATCGCTGGCGTGATGACGCTGTCACCATAGAACAGCGTCGCGCCGAACAGGCCTAGCAGCAGCAGCGCGTTGCGCAGCTGCGGACGATGTTGCACGGCGTGCGCAGCCAGCGCGGTCAGCGCGAGGGCGCCGCCTTCGCCACGGTTGTCGGCTCGCAGGATGAGGATGACGTACTTGAGCGTGACGACGAACATCAGCGCCCAGACGATGACCGAGGTCGCGCCGATCAGGTTGTGGGTGTTCAGTTCGACGCCGGTAGCCGGCAAGAAGATTTCCTTGAGGGTGTAGAGGGGGCTGGTGCCGATGTCGCCGTAGACGACACCGATGGCACCCAGCGTGAGAACGGCCAGGCTGCTGCGTTTGTTATCGAGGCTCATGCGGTATAGACCGGAAAGGGATACCTCAGTTTGCTGGGTTTCGTATCAAGAACTTATAAAGATGAATGACAGCCAACGGCAAGGTGCCGGGCCTTTGCGACGGGTTCTGCGTGGGGAGTGCGCCTTGTGCCGGAAGCAACGATCGATCCGCACCCTCGCCAATGAGCCGCCGACATCGCTGCGGCGGCTGCCCAGGCGCCACTGCCTCCAGCTCTCGCCGACCGATGCACGCACCATGCCAAACGCAGTGCTAGTCTGGCTAACATGAGCGAACAGAAGATCGAGCTGTACGACGGCCCGGCCGGCGGCTGGGGCGCGCTGAAGAGCGTGGCCAAGCATCTCAATGAGCAAGGCGTTGCAATCAAGGGTGCCAAGACCCTGCTGCACGCCAACCAGACCGACGGCTTCGACTGCCCCGGGTGCGCCTGGCCCGACCGCGATCACCGCTCCACCTTCGAGTTCTGCGAGAACGGCGCCAAGGCCGTGGCCGCCGAAGCTACTGCAAGGCGAGCGACGCCGGAGGTCATTGGCGCGAAGACCTTGAGCGAATGGGCCGAGGTATCGGACTACGAGCTGGAAGCGGCCGGCCGCCTCACCGAGCCCATGGTCTATGACGCGCAAACCGATCGCTACCAGCGCACCACCTGGGACACCGCCTTCGCGCTCATTGCCGCTGAACTCCAGGCGCTGCCGGACCCGAACGAAGCGATCTTCTACACGTCCGGCCGCACCAGCAACGAGGCGGCCTTCCTCTACCAGCTGTTCGTGCGCGAGTACGGCACGAACAACTTCCCCGACTGCTCCAACATGTGCCACGAGCCCAGCGGCTCGGGGCTCAAACCCACCATCGGCGTGGGCAAGGGCACGGTCACGCTGGCGGATTTCGAGCAGGCCGACTGCATCCTCGTCTTCGGCCAGAACCCCGGCACCAACCACCCGCGCATGCTGGGCGAGCTGCGCGCCGCCCGCAAACGCGGCGCGCGCATCGTCAGCTTCAACCCCCTTCGCGAGCGGGGCCTGGAGCGCTTTGCCGACCCGCAGAACGCGCTGGAGATGGCGACGCTGGGCGACTCGCCGATCAGCAGCCACTACTTCCAGCTCAAGGTGGGCGGCGACTTCGCACTGCTCAAGGGCATGTGCAAGCGCGTCGTGGAACTTGACGTGCTGGACACGGCCTTCATCGCCGAGCACACGACGGGCTTCGAGACCTTCGCCGCCGAGCTGCGCGAGCAGCCCTGGGAGCCGCTGGTCCAGGCCTCGGGCCTGACCCGCGCCCAGATCGAGCAGGCCGCCGACATCTACGCCACCAGCGAGCGCGTCATCGCCTGCTGGGGCATGGGCATCACGCAGCACCGGCATTCGGTGGCGACCATCCAGATGATCGTCAACCTGCTGCTGCTACGCGGCAACCTCGGCCGCGAAGGCGCGGGCGCCTGCCCGGTGCGCGGCCACAGCAATGTGCAGGGCGACCGCACGATGGGCATCTACGAGAAACCTGCCGCCGCTTTCCTCGACAGGCTCGGCGAGGTCTTCGGTTTCGAGCCGCCACGCGAGCCGGGCTTCGACACGGTGGGCGCCATCGAGGCCATGCTCGATGGCCGCGGCAAGGTCTTCATCGCCATGGGCGGCAACTTCGCTGCGGCAACACCGGACACCGCCGCCACCTGGCGCGCGCTGAGGCAGTGCGAGCTGACCGTGCACATCACGACCAAGTTCAACCGCAGCCATGTCGTGCACGGCCGCAAGGCGCTGGTGCTGCCGGTGCTGGGCCGCACCGAGATCGACGTGCAAGCCACCGGGCCGCAGGGCGTCACGGTGGAAGACTCGATGAGCATGGTCCACCTGTCCGCCGGCATGAACGCGCCGGCATCGGAGCACCTGCTGTCCGAGCCCATGCTGGTCGCACGCCTGGCGAGCGCGACGCTGAAGAACAGCCGCACGCCGTGGCTGGCGCTGGCCGGCGACTACGCCGCCATCCGCGACGGCATCGAGGCCGTGCTGCCGGACTTCGCCGGCTTCAACGAGAAGGTCAAGGCGCCGGGTGGCTTCCGCCTGCGCAACACGGCCAGCGAGCGCGTCTGGGCCACCGCCAGTGGCCGTGCCGAGTTCAGCACCCACGCGATGCCCACCGATCTGGCGGTGGAGCGCGCCGCCGAACGCCACCGTGACGTTCGCGTCTTCACGCTGACGACGCTGCGCTCGCACGACCAGTACAACACCACGATCTATGGCCTCGACGACCGCTATCGCGGCGTCCACGGCCACCGCCGCGTCGTCTTCATCCATGCCGAGGACATCAAGGACCTGGGAATGAAGGCCGGTGACTGGGTCGACATCACCAGCCTCTACGTCGATGAGCAAAGCGACGACGTGCAGCAGCGCCGTGCCGAACGCTTCCTGCTGGTGGCCTACGACATTCCGCGCGGCTGCCTGGCCAGCTATTACCCCGAGACCAACCCGCTCGTGCCGCTGCAGAGCTTCTCCATCGGCGCGCGCACGCCGACGTCGAAGTCCATCCCCGTCACGCTGAGCCGGCATGGCTGATGAAGGCGCGCTGCTGCGCCTGCTGCTGGAACTGGACGATGGCCAGGGCGTGCCGTTGACTCGCCTGGCCAAGCGGCTGGACGAGCGCGTCAGCGTGCTGCTGCGCCAGTGCACGGCGCTGTCGGCCGCCGTCATCGCCGGTGCTGCCGGGCCTGGTTGGGTGCAATTGCACTGCGACAGCAGTGGCCGCTGGGTGGCGCGGCTGACCTCGGCAGGGCGTGATGCGGCGGTCTGAAGCTGAGGCCATCGCGCCGAGCTGAAAACGGGTCAACTGGCTCGCTGACTGTTACGGAGGCTGCGGCTTGCAGCGCCTGAGGCACTCTGTCATGCTAGCCCGGCAGGGTGGCCGACAGGGCCGCCAGCGGCAGGCGCCGGCTCAGGCGCTCGCGTCGCGGTGCAGGCGGACAACGGCGTCCGGCCCCACCAACTCCCGGCTCAGTTGACGCTGTCACGGCCGGCCCACTCCTTTGACGAGATCAAGCCATGAACTTCGATGCGATGAAGGTCTCCACACGCTTGGCCCTGGGGTTCAGCGCGGCAGTGCTGCTGGGCCTGGTGATTGCCGTCATCGGCATGCTGCAGATGGGTTCACTGGCTTCCAAAGTCGATGAACTGGCGCTCGACCGCATGCCCAAGGTGGACAAGCTCCGCGCCGTCGAAAACAACCTCAACACCAGCGCGCGATCGGTGCGCAACGTGTTGCTGGCGGCCGATGCGGCCTTGCGCGCCGCCGAAGTCAAACGCATCGGCGAGATGCGCACGGCCAACGACCAATTGCTCGCCGAGCTGGACAAGCTCATCGTGCTGCCGAAGAACCGGGAACTGCTCAAAGTCATCACCGACAACAACCCGGCCTACCAGCAGGGAATTGATCAGGTCGTGGCGCTGGCGAGCGATGGCAAGACGGCGGAGGGGGCGGCGCTGCTGATCGGCGACGTGCGCGTTCGGCAAAGCAAGATTTTCAAGGCCGTCGATGAATCCATCGAGCTGCAGAGCCAGATTGCCAACCTGCTCGCCCAGGATGCCGGCCGCGTTGCCGCCAGCAGCGGCGTGCTGATGCTCGGCGCAGCGGTGGCGATGGCTTTGCTGGGTGGCGTGGTGGGTTGGGCACTGTCGCGCAGCCTGCGCCGCGCACTCGGTGCCGAGCCCAAGGAGCTCAGCGAGGCCGTGCAGCGCGTGGCTGATGGCGACCTCGCCCAACCGGTGCCCGTGCGGCCCGGCGACACGACCAGCACGGTGGCCGCAGTGGCTCGCATGCAGCAGGCGCTGGCCGGCATCGTGAGCACCGTGCGCGCCAATTCCGAAAGCGTGGCCACCGCCAGCGCCCAGATCGCACAGGGCAACCAGGACCTGTCCAGCCGCACGGAGGAGCAGGCCAGTGCGTTGGAGGAAACGGCGGCGTCCATGGAGGAGCTGGGTTCAGCCGTGCAGCAGAACGCCGAAAACGCCCTTCAGGCCAACCAACTCGCCCAGGGCGCCAGCGAGGTGGCCGTGCGTGGCGGCGTCGTCGTCGGCGAAGTGGTGTCGACGATGAGAGACATCCAGCAAAGCTCGCAGCGCATCTCCGACATCATCGGCACCATCGACGGCATAGCCTTCCAGACCAATATCCTGGCACTGAACGCGGCTGTGGAGGCCGCGCGGGCCGGCGAGCAGGGCCGCGGCTTCGCGGTCGTTGCCAGCGAGGTGCGCAGCCTGGCCCAGCGCAGCGCGCAGGCAGCCAAGGAGATCAAGTCGCTGATCCTGGCCAGCGTCGAGCGTGTCGAGCGGGGCACCGTGCTGGTGGACCAGGCCGGATCGACCATGACCGAAGTGGTGGACGCGATCCGGCGCGTCACCGACCTGATGGGCGAGATCAGCGCCGCCAGCAGCCAGCAGAGCAGCGGCGTGGCTCAGGTCGGCGAGGCCGTCATGCAGATGGACCAGACCACCCAGCAGAACGCCGCGCTCGTCGAGGAAGGGGCGGCCGCCGCCGAAAGCCTGAAGGAACAGGCGCGCCAGTTGGTGCAGGCGGTGGCCGTCTTCCAGCTCGCGCATTCGGCCCATTCGGCGCATTCGGCCGCGCCGGCGCCCGGCCCGCGCAGGGCGCCGGCGCCGGTGAGCCGACCCTCGCCGCGCGCGGCGGCGAAGGCGGTCGTGCGCAGACCGGCGGCCGTCCAGCCGCGGGTTGCTTCAACGCCGGCCGCCGGCCCTGTGGACCGCAAGCCGAGCGGGGCCGCACAGGCCGCACCCGACGGCGAGTGGACCAGCTTCTGAACTGATACTGCGGGCGTCCTTGGCTCGCCCGCACCCGTCATGCCTGCTCCCCGTCTCCTCGGCCGACTCCCCTCCATCAACGTCCGCAAGGTCATGTGGACCGCCGCGTTGCTCGACCTCGACCTGGAACGCGAGGACTGGGGCCCTGGCTTTCGCTCGCCCAAGGAGCCCGAGTACCTGGCGCTCAACCCCAACGGCCTGATCCCCGTGCTCATCGACGGCGACTTCGTGCTGTGGGAGAGCAACGCCATCTGCCGCTACCTCGCCACCCAGCGCTATGCGACGACGCTGCTGCCCACCGAGGCGCGGGCGCGTGCCCGGGTCGAGCAGTGGATGGACTGGCAGGCCGGCGAGCTGAACAACTCCTGGCGCGTGGCCTTCATGGCCTTGGTGCGCGGCCAGCCGGCCACGCCCGAGGCGATTGAGGCCGGCGTGGCGAACTGGAACCGCCACATGGGCATCCTGGACGCGCAACTCGCCAAGACGGGCGCCTACGTGACCGGTGACGAGTTCACGCTGGCCGATGTCGTACTCGGTCTCTCGGCCCAACGCTGGAAGAACGCGCCCATAGAGCGGGCCGAGCTGCCGGCGGTGGCGGTCTATCTGCAGCGGTTGAGCGACCGGCCTGGGTTTGCGGAGTACGTGGGCAACGGCATGCCGTGAACGAGCTCAGGGCTGTGTTGCGGTCCGGGCGCGATCCACGATCTGCTGCCCCGCCAGCTTGGCGGCAGCCAACTGCTCCGGCGTGGGCGAGGCCTTGAAGCGGATGGCGCCCTGCTCCGTCAGGATCTTGATCGTCGTCTTGGCGCTGGGTTGATCGGGCAGGTTGCCGTAGGCGGCCAGGTAGCCCAGCCGTTCCGTGTCGCTAAGCCCCCAGGCCTCGTTCGCCAGCACGGCGCCGAACAGGCTCTGCGCGTGGCCCGCGAGCGCGTCGCGGCGCATCGCGTCGGCCACCTCCTGGCGTTGCGCCGGCGTCAGGTCGCCGGGGAAGACGGCCTGGGCATAGGCCGATGCCGCCTCGGTCACGCCGCTCCGCATGGCGCGCGCGGCCAGCTCGGGCAGCAGCGCGCGGTGCTGGGCGGTGACGGTCTGGCAGCGTCGCGCTTCGGCGTCGGCCTCCACCATCAGTTGCGTCATCAGCTCGGGCACCACGCCCTGGTTGCGAACGTGCTCGAAGCTGTTGCGCCGCGCCTCGTTGGAGGAGCAGTTGCGCAGCCACTGCACCGCCTCCCAGGCGGCCTGCGCGTCGTTGCCGGCCTGGGCGCGGTCGATGTGCGCGCCATAGCCTTCGGAGCCGATGCGGGGCTTTGCAGCCGCAGCTGCGGTGGTGGTCGGCGCCGATGCGGGTTGCGGCGCGGCGCTGGTCGAGCTGGCCGCACCCTCGCTGGCCGGGACGCTGGCAGGCTGATTCAGCGGCAGCGCGGCCACGGGTGGCTCGGCGGGTACGGACGGGATTTCGGCAGGCCCGCGCATCGCGTAGATCGCGCCGGCCACGCCAGCCAGCGTAGCGAGGAGAAGCAGGGTCCAGCGGGTGGCGGTCATGCAGGTGAGCGCGATGTGACGGCGCGCAGCCTAGCGCAGCGGCCGGGCCTTGCCGTGGGGAGTTTTCACGCCCGCCGCTGCCGCCGCCGCTGGTAGTCGCTCGGCGTCATGCCCATCTTCTCCTTGAATACCTTGTAGAAGCTGTTGCGGTTGTTGAAGCCGGCGCAGTTGCGGCGTGATGTCCATCAGCGCGGCCAGGCGGGGCAGGGAGTTGTCGGGGTCGCCGTGCGAGGCTTCAGCCTGCACCAGACGTTTAAGCCGAGCCGTCAGCTCGCGGGCGGCTTCGGGGCTGAGTTCCAGGGCGCGCGGTGCGGGCTTGGCCGCCACGGGCTCGTCGGCGGGTTGCGGCTGTTCGGCCGTGGTGTCCAGCCAGGCGGGGAGTACAGGGCCAGCAGCGCGATGCCGTCCACATAGCGCGCCAGGCCCAGTGCGCTACCAGCAGCAATCAGCAGGCCATGGTCCAGGCCCCCAGCCGCGCAGCTCGTGGCGCTCCAGCAGGCCCAGCGAGCCGCCTCAGGACGGCTTGCCGGCGCGCACGCGGTCGACGATCTGCTGAGCCGCCTGCCTGGCCGCCGCCAATTGCTGCTGGGTGGGCGGTGCGGCCAGCTTGAGGGTGTTCAAAGTCAGCATGTGCTGGACCGCGATGTCCCCTGCATACGGGTCCAACATGCCATAGGCCAGCAGGAAAGTCAGCCGCTCGGCGTCGCTCAGCCCCCAGGCGGCATTGGACGTCGCCGCGTTGACCAGGCTCATCTCGTCACCCACGTGCGCGTCGCGGCGCATCGCCTCGGCCACTTCCTGCCGTTGCGCGGCGGAGAGGTCGGCCGCAGAGGCCGCGTGCGCATAGGCCGAGGCGGCCTCGGGCACGCCCCCTCGCATCGCCTGTGCGGCAAGCTCGGCCAGCAGCGCCTGGTGCTGGGCGGTGACGGTCTGGCAGCGCCGTGCATCGGCATCGGCCGCGATCATCCTTTGCGTCATCCTCTCCTGCGCCACGCCCTGGTCGCGCAGGGCTTCGAAGTGGCTGCGCAACTGCACGTTCGACGCGCATTTCCACAGCCACTTCACCGCTTCCCATGACTTTGCCGGGTCATTGCCCGCCAACGCGCGCTCGATGTGCGGGCCATAGCCCTCGGAGCCTACGCGCGGCGCAGCAGACGCCGGGGCGGCGGTCTGCTGCGACGCCGCCGGGCGATGTGCGAGGCCGGCCGTGGCTTCGGAAGCTGGCCTGGCGGCAGGCAGCGACAGCGCGGCCACCGGCTCCGGCGCTGGCGCCAGGGGCACCTCGGCCGGCCTATTCAAGATGAAGGTCAGGACGGCGCCACCGGCCAGCATCGCGAGAAGGATCAACGCCCGGCGCGTGGCCCTCATGCCCCCATAGTCGCAGGCAGGTCGCCAGCGGTCCGCAGGCGCAGTTCGGGCAGCGCTTCGAAGAGGGTTTCCATCAGGGGCGGGACAGGCTTGTTGCGACGGCGCGCAGCCTAACGCAGCCGGGTGATGCTGCAGTCGACCGCTCGCCATTCAGCGCGTGGAAGTCTTCACCGGCCGGCGGGCAAGCCCCGGGAGGAGCTGCCCGCCGCCTGGCGTCACCCGATACGCACCGGCACGAAGATCTGTTGCCCGTCCCGCGCCACCAGCAGGGCCACCTGCTTGGGGTTGCTCTTCAGCGCGGCGCGCACCTGCTCGATGTCCTGCACGGGCTTGCCGTTCAGCGCCAGCAGCACGTCGCCGGGCTGCACGCCGGCCAGTTGCGCCGGGCCGGTCACACGCTCAATCAGCAGGCCATGGTCCAGCCCCGAGCCGCGCAGCTCCTGGCGTTCCAGCGGGCGCAGCGCCAGGCCTAACGAGCCGCCCTCGGGCGCCGCGCTGGCCTGCTGCTCGTCCTTGTCGGCACGGCCCAGGGCCACCGTTTCGCTGACGCGGCTCTTGTCGCGCCACAGCGCCAGCTTGAGCTTGTCGCCCGGCCGCGCCAGGCCCACGCGGCTGGACACGTCGCCCGCCACGCGCACCGGTTCGCCGTCGATGCCGGTGATCACGTCACCCGCCTTCAGCCCCGCCTTGGCCGCCGCACTGCCCGGCTGCACGCTGGACACCAGCGCGCCGTCCGGCGCCTCCAGCCCGAAGGACGCGGCCAGCGGCGCCGACAGGTCCTGCAGCGTCACGCCCAGCCGCGCATGCTCCACCTTGCCGTGGGCGACGATCTGGTCCTTGACCTTCAGCGCCACGTCTACCGGGATGGAGAAGGCCAGGCCCTGGAAGCCGCCGCTCTGCGAGTAGATCTGCGCGTTCACGCCCACCACGCGGCCCGAGGCGTCGAACAGCGGGCCGCCCGAGTTGCCGGGGTTCACGGCCGCGTCGGTCTGGATGAAGGGCACGACGCTGTCGCCCGGCAGCGAACGCCCCTTGGCGCTGACGATGCCCTGCGTGGCCGTCTGCTCGAAGCCATAGGGCGCGCCGATGGCCAGCACGTAGTCGCCCACCTGCACCTGCTTGGCGTCGCCCAGCTGCACGGTGGGCAGGCCGGTGGCGTCCAGCTTCAGCACGGCGATGTCGGTGGCCGGGTCGCTGCCCAGCACCTTGGCCGCGTACTCGCGCCGGTCGCTGAGCTTGACGGTCACCTGCTTGGCGTCGCGCACGACGTGGGCATTGGTCAGCACGAGGCCGTCGCTGCTGATGATGAAGCCCGAGCCCTGGCCGCGGAAGGGCTGAGCGCCGGGGTTCATCTGTTGCGGCATGCGCAGCCCGGGAATGCCGCGGAAGAAGCGGAAGAACGGGTCGCTGTCGTCGCCCTGGCCGCGTGCGGTGGGCGTGTCGTCGTCAGCATCTGCGTTGCCGACCTTGTGCAGGCCGGCCACGGTGATGCCGACGACAGCCGGCCCCTGCGTCTGCACGATGGCGCGGTAGT